>ENA-OQIO01000534-OQIO01000534.1-human-gut-metagenome-genome-assembly--contig:-NODE-534-length-20106-cov-3.528705_pt1 | contig 20106 bp, 16 predicted proteins | sample MGYA00242573_ERZ504737 | MGnify/ENA primary metagenome ERZ504737 (study PRJEB26092, sample SAMD00036203) | human gut metagenome | host: Homo sapiens | study: EMG produced TPA metagenomics assembly of...
AGGCCGAAGTTTAAAATAACAGCTTCCACATATGCCTGACACCTTTCTATCTATCGTTTATAGATTCACTTTAATTTTACTTCTGTTTTCTTCTTCTAATAACATAAATCATTCCACCGATCACTGCAATTGATCCTGCAATCATCAGAATCCATATGTAGCTGATGCTGTCTCCTGTCTTTGCTGTTTTCACCTGTTTTCCTGACGTTAAAGTTCCTGTTGGTTTCTTTCCTGCAGTACCTGTCGATGTTTCCTTTGAATCTGTTGGATTCTTTGTTTCTTCTTTCTTCACAATCTGATACTCTATCTGATAGTCTGTATCCTCTCCGTGAAGCACATAATTATAACATTGCTCGCCTGTCAATCCGACAATACTTGCTGTATATTTTCCAGGTTCCACAGCGTTTCCATCTTCTACTACTGCCTTACATTCATCTTTAAACAGTACTCCTGATAATTCTGCTGTAACATTCACTTCTTTTCCTGTATAGATGATAGTTCCGTCTGTATTCCATACAACATCTACCGGTTTTGGCTGTACGATCAATATTCCAGGTTCAAATGTAACCGCATAGTTTTGATTTTCTACTGTTGTTGGAGCCTTTTCTGTTATTTCATAAGTACCAACTTCACAGGTCTCTTTCTCTGCATCTCCTGCTGTCAATGTGACATTTATTTTCAAATCCTCTAACTGATCATCCCCTGCCAGACTTCCATCACTGATCGACCAGGTATACTCTGAGATCGTCTGTCCATATTCTTTCTCCGTACGGTCCGGTCTGATCATAATGCTTCTTGATTTTACTGTTACAGGAATATTTGATGTAACTGTCTTGTAGTTCGGATTAGCCGATGTGAAGATCATCTCTTGTTCACTTTGATCCTCTGCTACTGTAAGCATTGTCGCATCGTCTGCAAAACGGAATACACCTTCTCCCGACTGACCGGAAAGTATTGCTTTCTTTAAGCTGTCTCCATAAATCACTTCTGCTGCCGGGAAAGTCACTTCTGGATCTGCCTGCAAAATCTCATATTCCCATACATGCACGCGGTTTGTGCCGGAAAAGATATAGTTTTCATTGGTCAGACCTATTGCAAGCGCCTTGTAATTTCCAACTTCTGTATGATCTGCATTCAGCAGTTTTTTAATTGCACAGCTATCATTTTCCAAAAGGCTGTCTGCTTTCACGTTTGCTTCTATTCCACATGCATTTCCTGTATATGTATACTGTGCTGCTGCATTCCATTCTATCTCCGCTTCCTTTGGTGATACATTAAGGAATGCTGGAAGAACTACAACATCATACTTTGTATTTGTCACATTGTCTTTCAGGATGACATATCTTCCTGCATTTCCATATGCGCCAAGAATGTCATCTCCATCTGCATCTGTTGTGCTTCCTGTCAGAATATCTTCCGGTTCGATGGTTGTTGCTTTCAATGTCAGTCCGAGGCTTTCAACAGTATCTCCTGGAAGAAGTTTCGCCCTTTCTGAATCACTGATCGTAAATGTAAGATCTGCACTGGTCAACGCATCTCCATATGTCTTTGTTTTCTTTTCTGCACGGACAATGATTCTCTGTGCACTACTAACTGCGCCATTTTCTAATGTAGTATTTTCTGCTGTACTACCTTCGAAACCTGTTGCTTCCGTTGTGTTCACCGGATTGATATTAAGATCGTATTCTTTCAAATGAATCCAGTTCACCTTGAATCCGCCTACTGTTTCCGGACAATCAATCTTATAGCTTCCTGCATCGATTGTCTCATTTAATGACTGTCCTGTCTCCTGGATTCTCATTTCATCCGTAACATTTGCAAAAAGTGCTTCCACTTCATCTGCGCTCAGTGTTTCCGTTGGTGCAACAACGTATGACATCTTCGGAGTTTCACCATAGGAAATTTCTTCATATCCGAGATACGCTGTGATCACTTCTGACTTATTCACTGTTTTTACCGGAACCCACATAGTAACAGTTTTGTATTTTTTATTATCTGCCGGCAGGAAGGTTAGTTCAAATTTTGTCTGATCTGCTACTTCCTGATCTGTCACAACATGAGCTGCATCTTCAAACTTCCATGTTCCTGCCGGTGCATTTTCAATCCCTTTCAATGTAGCTTCTGCCAATGTCTGACCATATTCAACTTCTACTTCCGGTATAGGAAGCTTTGGTTCAAATATCATGTTGCTGTTTGTCTCATAGATCAACCGTGACATTGGTTCATCAATAAAATTAAGCATTACTGTTCCGAGGAATCGGTTGTCAATACAATTGTCTTCGTCTTTAAATAATCTCGGATTAATTTCCTGTGTCAATCCTAACGGTGCTCCTTGTGAGCAAGAAGTATAATTAAATACCCAAGAATTGTACTCGATCGGATGGCTTGTATCCTGTCCTGTTGTCTGCTTCATCGTTTCTAATATATACGGCCACTTCTCACTTCCATATGTATTATATGCATCCTGAATATACACATGATTTTTTCCATCATCATATAACTTGTACGCATATTTATAATCTTTATATTTTATGTCGTCCCAATTCGTAAGGTTAAATCCCATCGCACGTTCAACCGAACTGTCGTAGTTCTTGGTCAGATTAAATCTTCGAAGAAATATGATTTTTCCCCTTGCTTCCTTCATTGATGGGATATCCCTCCACTGTAGACCTTGTCCTTATTTTTTTCAATAAATTCGGCGACCGCATGCTCTAATCCAATTGTAGAACCGGCATCTGGTTTTACTGTAAGAATGACTGTTTCTGACTTATGCTTCTCTAAGAAACCGAGAGAAGTATTGAGGATTGACTGTAATGTAAGATCACGTCCGTTTTTTTCCTGACACTGCCATAATTCGCCTCCATGTACAATCTTTACGTCTGCCGCAGAAGCATCATCTTTTGTCGCATTTGCACGGATATCAAAACTGCGAGCCCCCATATTCAACTGCTCATCATAATAAAGATTCTGACATGATGTAATAGATACACTTGGAACCAAATCTTCCACAACCCCTGCTGTCCCGGTATCGTGTGTTGCCGGAATATTAACAGAAGACAGTAGTGCATCATCTGGAATGCCTGCCATCCATTCATCCGCATAACTGTAAGCTGTTGCAGCTGTATTACCTGCTAAAATAGATAACTCTACATTCATTCCCTTTTTCCCAAACACTAAAGTTGGGACGCTATTTTCGATATACCATCCAGTTCTGGCATTCTGAATTTTATACGTACCATCTTTCTGCTTAAAAAATCGCCACAATTGACTTGTATTCTGATTCCTGTCAAATTTTTCAGTCGTCCAGACGTTCACACTTGCATTAAGTTTTCCAGATTCTCCTTCTACATCTAAAGATAGATTCGTTTTGCTTTCACCATCAGAAACTGCATCTATTTGATAAGCATGATACTCTGATTTCCATTTCAATTTCCATTTACTGGTTATTCCCATTACTTGAAATGTTGGATGAGATCCTGGAGCTGACAGATTGCTTACTCTATTTAAAGCATCAAGTTTTCCTGCTTCATGAATTTCACAAATAGCACTTGTATCTTCTTCTTTTAAAACCTGACTTTCCTTTCCTGTGAGCGGAACTACGGATTTCGTGATCAGCCAGACTTTTCTGTTGCTCTCATCTGTCTGGATGATTTTCGGATTATTATTATTCAGTTTTCCTTCATATCCGATCCATTTTCCACTGTTTCTATTCTTAATATAGTATCTCGCATTTCCATTTGCATCATTACCGATATAATAAAAGGCAAACTGGCGGTGATTATTTCCCTTTACTTCACTATCTGAAGACTCCCATACATGAAGCACTGCACCACTATCCTTGCTTTTACCATCCACATCAACAAAGCGATCTGTTCCGTTCACTTTGATATGTTTGATTCCATACCATTCCTTTTCTATATGGTCTAAACGGAAACGACAATTATTTCCTTCTGAAGTATCTAAATGAACAACACTACTTTTCCCTGCATCATCATTTACATTCCAGCGATAGTCTTTGTTCTCTTCCAGTGTAATAAATAATTCACTATTTGTCTCCATCTCTGTTGACATACTTCCACTTGAATCCGCCGCTTTTACACTGATTGGAATCCCCGTAAGTGCTATCGTCATACATATGAGCGCTGCCATTATCTTTTTTATTGTTTTCATATCCGTTTTTTCCTCCTCATTTGTATTTTGCTATATTATCGGCAATCATATTTCTTATCATTATATTTTTGATACCGGATTTTTCAATATTTTTGGCATGAACTGTCTGAAAATGGCACGAATCGTCATTCTGTGGTATACTAATCCTATGTCAAAACGTTTGTATTTATTTTGAATAAATACAAATCAGGGAGGATATTCGTATGTTAATCGCTATTGTTGATGATATTGCAGAAGAGCGTATTCTGCTTCGAACACGATTAGAAAATATATTAAATCAGAAAAATGTAGAGTTTCATTGCTATGAATATGAGAATGGAGAAGCATTTCTCAAGGCTTCAAAAGAACATGACTTCACAGTTTTATTTCTGGACATTTATATGGACGGGGCAAATGGAATCGAAATCGCCCGTGAATTTAGAAATACCAACAAAGACTGTCTGTTGATTTTTACTACAACATCTCTGGATCATGCACTGGAAGGTTTTAAAGTACGTGCCATGCATTATCTGGTAAAACCTTATACGGAAGAAGAACTGGCTTCTTTAATCGATGAAATCCTGTCCCGGATTCCGGCTTCGGAGAAAAAACTGACAGTAAAAGTAAATGGAAGTGATCTTCAGATACCATTTAAAACGATCGTTCACGCAGATCATTTTTCTCATATGATCCATATTCATACAACAAAAGAAAAAGAACTTGTCATCCGACAGTCTTTTGGGACTTTTACTGCTCCATTAAAAGAAGATTCCCGCTTTTTTATCTGCAACAGAGGGACGATCATCAACATGGAACATGCTGTTGATTTTGACGGAACAATGTTTCTTTTAGACGATGGAAGCAAGATTGTTGTCAGCAGAGAACTGTGCAAACCTGCACGACAACACTTTATGGATTATCTATTTCAAAAGGGGGGATTTTGATGTGGACTTTAATTTTCCAGACTTTAGAATTTACAGTTTTGATTCCTGGTATGCTGCTTGCCTATCTGCCGGTAAGATCATCTCTGAAGCAAACACCTAAGAAGCTGGCTGTCTGGATACTTCCGCTTCTTATTATATGTTCTTGTTTTTGTGGTTTTGCATGCCATAGATTTCATTTGTCAACAAGATCTGTTCTTCTTCCTCTTTTATTTGTTCTATTTATTCTATATCATAGCACTTTGTTAATTTCACTTTGGAAATCTGTCAGCATCTTTCTTGCCGTCTGTGCAGTTTTTTCTTGCTTTAACAGCCTTTCCAGAGCTGCTTCTGCAATGTTGAATTTTGGTTCTGAACACCTTGCATTTTCCGGTTTTTCTACTTTTGGAATCCTGTATAATCTTTTCTGCATTCTTTTCGTCCTTCTCATATGGTATCCAGCCTCCCATTCAGTCAAAGAAATGGTAGAAGATGAAAATCTTGCTCAGACCTGGTATGTTTTCTGGATTCTCCCGGTTCTGGTCATCGGATTGAACCTTGCTTTGATTCCAAAATATAATACCATCCTGCACACGCAGCGTTTTCTGCGTGGATACATTGTGATTGTTTATGCTCTTCTACTCATCCTTGCATTATTTTACTCGATGTTTTTAATGATGGCTAATATCCTGAATAAAAACAAAAAACTTCAGCAGGAAAATCTTTTTCTTTCTGTACAGCAGGAACGATATGAGAATTTAAGAAGTGCGATTGAAGAAGCCAGACAGGCTCGACATGATATTCGTCATCATTTTTTACAACTTTCTGCCATGGCCAAAGACGGTGATTTAGAAAAGATCAAAGAATACCTGAAAAATGCAATAGATAAAATCCCCACCCTTGATTATCACTTCTGTGAAAATCACTCTGTCGATAACGTAATCGGATATTATTATGCGCTTGCCCAAAAAGAAGAAATTCCATTTGATGCCCGTGTTGATCTTCCAAAAGAACTTTCCGTAGATGAAATGGATCTCTGTCTTATTCTTTCCAATCTATTAGAAAATGCATTGGAAGCCAGTCGCAAAACTACCGCTGCGCAGCAGCAGATATCGTTGGAAATCTATCAACATTCTGCTTCTATTCTTTTAATTCGGGTAGAAAATAATTTTGACGGAACGATCAAAGAAAAGAACCATCTGTTCCATTCCACCAAGCGAAAAGGTCTGGGAATCGGTACCCAGTCTGTCCGCAGAATGGCAGAAAAGAACGATGGTTCTTGTAATTTTACTTATGAAGATGGAGTCTTTACCGCAAAGGTTATGCTTCGCGCTGACCTTTAAAAGGCTATGCTTTCTTTCTTCCTCTTACTGCTGCCACGATCATGCAAAGAAGAATTGTCAAAACCATATCCGGAAGTGTATTTCCAAGCAGCATATCAATATTCATCAGAACACGGTATAAAATGAAGCCGGCCAGCCAGATCAACAGATTACACCAATCGAATCCGGTTTCTGATTTTTTCTTTTTCAGAATAAAGAAATCTGCAATCTGCACTGCGATCATTGGCGCAAATACAGAGCCGATCAGATACAGGAAATCTGTGATATCGTCCATCGGATAGACAATTGCTCCGATGGTACCGATCACTGTTACAACTACAGCAACGTATTTTCCTTTAAGTCCTGCAAAGATGGATTCACTTGAAATTCCTGCTGAATAAGCATCCAGGAAAGTGGTTGTAACTGTTGAAAATACAATAATCAGAAGACCTGCGATTCCAAGTCCTGCTTTTACCATGATCTGTGCGATATCACTTTCTCCTGTGAACAATGCAGCACCCATTCCGACCAGATACATAAAACAGCTTACAACTCCATAAACAACTGTACTGACTGCGGTTGCCTTCACAGGTTCTTTCGCCTCTCTTGTATAATCACTGATCAACGGAAGCCAGGACAATGGCATTGCAACCGCAAGTTCTACTGCTGCTCCAAAGGAAAATGTCTCATCGGTAATGGATGTAACTACAGTTCCATCAAAGAAAATAATCTTAAAAAGAATCAATGTAAGAATAAAAAGTGCTGCCATCGCAACTGTATTTACCTTTCCAAGATTCGTAATTCCGATCAGAATCCATACAATGATCAATGCACCTATTACCAGACACCATACCCAGTGTCCCACTGTAAAGATGCCTCCTGCTGCCAGTGCTCCATCATAGATCATAATTGCAGTCCATCCGACAAGCTGAAGCACATTCAGGATTGCGAAAAGCTGTCCTCCATGACTTCCAAAGCTGTCTTTTACTGTCTCCATGGCACTTTTTCTTGTCTTACCGCCAATCACTCCAGCCAGAAACAACATGATACATCCAATCACATGTCCTACCAGAATGGCTGCTAGCCTCTGCCAAATCCAAGAGCTGCAAAATATGTCCCTGTAAGAATCTCAGCAATGGAGACTCCTGCTCCAAACCAGATTAATCCGTTCTCAAATAATGATGTTCTTTTTTCCATAGTTTATGCCTCTGCTTCTTTTGTATATTCATTCTGGATAGCAAATCCATGATCCATTGGACCGCTTCCCTTCCCAAGGTCAAGCATTGCTGCAAGTGCCCCAGAGATATACTCTTTTGCACGCTCCACAGACTCCTCCAATGAGAATCCTTTTGCAAGATTAGAAGCAATCGCAGAAGACAATGTACAGCCTGTACCATGAGTATTCGGATTATCAATTCTTTTTCCGTTAAACCAGCGATACACTCCATCTGCATACAGCAGATCATTCGCATCATTCAAGTTGTGTCCACCCTTGCAAAGTACTGCACAGTGATATTTTTCTGAAATTTTTTTCGCCGCATCGATCATCTCTTCTGCACTTGTGATCTTTCTTCCGATCAACTCTTCTGCCTCTGGGATATTCGGAGTCAGTACACTTGCAAGTGGAAATAATTCCTCTTTCAATATATCAGCCGCATCATCACTGATCAGCTTTGCTCCGCTTGTTGCTACCATAACCGGGTCTACTACAATATTCTTTGCTTCATACTGACGCAGCTTTGCTGCAATGACTTTGATCAGTTCTTTATCTGAAACCATCCCGATCTTTACAGCATCCGGATAGATATCTGTAAAGATACTGTCAAGCTCTTGTCCTAAAAATTCCGGTGTTGCATTTAATATAGAAGTAACGCCTGTCGTATTCTGCGCTGTCAATGCTGTGATTGCGCTCATTGCATAACTCCGTTGGCGATCATTGTCTTGATATCAGCCTGGATTCCTGCTCCTCCGCTAGAGTCACTTCCGGCGATTGTAATTGCTGTTTTCATGTTCTCGTCCTCCTTCTATTATAAATAAAATAAACCATCCAGATCCACTTTCCGAAATGCTGCACATTTCATCTAAACATCCGCTTGGCTCTGAACAGTTCAAAATGGGTACAAAAAAAGCGGGTGATGGGAATCGAACCCACGTATCCAGCTTGGAAGGCTGGTGTTCTACCATTGAACTACACCCGCGTGTCTTGTGTTATCTCTGACACGAGTTATATCTTATCATACATGCCAGAGATATGCAAGCACAAATTTAAATTTTTCTAAATACTTTAGATTTTTCGTATCTACCTTATTACAATTTTTGCAATTCCATCAATTTCTTTCTTAATCTCATATTTTCCTCTTCTGCTTTATCAGCTCTTTGTTTTTCTTCTTCCGTTCTTTGCTTTTCTTCTTCTATCTTCTGCTTCTCTTCTTCTAATTCTCTTGCAATGTTCTCCTTCGCTTGAGCCACCTGTTTCGGCTACTTTTCTCTGCCACCTGTTCGGCTACTTTCTCTGCCACTTGTTCTTCGACCTGTTTTGCAACACTTGCCTTTACTTGTGCCAATTCTTCTTCCATCTCGTCAATCATCAACTTCACTGTATTGCGATCCAAAATCTCAAGTTCTTTCGAAAACATCTCCATCATTCCTTCCATATTAAGACAGAGTGTATAGATTTCTTCATAAATCTTCTGAAAATCCGAATTCTGATTCAAAAGTTTAATAATCATCTCCGGATCATCCTGACTAAGAAATACGAGCCACTCTTCCAATCTATTTTTTATCTTTCTGTTTTCATTTTGAATGATGTCACCAAAAATGTCAAGACATATAAAAGTATATTCTTGCAGTAAATTCACTTCTACTCCTGTATCACTTTTTTGTTCGCAATGATGAATATATATTTCTTTCGAAAACCTGCGGAAATCAGCACTGCTCTTTTCAAATAATACAATTGTATAGACTTTCTGAATTCTCTTATAAGTAAATGAATTTCCTAATTCTGCGCGCACTCGTTTATACTGTCGTAACAATAAATCGGAAGAATAACAGGCACTTCTCTGTCCGGGAAATAAATATCCCATTTTTTGTACTTCAACATTTGCTATACTACCATCTTCAAACTGAACAACAATGTCCATAATCAATAAGGAGCTCTCCGCTGCAATACGCGCCGATTCATTCGGAAGTACTTTTAAGATTCTAATTTTTCTTCCCAATATTTCTGATAGAAAATCATTTAACCTTTCAGGTCTAGTGTCCGGATTCATAATAACTTTAAAATAGGTATCATAGAGAAGTTTTACACCTTTCACCCCAGTGCAAATGTCAAGATATTCCTGTTGGTATTTTTCTTCCCATCCACAAAATGTCTTCCACATTTCCGGCTATTGCGAATTTCTTCAAGCACTTGTCCTTTGGTTCTGATCATTGGAAAATAGTTTTGTAATTTGTTTTTCATCTTTTATTTTGATGCGATGTTTAAAATAAAGAATGTCCAACACCAACTTCATGAATTGGTATGTTCTCAGAATATCCCAGTTCACTTTTAATTGCAATGTGTTTCTTGTTTATAACTCATCTTTTTTGTTGATAATCTGTAGATAACTTCAAAAATCAATATTTTTTCAATTCCAACTGTCATTTTCACCAAATAAACGTTATAATATTGTTAATTTATAGTCATTTTTTGTCCAAAACGCCATAATTCAAAAAAGCGGAGAAAAAATGTCACATGGCCTTTTAATGTATCACCTTTTCTCTCTATAATGAATAAAAAGGAGGAGGAAGATTCGTGGATTTATTTAATAGCTTACCACTTAAAAAGCAGGAATATATGAACCGGCTTTTCAGAAACTGTACGGAGGAAGTCAAGTACTACATGTCCGTGATCGATGTGGAAGCTGACCAGACTTTTATCAAAGCCGGAGAAGAATGCAAGTACATATACATCATTTTATCAGGGAAAGTAACCGGAGTCGAATGGCCGATGCATGAGAAATCATATTTCTTTAAGGACTTTGGACCTGGTGACTTCTTTGGTGAGATTGAATGTTTTGCCGGACTTCCAAGATACCGGATCAGCATTCTGTCTTCAACAAAATGTCGGCTGCTTGCCATTCCATCTATTTATTATATGGAGTGGATGCATATGGATGTTGATGCACTGTTCATGAGAACACAGGAAAATATCAGCCGCCTCGTTCTGCAAACTGCGGAAGCCAGGAAATATCTGTTTATGGAAGGAAAAGACCGATTAATGGTTCATCTAGTCCGTAAATATGAACAAAAGATCCCGGCACCGGAGATTCTGGTACTTAACCAGACACGGGCGCGCATTTCCGAAGAGGTTGGGATCTCTATTAAAACTCTGGACAGAAACATCAGAAAGCTGGAAGAGATGAATCTTCTGACGCTGAATAAAGGAAAGATCGTGATTACCAAAGCCCAATATCTTCAGATGAAACAGGATATTGATTTTTACGTAAACGGTTGATCCAAACTTATGTTTAGGAGGGGATAACATGTATGTAGGAAAAAAGGTTACTCGTGTAGATGCCTACGATAAAGTACTTGGACGTACAAGATATACAGATGATCTCTGTGATAAGAGCGCCTATATTGCACGTATTTTACACTCTACAATTGCCAACGGACGTGTTCTTTCTATTGACACATCTGAAGCTGAGAAGATACCTGGAGTTGTAAAAGTATTTACCTGTTTTGATTTAAAGGAGAAGCATTATTTTCCAACTGCCGGACATCCATGGTCCACAGATGAATCACATCAGGATGTTGCCGATCGTCTTGTACTTACAGACCGCGTCAGATTTTATGGGGATGATATCGCTGCGGTTGTAGCAGAGGATGAGGTTTCCGCTGCACAGGCACTTCGTGCGATCAAAGTAGAATATGAAGAATATCCATTTGTTCTGGATGTTATGGATGCTATGAAAGAGGATGCTCCTCAGCTTCATGATAAATATCCAAACAATATTCTCAAACACACAACGATCAGTAAAGGTAACTACGAAGAAGCAATCAAAGAACCTGGACTGATCAAAGTAGAAGGCTGGTACAGCACACCAACTGTTCAGCACTGTCATATTGAAAACTTTATCTGCTATGCTGAGATGGAAGGAGACCGCATCAAGGTTGTAAGTTCTACTCAGATTCCTCATATCGTACGTCGAGTTGTCGGTCAGGCACTCGGAGTTGAATGGGGTAAGATCCGTATCATTAAGCCTTATATCGGCGGTGGTTTCGGAAATAAGCAGGATGTTTTGTATGAACCACTTTGTGCATGGCTGTCCATGCAGCTTCACGGACATCTTATTAAACTTGATGTACCAAGAGAGGAGACCTTTGTTTCTACTCGTGTACGTCATGCGATCAAGAGCCACATCATTTCATGGGTTCGCCCGGATGGAACATTTGCTGCAAGAAAACTGGAAGCATTTTCCGATCAGGGTGCTTACGCTTCCCATGGTCACAGCATCTGTGCAAAAGGTGTCGGCGCGTTCCCACAGCTTTATCCTTGTGATAACGTAGAGGCTGATGCTTATACGATATTCACAAACAAATCCGTTGCCGGTGCGATGCGTGGTTACGGAATTCCGCAGGCAATGTGGGCTGTAGAATGTCATACAGAAGACATTTGTGCAAAACTTAACATGGATCCGCTTGAATTCCGCCGCAAGAACCTGATGCCGGTCGGATTCAAGGATGCATTTTCCAAAAATGAATTATACAGCGACACATTCAACCAATGTCTTGACAAAGGAATCGAAGTTACTGATTACCTTCGTAAATACAAAGAATACCAAAACCAGACAGGAGATATCCGCAGAGGTATCGGTATGGCAGTCTTCTGGTACAACACAGCTGTATGGCCAATCTCACTTGAGACATCTTCCTGTCGTATGCTATTGAATCAGGATGGTTCTCTTCAGGTTCAGCTTGGTGAGACAGAGATCGGACAGGGTGCTGATACTGCATATTCACAGATGACTGCAGATATTCTTGGCGTTCCGCTTGAGGCTGTACACGTTGTTTCCTGTCAGGATACAGACGTTACACCATTCGGAACAGGTGCTTATGCATCCCGTCAGACTTATACAGCCGGATTCTCAATCCGCCAGACAGCACTGCTTCTGAAAGATCGCATTTTGAAATATGCGCATGAACTGACAAGAATGCCTGAATACAACCTGGATATCATCGACGGACAGATTGTTCGTATCACAGACAACCGTGTTCTGATGTCTCTTGGAGATCTTTCAACAGAAGCACTTTACAGCCTTTCACACAGTGAGCATCTGTCAGCTGAAAGCACAGCACAGATTAAGTCCAATGCTTACTCCTTCGGATGTACATTTGCAGAAGTTGAAGTTGACATCCCGATGTGTAAGGTAAAACTGCTTGATCTCGTCAATGTACATGATGCCGGAACTCTTATCAACCCGGCACTTGCTGAAGCTCAGGTACACGGTGGTATGAGTATGGGAATCGGATTCGGACTTTCTGAAAACCTGCTCTTTGATCCGAAGACCGGAAGAGCATTAAATAATAACTTGCTCGATTACAAGTTATCCACATTTATGGATCACCCGAGACTACGCGCTTATTTCGTAGAAAATGCGGAGCCTACAAGTGCATTCGGAACAAAATCTCTTGGTGAGCCACCGACATGTTCTATTGCACCTGCAATCCGCAACGCAGTTTATCAGGCAACAGGTGTCTATGTAAATGATGCACCGGTGAATCCACACCATCTGTTCCGCAGCATGAAAGAACAACATATGTTTGAGGAAGGAGGAGAAGCAAATGTATGATCTTAAAGCACTTTATGAAGCTGAAAGCGTAGCTCATGCTATACAGCTTTTACAGGAACATCCGGAAGCACAGATCATTGCCGGCGGAAGTGACGTTCTTGTACAGATGCGTGAAGGACGTCGCGCAGGAAAAGAACTTGTAAGCATTTATAGAATTGATGAAATGAGAGGCATATCTTATGAAGAAGACGGTGCGATCCGCATTGGCTCTCTGACCAGCTTCTCTCATATTACAAAGGATCCGATCATCCAGAAGCATATCAACGTACTTGGAGAAGCTGTTGATATGGTTGGTGGACCACAGATCCGTAACATCGGAACGATCGGTGGAAACACATGTAATGGTGTTACATCCGCTGATTCCGCTTCAACACTTCATGCATGGGATGCAATTGTTGAGATCACAGGACCGGACGGAGTTCGCAGAATCCCGATCCATGACTTCTATATTAAAGCAGGAGTCGTTGATCTGAAACCGGCAGAGATTCAGACAGCGATCATCATCCGAAGGAAGCATACGAAGGCTACCACGGACATTACATTAAATACGCAATGCGTAATGCAATGGATATCGCAACAACAGGATGTTCTGTCAATGTAAAACTCTCTGAAGATAAGAAGACGATCAAGGATGTCAGAATTGCTTACGGAGTTGCAGGACCTGTTCCGATGCGTGCACCTTCTGCTGAGGCAAAAGCAAAGGGCAAACCGCTTACAAAAGCTGTTGTTCATGAATTTGGTCAGGCTGTTCTGGAAGATATCAATCCACGTGACAGCTGGAGAGCATCCAAGGCATTCCGTCAGCACATCGCTACTGTTCTTGCAGAGCGTGCACTGACAGAATCTATCAGATTGGCAGGAGGTGTGATCGATGAATAAACAGTACAAATTACTTACCTGCACGATCAACGGTAAGAAAGTTGAGAAAATGATCGATGTCCGTGCATCACTTACAGATGTTTTAAGAGATGACTTCCGTCTGACCAGCGTAAAGAAAGGCTGTGAAGTCGGAGAATGTGGAGCATGCAATGTAATCATTGATGGGGAATGCTTCAACTCCTGTATCTATCTCGGTGTGTGGGCTGAGGGAAAAGAAATCCTTACTCTTGAAGGTCTCGCCGGACCAAATGGTGAGTTATCCGATATCCAGCAGGCATTTATTGATGAAGCAGCTGTTCAGTGTGGCTTCTGTACACCTGGATTCATCATAAGTGCAACTGAACTTTTGAATGCCGGCAAAGAATTCTCAGATGATGAGATCCGTAAAATGATGTCCGGTCACCTGTGCCGTTGCACAGGTTATGAAAACATTTCCGTGCAGTCAAGAAGACAATGCTTCGCAGGCTCGGAAAAAATGAAGAAGCAGACGCTGTCTAAAAGTGAACAGTAACGTTGTAACTACAATCACATAAAAGGTTTGCAGATCGTCATTTACAACAATCTGCGAACCAGTATATAATGGTTTCTGTTTGGGGATCTGTATAACAGATACAGAACCATTATATGAAATATCTAGAAAGAACGGGTATGTAAATATGAAAGATAAAGAACGAAATATCACAACCGTCAGCGAAGAAAATATCTATCTCCTGAACGGCCGCGTACCACTCGGAAAAGCGATTCCTTTCGGCTTACAGCATGTACTGGCCATGTTCGTAGCCAACCTTGCTCCTGTATTAATCGTCTGCAGTGCTGCTCTTGTCAGAGGCACCGGTGATCATCTGACCGCTGTTGAAATCACTCGACTTCTTCAGTGCGCCATGTTCGTAGCCGGAATCGGTACTTGTTTACAGCTCTACCCTATATGGAAGATTGGTTCGAAACTGCCGATCGTTATGGGTGTCAGCTTCACTTTCCTTGGAAGTCTTCTGATGATCTGTACAAATCCGGATCTCGGATATGAAGGTATGGTCGGTGCCATTATCCTTGGTGGTATCTTCGAGGGAGTTGTTGGTTTAAGTGCCCAGTATTGGAAGAAATATTTAACACCGGTTGTATCCAGCTGTGTTGTTATCGCGATTGGACTTTCTCTTCTCCCGGTTGGAATGAATTCCTGGGGCGGTGGAAGTGGTTCTGAGTCATTCGGAGCCTGGTATCACCTTCTTGTAGGTCTTGTGACACTGATCGTCTGTCTGGTTTCAAGATATTTACTGCATGGTGTATACAAAAACCTGAACATCCTTGTTGGATTAATCTTCGGTTATATCCTTTCCGCAATCTTTACTGTTGCTGGTATTGCTCCAATGATCGATTTCTCCGGAATCAGCAAAACAATCAGTGAAATCGGATTTTTTAGCCTTCCAAGACTTGTCTTCTTCACTGGTCATACACCGGTATTTGACCTTGGAGCATTCTTTACAATTGCGATTGTCTTCCTGGTTTCTGCTGCTGAGACAACCGGAGCTACAACAGCAGTATGTAAAGGATCTTTAGACCGTGACATTAAGATTGAAGAGCTGCAGGGATCTCTTGCAGTTGACGGATTCTCCAGTACAATTTCCGGATGTTTCGGATGTCTTCCACTGACTTCCTTCAGTCAGAATGTCGGACTTGTAACTATGACTGGCGTAATCAATCGTTTCACGATCCTTATGGGAGCTTTGATCCTGATCCTGGCATCTCTGTTCCCGCCGCTTGGAGCTTTCTTTAACTCCCTGCCGCAGTCAGTACTTGGTGGATGTACCGTTATGATGTTTGGTTCAATCCTGTACGAAGGAATCAAGATGCTCAAAGACTGTGAGTTCAATGACCGCACAATGATCATTGTATCTCTCGCTTTCTGCGTCGGCGTTGGTCTTACACAAACAGATGCGAACTTCTTCAGCGCTTTCCCACAGGCTGTGGGAGATATCTTCAACGGAAATGCTGTTGCAGGTGTGTTCGTAGTATCACTGCTGCTCAGTCTGATCCTGCCAAAAGATAAAAGTGAAAAAGTAGAAGAATAACGAATAAGAAGAAAAATAACAGCTGTAATCGAAAAATATTTCTCTTACAGCTGTTATTTTCTTTTTCATATATCCTAAAGCAACGGTGTCATATACAACGGAAGATATACAATCCCTTCTTCCACCTTCAAATCATTTTTATGAAGAACATATAGCGTATCTAACTGTTCTGTATATTTCTCCCTACATTTTTTCAATGACGTTAATGTATACTTTCCACCAGACTTCACTTCAATTGGAGATATGTTATGTTTACTTGTAATTTTGCTCTTTGCAATTAGAAAGTCAATCTCCATTCTCAGACTTGCATCATCACGAGATGGGTTATTATAAAAATAAAGTTTATGGCCACTTGCAACAAGCATTTGTGCAACAATATTTTCCATAATCATTCCTTTATTTACTTCCAGTTTGTCAAACAGTAATTTTTTATAAATCTCTTCACTCACAATTCCATTTTCATCAAATGCATGACTTATAAGCAAACCTGTGTCTGCCATGTAACATTTCATTGTTACACGATCCATATTTAATTTTAATCCGATATTTGGCGCTGTCGAATTATAGCATACATTCACGATCATTGCATCACTTAACCAAAAAATCGCATCTTCATAATCTCTGAATCTTGCTTCTTTCTTTAATGATGAAAGTTTAAATTTTTTATCATGTTTTTGGAGCTGTGCCGGAATATCATCAAAAATCTGTTCTACCTTCATCTCATATCCTTGAGCATGCTTTACGATATCTGCCCTGTACAATTCTAGAATGTCTCTCTTCACACGATCGACACGTTCAAAATCTTTCGTCTCTACATATCTTTCCACAGCCTGTGGCATTCCTCCAACAATCATGTACTGTCTGAAATAATCCATAGCTTTTCTGTGAAGTGCTGCACCAAGCGGCTTTTTCTTTTCGAAAAACACTTTGATAAAATCCATCAGACTCTCATTATCCAATGCCCATAAAAATTCCTCAAAATCCAGAGGATACATTCGAAGATGTCTTTCTTCTGAAGGAATTACAATATCTTTTACATTCTTCTTAATGCTCATGAGCGATCCTGTTTCAATGTAATCATATCGGCCATCCGCTACAAGATATTTAATTGCAGCCCTTGCTCGTGGAAAGAGTTGTACTTCATCAAAAATAATCAATGTGTCTCGCTCATATAATTTCACATTATAATAGTTCGACAAATACATAAAAAACAAATCAAGATCATTCAGGTAATTTTCAAAAAGCTCTGTCACTTCTTGATTCACTCTGTTGAAATCAATGATAATGTAACTTTTATATTCTTGCTTTGCAAAGTTCTCTACAATGTAACTCTTCCCTACACGCCTTGCACCATCAATTAATAAAGCTGTTCTCCCTGCTTCCTCTTCCTTCCATTTCAATAATTCTGTATATATTTTCCTTCTCAAAGTGTCCACCTCTTTTTAATAACTCTCATTATTATTTGCAAACCTTGTACTTTTATTCTATTTTACACATTTTCAAAGTTTTTGTCACTATTATTTTACACGTTTTCAAGATTTTAGTTCTTCTTATTATACACGTTTTCAAGATTTTTACCCATCATATTTTACACGTTTTCGACCTTTAACATTGATTTGTATTATACACATACAGATATTGTTAGCATGAAAGAAGATTAAAAAAGAAGCTATATGAGGAATTGTTATTATCATGGCAGTATAGTAACAATTCCTTATATAGCTTCCAAACTTCATCAAACTTTTCTTTTTTTAAAAGGTTTTCTTTTACCATCCAGCTTCCGGAGCAGCCATCACCTTGATTATTTGGGCTTCCTTCTGCATATTCCGCTCACTCCTTTGTGCTGATCTTCTCCAGACATGCAATCAATTCTGCCTCACTTCTTACCACTGCATCCGGCTTTACATCACCTGCTGCCTGATGTCCGCGATGATTATACCAGACTGCGTTCCATCCTGCAGCTTTTGCCCCAACAATATCATTTTCAAAAGAATCTCCTACATAGCAGATCTCTTGCGGCAAAATCCCCATTCTTTCCGCCGCACGACTGAAAATCCTCTTGTCCGGTTTTGCTACCCCGAGTGCTCCTGATATAAATACATGACCTACTGGAATCCATTCCGTTACACCAAGCGCATTCACTTTATCCCACTGATGCTGCGCCGGACCATTTGTAACGATTCCCAGAGTCACCTTCTCTTTCAAGTTCTGCATCAACTGTCTCATTGCATCTGTCATCTTGATTTCATGCTGTTTTTCTTCATAAATTGCTTGGAATTCCAATGCCTTGAGTGCATCAATCTTCTTCCCGTAATCAAGAAATGCATTCTTAAACCGATAGATATACATCTCTTCCATTGACATCTCACCACTCAAGCACCGTGCATACACGGAATCACTATATCTTCTACTTGCGAGAAACGCACCTTCCAGATCTAAATCTGTATCTTCCGGGAAAATCTCCCTGCATGTTTGCTTAAATGGAGTTGATAAATCATATAATGTGTCGTCTACGTCGAATACAATTGCTTTCATTATTCTCATCCTGTCCTTTTTCCACTCCCTGGTAAACTGTTTTGATTACTGTTCGCACTACATACGACTGGCAATCTATTCTGACAGATACCATGCTTGTTATCTTTTTATCAATCTATTGATAGTCTAACATAGTTTATTTTGTTTGACTAGGTTCAATTTTGTCCACTATTTTATAAATCTTATAAGTATACGCTAACCATAAACCTGATTATCCCTTGCATCACCGTGCTATAATTAAAATTAAGGTGGTTAGAAACATTTACCATCTGCTAAGGAATTTGAAAGAAGGCATTTTAATGAGAACTTATGTTACACACTACTTTAACTTTGAATACATCGGAATCTACCTGCTCGTCTCACTGATCGGGCTGGCCGTTGTGATCGGTATTGTTCTTGCGTAGCCAAATTGAAAACACGCCAGCGACTGCAGGATGACTCCCTGTCTCACAAAGCAATCCGTCGTATCAACCGCCACCATCAGGAGCGAAAAAGAAGCATTATTGAAAGTTTCTTTGAGATGGTCTTCGCCAGCACCTCCGTGCTGATCTTTCTGTCTCTTTACTATGTTATTGACGAGAGGATTCCAGGCGTGTCCATCTATTGGCAGAAGTATCAGGATATTATCCTTTTACTCTTCCTTTGCTTCTCCGTTATCTTAAATGGATGGCTTGATATTGTATTTGTACCATTGGAAGAAATAGATTCCAACCAGAAGGCGTCCATTCGACTGGTATCTTCCTTTTATATTATACTGATACTTCTTTATATCAAGTTCATTTACAATGATGATAACTACGATTCACTGATGATGTACTTCATCACACTTGCTGTTGGCCGGTTTATCTACTTTGATTTTACAATGGATGACTTTTTAAGCACACTTCACGGCTTCTGGGAAGAATTGCCACTGCTTATCCTGATGGCAAGTTACTCCGGATTCGTCTGCTGGTTTGGATTCTATACCGGATTCCTGCTTACGTCTAACGGTGTGATCGTCAGCACGCTGCTGGCGCATCTGTTTATGGTATGTTCGATTTTTATATTGGATAAGACCAGAGTGCTGAGATTAGTGATGTAAGTATTATATTATAATGTTTATAAAAATTGACAAATTTATGTTATTTTGTATAAAAGTTAAGCCTATGCACAAAGAAGCAGAATCATTTCCCCCATGATTCTGCTTCTGTTATATCCTTATTATATTCGTAACTGTTCAGAGCCAACCTCCAAAATGCTACGCATTTCGTCGGTGTGGCGTATCCGCCAAATAAAATTTCAAAAACAGTCTTAAAAATGCAAGCATTTTACACCTGTTTTATGAATTTGCTTGGCTCTGAACAATTACAAATTATTTTGCAAATGCTTTGATTTTCTCGTAGATGCTGTCTGTATCAAGACC
>ENA-OQIO01000535-OQIO01000535.1-human-gut-metagenome-genome-assembly--contig:-NODE-535-length-20099-cov-3.539956_pt1 | contig 20099 bp, 22 predicted proteins | sample MGYA00242573_ERZ504737 | MGnify/ENA primary metagenome ERZ504737 (study PRJEB26092, sample SAMD00036203) | human gut metagenome | host: Homo sapiens | study: EMG produced TPA metagenomics assembly of...
CCACCCATTTTTTCAAATGTGCTTTTCATGTGTTATTCCTCCTTGAAATCAGCGATGTCCTTAGATCATCGCAAAATATTTCAGGGCAGCCTTGATAGCATCTTCTTTCTCTTTCGGGCATTGTGGAGCTCTTGCATTTTCTGATTTTGGAAGATTATAGTTTTCTCCTACTTCAATTCCACATTTGCGTTTTACCTGAGAAATATATAAACTTGAAACCTTCAAGCCAGATTCTTTCAGCACATAATCCTTGATTTCCTGATAGGTTGCTTTCAACTCGGCACTGGTGGCATCCAGCTCATCCAGGTCTAAGTCGATCTCTATCGTGTCATCTGGTTTTTGTTGGGACAAAAGAACAACCTTCTCGACGTGCACCGTATGAGGAAACTGATCCACCCCCTGCACCTTCTTAACTTCATATCCTTCCCCCCGCAGATATTTCAGATCCCGGGCCAGAGTCGCAGAGTCACAACTTACGTACACGATCCGTTTCGGCTGCATCTTTACCATCGTAGCCAGTACGCTCTCTTCGCATCCTTTCCGTGGCGGATCCACCACGATCACATCCGCATAGATGCCTTCTTTTTCGTATTTTTCCGGCAACACTTCTTCCGCTTTTCCTACAAAGAATTCTGCATTGGTGATATGATTCAGCGTTGCATTTCGTTTTGCATCCTCGATGGCAGCCGGGACAATTTCCACACCATAGACCTGTTTTGCTTTCTGGGCGAGGAAGAGAGAAATTGTTCCGATTCCGCAGTAGAGATCCCAGACCGTCTCATTTCCTTCCAGACCTGCGTATTCCAGTGCTTTTTCGTAAAGTTTCTGTGTCTGCACCGGATTGACCTGATAAAAAGACTGCGGAGAAATCTGATAGGCGATCGGTCCGATGGTATCGGTGATATATTCCTGGCCCCATAAAAGTTTCCCTTTTCTTCCCAGAATCACGTTCGTCTTTTCCCGGTTGATGTTCAGGGAAATGCTGGTCATTCCCGGAATCTCGCGAAGTTTTGCGATCAGATCTTCCGCTCCCGGGATGCGGCTGCCATTGACGACAAGACAGACCATGATCTCTTTCGACTGGAATCCATAACGGATCAGTACATGACGCACCAGACCCTTCCCGGTTATCTCGTCATATGCCGGAATATCATATGCTTCCATATGCGCCAGCACCAGATTCAGGATCTGTTCGTTGACCTCCACGCCTAGATAGCACTTCCTGTTACTGATGATCGAGTGAGTTCTTCCGGCATAGAATCCGGCGATCAGATGGCCTTCTTTGTCGCATCCCACCGGAAACTGCGCTTTGTTTCTGTAATGGTACGGATCTTCCATGCCGATGATCGGCTGCATCGGAATCTCTTCTTTCTGAAAACCGCCGATCCGGATCAGATTATTTTCAATCTTCTGCTGTTTGTATGCCAGCTGTTTTTCATAAGAAAGTGCCTGGATCTGGCAGCCGCCGCACTGACGGGCGTACGCACAGCGTGGCTCGACCCGGTCTTTCGACGGCTCCATGATCTCCACCAGTCTGGCATAACCGTAATTTTTCTTCGCCTTCATGATCTTTGCCTGTACTTTATCGCCGATCACTGTGTCTTTTACAAATACGGTATAACCGTCCACTTTTCCGATTCCTTCCCCGTCATGCCCCATATCCTCGATGGTTACAGTCAGAAGATCATTCTTTTTGTATTCCATGGATCTGCCCTTTCTTTACATACTGGTTTTACGGATATTTGATTCAAACAGCCGGTTGTAGCCAAGCCATTCGTTCGGATCTTTCGCATTGTCGAAAAGCTCGGTAAATGTTTCCATCTTGGCATCCGTGTTGTCTGCCATATTCAGCGCTGCCGCCTCCATCAGTGCCGGTTTCTTCGGGGAACCGTATTCCAGTTCTCCATGGTGCGCCAGGATGCAGTGCTTTAACTCACTCTCCACTTTTGCCGGGAAATCCGGGATCTCACGGATCGCATCGTGGAGCATCTCCGCTCCAATCATAATATGGCCCAGCAACTGTCCATCATCGGTATAATCATTCATCGGAAATGCAGAAATTTCTTTCGTCTTTCCGATATCATGAAAGATTGCTGCGGTCAGAAGCAGGTCGCGGTTCAGTGCAGGGTAGGCTTTCGTATAAAAATCGCAGAGTTTGGTCACATTTAACGTATGCTCCAACAGTCCGCCCACAAAACCGTGGTGTACTGTCTTGGCTGCGGAATTGAAGCGGAAGCGTTTGATGAATGCTTCATCCTCCACAAAAAACAGTTCTAACAGACGGGACAGGTATGGATTTTGGATGGTTTTGATAATCGCCATCAGTTCTCCGTACATCTCGTCGATATCACATTTGCTCACCGGAAGATAATCGGTGGGATCGTACTCTCCTCACGGGCTTTTCTTGCACGCTTGATGTTCAGCTGCAGTGCACCTGCAAAATTGGTGACATCTCCCATGATTTCAATATAATCCAGTGTTTCAAAATCATCAATCCCCAGCGAATTCGGATCCCAGATCTTGGCATCGATTGTCCCGGTCTTGTCCTGCAGAATCACATTTTCATATGGTTTTCCGTTTTTTGTCACTGCTGCCTGTTTATGTTTGCAAAGGTAAATTCCGGACACCCGGCATCCCTCAAAAAATTCCTGAATAAATTTCATATAATCTCCTTCCGTCTTTCTGCCTGATTTTCTGTCAGTGAAAACTCCGCAGAAGTTTTGTGGTATAGAAAGCCATCGTCCCTATACCACATTTTTTATCTCACTATTCTTTTTTACAGACTCTTTTATAGTTTATAACGCATCCAGCGTTACGTCAAACACTATTTCCACATATCCTTCCGCACCTTTTCGCATCGCCGTCACTTTGATCTTCTGATCCTTTTTCGACTGATCCAGGCGTGTTCGCAGTCTCGACAGCGTCTCGACACTTTCATTTCCCACTTTCACGATCACATCTCCGTTCTGAATCCCAGCGTTCATCGCCGGAGAATCTTCCTCCACGGAGTTTACATAAATGCCTGTAGGAATTCCGGTTTTCTGTGCGAGACTGCTGCTGATATCCTGTCCCCGGACACCGAGGTATATCAGATCTTCATTATTTGACAGTTGCTCAATCAATTTTCGAAGATCCGAGATTGATAATGCCGTCACCACCCCGGTATCCGCCTCCCCGGAAAAAGACTGCGCGATCACACCCACGATCTTTCCGTCCAGATTGACCAGAACCCCGCTTCCCTCGCTGTTTCCCATAATATCCGTCGTAAGCAGATGATATTCACTGTCCACCGTACTTTTCACATTTGTTGTGGAAGTCACCCGGCCGCAGACTACCGAATCCGGATAACCGGACGGACTTCCCAGTGCCAGTACCAGATCTCCCTGATTCACCGAAGATGCGCTTCCCAGTTCACCCACTGCAATCACATCTCTTGTCTCTTTGCTGAGATCATTTCTGGAAATCTTGATCACTGCAAGTCCGGTAGCCTCATCCTGTTTGAGAAAATGCCCGTCTACCGTATTGCCATCACAGAAGGTCACAAGAATCCGGTCCACCGTATCCACCACCCGGTATTCTGTCAGCACGTAATATTCTTTTCCCGTATCTGCCACCAGAAAGCCGGAGGCCTGCTTTTCGTCTTCAAAGGAATTATTCATCCAGTCCACATCGTTGGTAAATCCCTGTACCACAACTACAGAACTTTTCGGCTCACTGGCTGCCTCTGAAATCTGCTGATACAGATCCGAATATTCCTGCAGAGTCAGCGGCTCTTTTTGTGTCTCCGTGTCTGTTGTATCATTTTCATCGGTCGGCGCATCTCCGCTTTCTTCTTCCGGTATCTCCTGCTGAGGAGTATTTTCTTCGCCCCCGTCCGTCGATGCTCCCTCCACGATATTCACTCTCGGCTGTTCTTCCTCCGGTCGGAAATAAGGCACCGACTTTGCAAATACAAATGCCGCAATCACACCGAACAATACCGCTCCTGCTGCCACTCCTGCCGCACTCACCGCGATTTTTCGTTTATCCAGAGGCTTCTTTTTCATCACTTCCCGGTAAAAATCGTATTCGTCCTGCTTGTGATCATTCTTTTTATCCATACACGTAGTCTCCTGTCTCTGACTCCAACTGTAACTGCACCGTTTTTCCCTGTGTTTTAGAGCGTGTTTGAAAAAGGCTTTCTGCAAGATGTGCGTCACAATTTGTGGGAGATTTTGTCCGGATGAAGGCGCCGTAGCGGGCTACGGCAACTGATTCGGGCAAAATATACCGCAAATGGGGCGTGCAGATTGCGGGAATGATTTTTCAAACACGCTCTAAGCTCTGCTTTTCCGTAACACAATGGAAAAACAGCTGCTGCCTGAGAATTTCCTTAATATTTTATCAAATATATATGAACATTTTATGACATACCGAAAAAAACTTTTTGCTGCCCGGCTTTTTGCCTTTCTTTTCCTTCTCAGATAGATAGAATAAGGCGTATAGAAAGGATATAACATTATGAATAACAAAGCTTTAAAAACACTGGAATATACCAAAATCATCGAGATGCTTGCAGCCCATGCTTCTTCCCCTCTCGGAAAGATCCGCTGCGAGGATCTTCTTCCTTCCTGTTCACCGGGAGAGATTGAATATAAGCAGGAACAGACTCAGGATGCCCTGTCCCGTCTGTTTCAGAAAGGAAACATTAACTTCGGCAGTGCCAAAGATATCCGCGGTTCCCTGAAACGCCTGGAGATCGGAAGTACCCTGGGGATCACAGAACTGTTGCAGATCTGTGCCCTTCTGGATAATACCTCCCGGGTAAAATCTTACGGTCGCCGTGAAAAAGAAAATGAACAGAGGGACTCTCTGGATGATCTTTTCGATGCCCTGGAACCTCTGCCGCTGTTAAATACAGAGATTCGTCGATGCATCCTCTCCGAAGACGAGATCGCCGATGATGCAAGCGCAACCTTAAAACAGATCCGCCGTTCGATGAAAGTGACCGGAGAACGCATTCATACACAGCTTGCCGGTATGGTCAACGGCTCCGCAAGAACATATCTGCAGGACGCTGTGATCACCATGCGAAACGGCCGCTACTGTATCCCGGTCAAAGCCGAATACAAAAGCCAGGTACCTGGTATGATCCATGATCAGTCTTCCACCGGTTCCACCCTCTTTATCGAACCGATGGCGATCGTAAAACTGAACAATGAGATCCGTGATCTGGAGATGAAAGAAGCGGCAGAGATTGAAGTCATCCTGGCTTCTTTAAGTAACATGGCTGCCCAGGAACGTGAAAATCTCCGCTATAACCTGGAAAATCTGGTAGAACTGGACTTTATCTTTGCCCGCGCTGCCCTTGCCATGGATATGAATGCCACACGACCGATCTTTAATACCAAAGGCTATATCAACATCCGCAAAGGCCGTCACCCACTGATCGACAAGAAAAAGGTTGTTCCGATCGATATCCATCTTGGAAAAGAATTTCATCTGCTCATCGTTACCGGTCCGAATACCGGTGGAAAAACTGTTTCCTTAAAAACCGTCGGGCTTCTGACTCTGATGGGTCAGGCAGGTCTTCATATTCCTGCACTGGATCGTTCTGAATTATCTGTTTTTGAGGAGGTATATGCGGATATCGGAGATGAACAGAGTATCGAACAGTCACTCAGTACCTTCTCCTCCCATATGACCAATGTGGTTTCCTTTATCGAAAAGGCCGATCCGAAGTCCCTCGTTCTCTTCGATGAACTGGGTGCCGGTACCGACCCGACGGAAGGTGCCGCACTGGCAATCTCGATTCTGAACTATCTGCAAAAACAGGCATCCGGGCTATGGCAACCACGCATTACAGTGAGTTGAAAGTGTACGCACTCTCCACACCGGGTGTAGAAAATGCTTCCTGTGAATTTGATGTGGAAACGCTTCGTCCTACCTACCGCTTACTGATCGGTGTTCCCGGAAAGAGTAATGCCTTTGCCATTTCCAGTAAGCTGGGACTGCATCGTATATTATCGATGATGCAAAAAAACAGATCAGCCAGGAAGACGAGTCCTTCGAGGATGTGATCTCCACCCTGGAAGAAAACCGTATCACCATCGAAAAAGAACGCATGGAGATTGCCCGCTACAAGACCGAAGTCGAAGATCTGAAAAAACAGCTGGAGACCAAGCAGGAAAAACTGAACCAGCAGCGTGACCGGATCCTCCGGGAAGCCAACGAGCAGGCACATGCAATCCTCCGTGATGCAAAAGAATATGCGGATCAGACGATCAAAGACTTTAACAAATTCGGAAAAGCCAATATTTCCATCAAAGAAATGGAAAATAAACGACAGGATCTCCGTAAGAAGATGAACAAAGTCGAAAGCAATATGTCCAGGAAAGAAAAGAAGGTCACAGGTAATCTGAAGCCTTCCGATCTGCATCTGGGCGATGGTGTGAAAGTACTGAGTCTGAATCTCAAAGGAACGGTAAGCACCCTCCCGGATGCCAAAGGTTATCTTCTGGTACAGATGGGTATCATGCGATCCAAGATCCATATCTCCGATCTGGTACTGTTACAGGAAGAAACCGTGATCTCCGCACCGAATATGCAGCGCACCAGCGCCGGGAAGATCAAGATGTCAAAATCTTCATCCGTCGGCATCGAGATCAACCTGCTTGGCCGCACCGTCGACGAAGCCATCGCGGAACTGGATAAGTATCTGGATGATGCATATCTGGCACATATTCCAAGTGTCCGTGTCGTTCACGGAAAAGGTACCGGAGCCCTGCGGAAGGGCATCCATAACTATCTGCGCCGGGTAAAATATGTCTCTTCCTTCCATCTTGCAGAATTTGGCGAGGGAGATGCCGGTGTTACGATTGTAAATTTCAAGAAATAAAATAACTATTCAGTAGGTAATATCCCGCTACAACAAGGAGTTTTTATGGTATCCAAACAGAAAATAATGATTGTAGACGATGACAACAACATCGCCGAACTGATATCTCTTTATCTTACCAAAGAATGTTTTGAGTGTAAGATTGTCAACGACGGGGAGGAAGCTTTGAGTGCATTTCCTTCCTTTCAGCCGAACCTGATCCTCCTGGATCTGATGCTTCCCGGTATGGACGGCTATCAGGTCTGCAGAGAGATTCGCCACAAATCCAATGTACCGATCATCATGCTCTCTGCAAAAGGAGAAGTTTTTGATAAGGTGCTCGGCCTGGAACTGGGGGCTGACGATTATATGATCAAACCTTTCGATTCCAAAGACTGGTAGCCAGGGTCAAAGCGGTTCTTCGCCGTTTCCAGCCTGCCCCTTCCGCTCCGTCGGCACCTGCCGGAAAATACGTGGAATATCCGGATCTGATCATCAATCTGACCAACTATTCCGTTATCTATCAGGGGATGACTATCGACATGCCGCCAAAGGAACTGGAACTTCTGTATTTTCTCGCTTCCTCACCTAATCAGGTATTTACCAGAGAACAGCTTCTGGATCATATCTGGGGATATGAATACATCGGCGATACCCGTACCGTAGACGTACATATCAAGAGACTGCGTGAAAAGATCAAAGATCATCCGTCCTGGTCGATCAGTACTGTATGGGGCATCGGTTACAAATTTGAGGTTAAATCCTGATGAGACAAACACTGTATTCCAAATTTATCACAGCCTATATTTTTCTCGGTATTCTCGGAACGGTGTTAATCTCTACGCTGGGATCTTCCCTGATCCAGAAACATATTCTGGAAGACACCGGAGCCGCCCTGTACAAAGAAGCGATTTCTCTCGCCTCCTATCAGGCAAATACGGATTATTCAGACAATGCAGATGTGGAAGCTGCCTATAATCAGCTAAAGACCCTCTCTGCTTTTCAGGATTCCCGGATCCTGATTCTGAACCCGTCCGGACAGCCATTGATTGATACCGGCAAACCATACACTGCAATGGCACAAAGCTCGCTTAAAGACTTTGATCCTGCGATCATGGGATCAGACAATTATATTACAGGTACTTTTCATGGATATTTTAAGGAAAATATGGTCAGCACACTGGTTCCTATCACGAAAAACCTGACCACCAAAGGGTATGTATCGATTCATCTTCCGATGACCGTGATCATTGATCAGAAAGAATCCGTTCTCGGTCCGGTCCATATCGTGTTTGCGATCCTGCTGCTTTGTTCTCTCATGATTCTTGGTCTGTTTTCTCATTCCGTATACCGGCCGCTGAAGGAAATCACCGCAGGAGCCAACGAATATGCAGCAGGAAATCTGGATTATAACATTCCTGTCACAACCAATGATGAAATGGGCTACCTGGCCGATACCCTGAACTATATGTCCGGAGAACTGAGCAAATCGGGAGAATATCAGCACAAATTCGTAGCCAATGTCTCCCATGATTTTCGCTCCCCCCTTACTTCAATCAAGGGTTTTGTGGAAGCGATCATGGACGGAACGATTCCACCTGAGATGCAGGATCGTTATCTGAAAATCGTGGTTGATGAGACCGAACGTTTGGAAAAGCTGACCCAGAGTCTTCTGACCCTGGATAAACTGGACTCCAAAGGCGTCCTTTGCATATGAACGACTTTGATATCAACCGTACGATCAAAAATACAGTAGCCACTTTTGAGGGAATCTGCCGCAAAAAGATGATTACCATTGAACTGCATCTGGAGTCAGAAACTCTGATGGTGCACGCCGATATGGAACAGATCCAGCAGGTTCTGTACAACCTGATCGATAACGCCATCAAATTCAGTTCTGACAACTCCATCATCAAGGCAGAAACTTCCGAACGTCACGGTACAGTTTTCGTATCCATAAAAGACTCCGGTGTGGGTATTCCCAGAGAAAAACAGAATAAAATCTGGGATCGGTTTTATAAGATTGATTCTTCCCGCGGCAAAGACCGCAAGGGCACCGGTCTCGGACTATCTATTGTCCGCGAGATCATTGCCGCACATAATCAGAATATCAATGTTATCAGTACTGAAGGGGTCGGTACCGAATTTATCTTTACATTAGAAAAAAGCAAGGGAACCAGCTGATTCCCCTGCTTTTTTTATCCTGTCTTTCTTTATTTCCACTCATATCTGGTCAGATGACCGCCCAGCTGCATATGATCAAAATTGTGCTGTCTCAGTGCCTCGTAGAGTACGATCGCTACGGAATTGCTCAGATTCAGCGAACGGATATCGTTCATCATCGGGATACGGATCGCAGTCTCCTGATTTTCCAGTAAAATCTCCTCCGGGATCCCGCCGCTTTCTTTTCCAAACATAATGTAGCATCTTCCTCATACTGCACTTCCGTATAGGTCTGCGGTGCTTTTGTCGATGCCATATAGATCTTGGCTCCCGGGTTTTTCTCCAGGAAATCCTGATAATCAATATACCGGGTGACATCCAGGTCATCCCAGTAATCCATCCCTGCACGTTTGATTGATTTTTCATTTAACCGGAAACCCAGCGGCTCGATCAGATGCAGTCTCGTACCTGTCGCCACACAGGTACGTCCGATATTTCCTGTGTTGGACGGGATCTCCGGCTCATAAAGAACAATATTTAACTTTGCCATATTCTCTTACCCCATTACTTTGTATAACTCGTCAGGCTGTGGTTTGTCCAGATACCGGACATCCTCACCATTTCGAAGGATCCGGTCGTTCCCGCTGTTGGTACGCCCTACCACAACGGCATGGATGCCTGCCTGTTCCAGTTTTCTCACCAGTTCGTGACCATCGTCTGCCGCGATCATCATGGAACCGCTGGACATGATCTGGTAGGGATTGACCCCAAAGTAGTTGCAGATTTCCACGGTCTCCTGACGGATCGGGATTTTCTTCAGATCCACTTCCAGACCGACCCCGGCTCCGCTTGCCATCTCCCAGAACGCACCAAAGACACCACCCTCGGTGATATCATGCATAGAGGATACACCATGCTCCACGGCGATCCGTGACTCCGGTACCACCGACAGATACTGGTCAAAATCTTTTGCTGTGTCAATCAGAATAGCCGGAAATCTTTTTTTGAGCTCTTCTTCTTTTTCTTTTGCAAGAATCGTCGTTGCCTCCAGGCCGATCCATTTGGTCACGATGATATCCTGATCCGGACGAATCTGAGATACCGTGCGCAGATTCTCTTTTTTCATCTTGCCAACACCGGTTACGGAGATCAACGGCTGCTTTACCACATTGGTGATCTCCGTATGCCCACCCAGGATCTCTATATGCAGTTTTTCACATGTTTCTTCCGCATCCTGCATCATTTTTCGGATCTCCGGCTCTTCAACGGTATCCGGGAGCATTACAGTCAGCATCACTCCCACCGGATCTGCACCGGCTGCCGCAAGATCATTTGCCGTGATATGGATGCTGTGATGTCCCAGATCCTTTGCGGTTCCCGTAATCGGATCCGTGGACATCACCAGAACTTCATCTTCACCTACCTCAAGAGCGGCGCAGTCCTGCCCTACCGCCGGACCGACCAGTACTTCCTCTCTTCTGTGTTTTACCTGTTTTAATACCGAACGGATCAATACCGGTTCCGGCAGTTTTCCTATCTTCATGATTTTCTCCTCCGCATCTGTCAGCCGCCATACTGGTTCAGTACCACATAGACCTGATTCAGATCGTTGTTTGCAATTGCTGTATACATGGCGCTGGACGCTTCCGCATTGCTGGTTTTTACACCGACTTTGTATTTATTTGGCGTCATCTGATAATAACTGTTATTTACTTCTTCTTTGCTGACCTGTTCCCCATTCTCCGTGACAATTTTCCACAGTTTTGCCTTGTATCCGGTATGGGCACTCTGGATCTGTTCCATACTTCCAAAGGCTTTCTCCGGATCTGCAGTCAGTTCGGTCGTCGGATCAATAGTCTCCAGCGTTTCACTTTCATAGGTCACTTTTCGGTCTGCAGAACGATATTCCTCTCCATACAGATTAAAATAAATTTTTCCTCCGTAGGTATATCCTTCAATATAAATCGGTGCTTCCGTATTATTCACAAACCGGAAATCCTTTGCACCTTCTGCAATTGCCGCATCCATGGACGGTTCTACATATTTGACGATCATGGAATGATTATGTCGCTCTGTCACTTCCAGTTCTGCCTGTAATACTGCCTGATATAAGGTTGTAGATACCTGACAGATACCTCCTCCAAAAGATTCCACTACCGTACCATTCGCATATGATGCGGCCGGTGCATATCCATTTTCTTCGGTAAACGGTACCATATTGTCACAGACGGAAATCTCCTCTCCAGGATAGAGAACTTTCCCGTTCAGTTTGGAAGTACCGTTTTTTACATTCGTCGCTCTGGCTGCGCTGCTGGCGGAATAATCGGTGACTCCCTGTCCCAGTACATCCTTTACTTTCGCCAGTTCTTCCTGGGATCCTTTCGGCTCTGTGATCTCCACATCCAGATCCACACTTCCCGGACCATCTTTCCACACATGTTCCAGATAATCCTTCACTTTATCCACAGAACCATCCTCATTCAAGGTAACTCCACGCGCACCGTTGGTGATCTTGAACTCACCATTTTCTCTGGTCAACTCATAATTCACCACTTCACGGTTCAACGCTACACAATAGGTCTCCAGTGCCTTCCTCACACTCTCCTCATCTACCTGATAAGAAAGATCCAGCTGCAGATTTTCCTGTTCCAGTGCTTTTTTCACCTTATATCGTTTGATGACATTGCCGACCTGTCCCACATCCATCGCCTGCCGGATCGTGCCGTCATTATCCCCGGTAACACCCAGTTCTTTTGCTGTCACACCGGTGGACATATCATCCATATGAAGAACGATCTGATAACCTGTAATCTCATCCACTCGGGTCTGCAGCGCTTCCTGTGCCTCTTCTTGCGTCATACCGGACAGATCCACACTTTCCGCGTAAATATGATCCAGAATCTTCCGCTGTCCCTCAGGCGCATTGTCCGAGGTACCGGTATCGAGTGTGACTTCATCCGTCTCTGCCTGCAGTGTCGGCACATCTTCGCTGTCTTCTTCCTGACTGTTTTCTCCGTCATCTGCAGCAGCTGTTCCGGTAGCCTCTGTGTCTTCCTCACTTCCGTCAGCCGTATCTTCACTGCTTTCACTCTCCTGCCTCGCCTCTGACTTCTGTGTGAGCTCTGTATTCTGTGCGCACCATCCGCTGACAGGCTGCTGTAACAGCATGACTCCCGCCAGCAGGGCCGCCATTATTTTCTTCTTCATCTGTATGTCAATCCCTTATAACATTACTTCCAAAACCATCGGAACCACCATCGCAAGTACCAGTATAACTGCGATAATTCCCGCTACAATCTGCCTTCTGTTTTTCTTCCACATATTCATTTTTCATTCACCTCTTTATGCGCCCGTACCGGGCAATAATCGTATCGATTTTCCTGGATGCCTCATTTTTCGTTAAGCTGTCAACAGACACATCCAGTTCTATTTTATGATATTTCACCAGATCATTCAAGTATGCTTTTTGTGCCGGTGTGATCGGACCGCGTCGTTTTACCTTATACTGTAACTGTTTCGGCTGAAAGATCCGCTCCTGCCCTTCTTCTGCGATCCGTATCAGATGTTGATACAGTTCATGGGTTGCCAGTGCGTCGTGATACGCCCGGTGCGCATGTGCCCGGTCGATCTGAAAATACCCGCACAGATTCGTCAGGCTCCTGCTCTCCAGATCCGGAAGCAGCGTTCTTGCGATCTTCAGAGTATCAATTCCATTTTTTTCAAAAGGAATCTTCTGATCCGCCGCCTGATGCTTCAGAAAGCTGTAATCAAAGATCAGGTTGTGCCCATCAGATCCAGTTCCCCGCAGAAATCCAGAAAGGCACGCACTGCTTCTGCCGGTGTCGGCTGTCCAGCTACCATCTCCTGTGTAATTCCCGTTAATTCCCGGATCTTCTCCGGAATCTTCATCTGCGGATCTGCAAACATACAAAAGGTATCTGCCACCTCTCCGTCCAGAACCTTGACCGCTCCGATCTCCAGGATCCGGTCCTGAGACGGATACAGCCCCGTGGTCTCCAGATCCACAACCACATAGCTGGACGGACATGCTGTTTTTTCCATCGTATTTTCTTTTCCTTTCTCTCTTACCCTTCGTCTTCTCCTACTAACTGCTCCCTGTACCGGAAAACATACTTCTGCTCATCTGTCATCCGTTTTTCCCCGGCAGGCAACAGGCAATTATTTTTGCATTATGTCAACCAATGATAATTTTACCATTTTCGCATCGTACGTCAGTACATCCCTGCTCCGGTAATCAAACAGGATCCAGCACGGCTCCCTCACTCCGGTATCCGGATCGTAGTCCATCCGCTCCAGATGGGTCATACGCGCCAGCTGTTTCTCATCATATCCTTCATACTCCGGCAGATACTCATGTGTCTCTTCTTCTTTCAGATAAAACTCCCGGATGTCTCTCTTATACGCTTTCAGATCCTTCGCCCATGCCGGTCTGGTTTTCATATTTTCTCTCGCATACAGATCACAGATCATCAGCTGCCGGTAATAATCCATCTGCTCCTCATCTACATATTCCTGCAGGAATTCCTGTAAAATCTCGTATCGACGGATCCTGGTATGTGAAATATCCATATACCCCTTCTTATCATAAAATGCTCCCAGAGCCTCATACAGTGCAAATGGATTGTCAAATAATTTTTCTATCGCACGCAGGGTTTTTCCGAACTGATTACTATTATAATAGACTTCCACCATCTCTTCCACCAGTTTCAGTCGCAGAACGTCATCATATGGCAGCCACCTGGTATACAGCACCTCGTAAGGCTCCCGGCTCTGACATACACAACCGTACTCCGGCGCCGCCTGATACATAAAGGATCCCTTTAACACTTTCAGAAATCCCAGCTGCAGCTGCTGCGGCCGCAGCTGATAGACATCACAGAATGATTTTCCAAACGAATCATAGTCTTCATATGGGAGACCCGCGATCAGATCCAGGTGCTGGTGTACGTTATGTCCTTCCTGCACCCGTGTCACCACCTCGGATACCTGAGCAAAATCCATTTTCCGGTGGATCTCCCGGATCGTATCCGGATTCGTCGACTGCACACCGATCTCCAGCTGGATCATTCCCGGACGCATCGTGCGAATCAGTGCGATCTCTTCCTCATTTAACAGATCCGCTGCCACCTCAAAATGAAAATTCGTGATCCCGTTGTCGTGAGCGATCAGGTACTTCCAGATCGCCATCGCATGATCGTGTTTACAGTTAAAAGTCCGATCCACGAATTTTACCTGTGGCACGTTATGATCCAGGAAAAACTGTAATTCCTCTTTGACCAGTTCCAGATCCCGGAACCGCAGTTTCTTGTCGATCGAGGAGAGACAGTAGCTGCAGGAGAACGGACAGCCCCTGCTCGACTCATAATAAATAATACGGTTTTCGAATTTTTCCAGATCTTTGTAGACAAACGGAATTGTACTCAGATCCGTGATTCCTCTCCATGGATTCTCCTGGATCTGATCCCCGTCCCTGTAGGTAATTCCCTCAATCTTCGCCAGTTCTGAGATGCCTTCCAGATAAAAGCCCGCCAGCTCCAGGAAAGTCACTTCCCCTTCCCCTTTCATCACACCTGTCACTTCCGGATGCTCCTCCAGCACCTTCCGCGCATCATAGGACACTTCCGGTCCTCCCAGCCAGATGGCTGTGTCAGGAAGCACCTTATGCACTTCCCGGATCAGATTCTTCACATAGGAAATATTCCAGATATAGCAGGAAATGCACAGGACCTCCGGATGATCGCGATAAATCCCCTTTAAAATATCATCCAGATTCTGATTGATCGTATACTCCGCCAGCCCGATCTGATCCTGGTATTTTTTCGCATACGCCTTTAAGCTGTATACCGCCAGATTGGAATGGATATATTTTGCATTGATTGCTGCCAGCAATATATGTTTTCTTTCTGCCATTGCATTATAACCTCCGAATGGCTCTTATTATACTGTATCTTTCCGGTTATCTCAATAGTCACTCGCCGTTCCCTGTTTACAAATATATGAATTTTCTGTTCTTTGTATTTTTTTTACAAAATTTGAATTTTACATCTTGCACTTTCAAAAAAAGTATGCTAATATATACCTCGAGCTTGCCCAGATAGCTCAGTTGGTAGAGCAGAGGACTGAAAATCCTCGTGTCACTGGTTCGATTCCGGTTCTGGGCATTATCGGTTCATCCGATACCAGGAACAAAAAACTTTTCAAAAAAAAGTTAAAAAAGTTCTTGACAATCTCGACTGATTAATATATAATACATTATGTTGTCAGCGACAAACACTTGCGGGTGTAGTTCAATGGTAGAACACCAGCCTTCCAAGCTGGATACGTGGGTTCGATTCCCATCACCCGCTTTTAACTGAATATCAGTTATTTATGCACGAGTGGCTCAGTGGTGGAGTATCGCCTTGCCAAGGCGAGGGTCGCGGGTTCGAATCCCGTCTCGTGCTTTTTTGAAATCTAAAATCGGAGCAACCAATTCGTTGCTCCCGATTTTAGATTTCAAGTCTGTCAATAATCTCCACTATCTCATCATAATTTGGCACTTTATCTTTTACATTCATATAATCTTTCTGAAAATTTTTTAATTCTTCTCGCCCTGACTTATTATCACTTTGTTTTATATCCAAATCTGTTCCATAATCAAGCAATAACTGCAACGTTTTGGCAGCTGCATCATTTTCGTAAAATCTAAGTGCAAGTAAACCATTCTGCTTCATATAATCTTCTTGAAAATTACAATCTGCACCATATTCCAGCAGAAGTTTGGTTGCTCCATAATAACCGCATTCTGTTGTATAGGTTAATGGTGTATTTACTCCTGTTGGATTTTCAAAAATCTGGACATCCGGGTTTGCTCCATGTTTTAACAGTAATTCTAATATTTTCCACTCATCTTTTTTCTTATTACTTTCAGTATTATACTTTATAGAATAATACACCGACTTTGTATTTTCATTCGGATCCCACCCGCTTTTTAAATATTGTTCCACTTTATTATAATCATTATCTCTGATAGCAACTAACTCTTTTCCTTCTTCTTTTATCAGATTCTGATGCTTAATCTCATCATAATTCACAAATTCATTTACTATTTGATAATCCTTTATTCCTGCTAAAACAGTTATCGCTAATAATACAAGAAATATCTTTTTAAACTTTTTCTTCTTAAATCTTATAACACCAAATATAATCGTCAGTACTACCAGCACAAAAAGAACTATATTAAATACTATAAACAGTATTCCAAAAATTCCTATGAAAGGTATTACACTTAAACTTCCCATATATGCTCCCATCAACCATTTGCTGCATACCCATCTGATCCCTGCCTCAATATCGACAATAGCACTTTGTCATTTCCTTTTCAAGCTTTTGGCAGAGTATTTTTAATTTGCAGAAAAACAATTTCCTGTAAATTAAAAAAGAGAAACGCTGTATCTTCAACGTTTCTCTTATCTTCAACTACTGCCGCAGACCGGAATCGAACCGGTACGGGTATCACTACCCACGGGATTTTAAGTCCCGGGCGTCTGCCAGTTCCGCCACTGCGGCATATACATATGAATACAGCTTCAATCGTGGGCATACGTGCAAGCACTGTCCCAGCTAGCTAACTTTCATATATATAATGGATACTATTTAGTATCCGATGGATGGAGGTGGATTCGAACCACCGAAGCAATTTGCAGCAGATTTACAGTCTGTCCCCTTTGGCCACTCGGGAATCCATCCATATCTTGCCAAAGCATTCACACGCTCTGACAAGATAGAATTATAACGCAATCTTTTTTAAATTGCAAGTCTTTTCTAACTGATTTGCAAGATATTTTTAGTTTTTTAATTCTCGAGAACTGTGGATGTATCTTCCTCTTTCTCAACAGCTTCTTCGTCCTTCTTCTGCGGAAGTTCACATCCCCTGCACAGGACAATCGCTTCCAGTGGGGACATCTCCAGTTCCAGGTAGCCTGCCACTACCGGGTATTCTTTCTGTTCCATATCGTAGGCGATGGCGTTGCTGTCAAGAATTCTGGTCATGGTAGTATCGACACTTCTGCTGATACCGGTCTCCCATACCGGAATCTCTACTTTCTTGTTTTCGTTGTTGTTATTGATGACAACGACAACCTGCTCGTTTTCATTAAAACGTCCAAAGGAAATCAGATTATAGTCTTCTTTCAGCATCTTTACAGATCCGTATTTTAATACCGGCAGTTCTCTGTGCATCCGGATCGCATCCCGGTAGAACTGTACCAGATACTGGTCCTCATGTCCCCACGGATACGTTCTCCGGTTATCCGGATCGGTGAAACCACAAACACCGGCTTCATCTCCATAATAAACAGTAGGAGCACCCGGCCAGGTCATCTGAATGGCAACTGCTTCTCTTAAAATAGCCTTGTTGATTCCTTCCTCGGCTGCTCTCGCGCAACTGTATTGATACGTCCTACACGGCTGTTGGTTCTCGTAAGGAATCTGGAATGATCGTGATTATCCAGCTCGTTCATCGCAGTCAGAAGAGACGGTGCATAGAATCGTGAACCGTTATAGCGCATGGAATCACGGAAACACTCTGCATTCCCTTTCAGATCCTGCCGGTACTGATCACTGTGCTTTTCAAGTCCGGTCAAAAACCAGGAAATCGGCTCCATAAACGCATCATAGTTCATAACGGTATCCCACTGATCTCCCTGCAGCCACGGACTGGCATCTCCGTAGTGTTCTGCGATAATGATCGCCTCCGGATTGGCCTCTTTTACCACCTTTCGGAACTGCCTCCAGAACTTATGATTGTACTCCGCACTGTGCCCCAGATCCGCTGCCACATCCAGACGCCAGCCATCCACGTAAAACGGTGCAGAAACCCATTTTTTCGCGATGCGCAGGATATCCTCGTATAGTTTTTCAGAATTTTCATAATTCAGCTTTGGAAGGGTATTATGCCCCCACCAGCCGTCATAGAATTCATTGTAAGGCCAGCAGTGTTCATTATGGAACTTAAAAAAGCTGTGATACGGCTGTCTCCACTGATAAATGCGCCTTTTCGTAGCCCGGCTGATTTTCATAGATCCGTTCCCGGTCCAGCCATTTGTTAAAGGATCCACAATGGTTAAATACACCGTCCAGGATCACTTTCATGCCTCTTTTGTGGATCTCTTCCACCAGCTCGATGAACAGCTGATTGCTGGCTTCCAGATTTTCTTTATTGGTCACACGGTCAATATATCGTTTGGCATGGGTATTGTCTTTGTCCCAGTCTGCCAGCAGATTACCCTCGTCATGAACGATCTTTCCAAAATGCGGATCCACATAGTCATAATCCTGAATGTCATACTTGTGGTTCGACGGTGATACAAAGATCGGATTCAGATAGATGACTTCCACACCGAGATCCTGCAGATAGTCCAGTTTATCCATAACACCCTGCAGATCGCCACCGTAGAAATTGTTCACGTCCATATTGTCCGGGATCTTGCTCCAGTCTTCGATCCGTCTGCTGTGGCCGGAAATATAAAAATATTCATTGGTCAGCACATCGTTGGAGCTATCTCCGTTATAAAAACGATCCACAAAAATCTGGTACATTACCGCCCCTTTTGCCCAGTCCGGTGTATGGAATCCCGGGATAATACCAAAAGAATACTGTTCCTGCAGCTGACGGGTCACACCAAGTTCATTGTAATAACAGACAATTTTTCCTGCCCGGATCTCAAAATAATAATGGATCGGTTCACTTCCCACCGAAATCTGAATCGCATAATAATCAAATCCTTCCCGGCTCTTCTCCACTTTCATCTCTTTGCGGATCGTACCGCTGATAAAATAAACAGCATCTACATTGTTTTTCAATGTCCGGAATCGAACCGTCACGATATCTCCCGATTCCGGTTCCATCGGTGTTCTGTACTGTGCTGTCTCATCGCTGTATAAGGCCCGTTTATTAAATACCGGTCGCATTTTATTGATATATTCCTGTGCACGGAGTACATTATTCAAATCTTCCATGTTTTCCCTTCCCTTCTCGCAGTCGCTTATATGTAACCGTTCAGTACCCGCGCAGGATACCGCCTGCTAAATAGTTACACTTATATTCTATTTTATTCTCATCCTTCTCCTGTCAGTGCAGGAAAATGCTTTTTCATGATATCACCAAGCCACTGGATCACAGGCCCCAGAGCCAGGATCATAATGACAGTCATCGCTCCAATCTTTCCGCCAAAGGAAAACCCGATCATAGTTACCGAAAAATCAAAGGCGATCCGTATCACCTTAAACGGTACTTTTGGCAAATGCCCGGAAATAATAATTGGAATGGCATCATACGGAGCTGTTCCCATATCCACATCCATATATAAAGCAGCTGCCAGAATGAACAGTATCACCGATGGAATCAGTACTGCGATCCGAACCGGCAACGCGGTAAAAAAGTCTGCCGGCAGTACCCGGTTCCAGATCCATGTGAAGAAGTCTACAAAGTATCCGATGAGAAACATATTCGCCAGTGTTCCAAAGCCAAGGTTTCTTCCTCCGAAGATTACAACCAGTACCAGAAGCACCGTGTTCATCAGTGCCTGCCAGTTTCCAAAACTCATACCGATCTTTGCGGAAATCGCTTTGCTCATCATACTGCACGGATCTGTTCCCATATCCACCAACAGCAGCAACGATAACGCAAACCCCATTCCGAATACTGCCAGCAGTACCACGCCAAGTCTCAGCCAGAAATGTTCTTTCTGATAAAATCCCTGCAAAATTGCTTTCATATATCGCAAACTCCTTTATTTTCTGCTAATACTTTTCCATTTTATTATAGCTTCCTGTGAATTGCAAATATTATTTTCCCGTATAAGCCACGATTTTTCCGTTATTGATAGCAGGGCACCGGACTTGAGCCGGCGAACCGGTTATTGATATGCAAGAAAGAAAAAAGACAGCCAAAGCTGTCTTTTTTGGAGAAGGTATTTCTCTTATGGGGTGTAGCAAAAACTATATAATGTATTGGGGGTTTTTACAGTTATTATAATAGCATGTAGCCATGGAAAAGTGTGCACAAACATGGTTTTTT
>ENA-OQIO01000537-OQIO01000537.1-human-gut-metagenome-genome-assembly--contig:-NODE-537-length-20040-cov-3.288254_pt1 | contig 20040 bp, 19 predicted proteins | sample MGYA00242573_ERZ504737 | MGnify/ENA primary metagenome ERZ504737 (study PRJEB26092, sample SAMD00036203) | human gut metagenome | host: Homo sapiens | study: EMG produced TPA metagenomics assembly of...
GAAAAAGGTAAAGAAACCGGAAGAAAAACTGGATTTACGCAACATTCCCGCGCCGCACGAAATTAAGCATATGCTCGATGAATATGTGGTCGGACAGGACTATGCAAAGAAAGTCATGTCGGTTGCTGTTTACAATCACTATAAAAGGGTAGCTGCAGGAGATCAGGCAGATGTAGAGATTGAAAAGTCCAATATGTTAATGATTGGACCGACCGGAAGCGGAAAGACCTATCTTGTAAAGACCCTGGCACGCCTGCTGCAGGTGCCGCTTGCAATTGCAGATGCAACGTCCCTTACGGAAGCGGGCTATATCGGTGATGACATTGAAAGTGTGGTATCCAAGCTTTTAGCGGCGGCGGATAATGATGTAGAACGTGCAGAACACGGCATTATCTTTATTGATGAAATTGATAAGATTGCTAAAAAGAAGGAAACTCGAAGCCGTGATGTCAGCGGAGAATCCGTACAGCAGGGCATGTTAAAGCTGTTAGAAGGAAGCGATGTGGAGGTGCCGGTCGGTGCAACCAGTAAAAATGCGATGGTACCGCAGGTCACAGTCAGCACGAAAAATATTTTATTTATCTGTGGCGGCGCGTTTCCGGAACTGGATGAGATTATCAAAGAGCGTTTAAACCAGCAGTCGTCTATCGGATTTGCAGCAGATTTAAAGGATAAATATGATGAAGACCCGAACCTGCTGCAACAGGTAACTTTAGAAGACCTGCGCAATTTTGGCATGATACCGGAATTTTTAGGCAGACTGCCCATTATCTTTTCGCTGGAAAACCTGACAAAAGATATGCTGGTTAAGATTATGAAAGAACCACGCAATGCGATTTTAAAGCAGTATGAAAAGCTTCTGGAACTTGATGAAGTAAAGCTTGAATTTGCGGATGATGCACTGGAAGCAATTGCCCAAAAAGCAATGGAGAAAAAGACCGGAGCGCGTGCATTGCGGTCCATTCTGGAAGATTATATGCTGGATATTATGTATGAAATTCCAAAGGACAACAATATCGGAACAGTCGTTATCACAGGCGATTACATTAAAAAGACGGGTGCGCCGGTAATTCAGATGCGCGGCATGGAAATACCGGCACTGACACAGCAGAACGGATAAAGCAGGCTGATAAAGTAAATCCATAGGATAAATCAGATATAAAACGGATACATAAGTAAAGGCACAACTGAATATACTATACAAAAAAGCGGGAGCAAAAAAAGTGCCGGATTGCAGTTCGCTCATTGTATCGGAAGAAACGGGGGATTATATTATTGAATATAATTCCCTTTATTTTGAACAAATCCAAAGACAGGACGGTGTCTGTATTTCTTGTATTAATGATACGTGGTGTATTTTGTATACAAATTATCCGGGCAGCCGGAATATTAATATACAACAGGGATATTATAGCGTGCCGAAACTGTACGGACTGATGGACACGACCAGCTTTGATGCATCGGGAATTACGGCAACACTGAATCAGCCCTGTTAAATGTGCGTGGGCAGGGTGTGCTGATTGGCTTTTTAGATACCGGAATCGACTATTTAAGAGAAGATTTTAAAGCGTCAGGCGGCAGAACCAGGATTGCGGCAGTCTGGGACCAGACGATACAATCTGTAAATTATGAAGAAGATACAGGAGAAGCAGCAGGGACAGAGCAGTATGACAGAGAACAGGTACAAGGCATGGTACAGTACGGCACGGTGTATACACGGGAGGACATTAATGCGGCACTCGCGGCAGAGCGTGAAGGACAAAATCCCTATGATATTGTGCCGTCAAGAGATGAAAACGGACATGGAACATTTCTTGCAGGGGTTGCAGCCGCATCGGAAACCGCAGATTACATAGGAGCAGCGCCGGAGGCGGAGATTCTGATGGTAAAGCTAAAACCTGCCAAAAAATATCTGCGGGACTTTTATCTGCTGCCGGAGCGGGTAGAAGCCTATTCGGAAACGGATATGATGATGGGGGTGCGCTTTTTACAGCAGTATGCCATCAGAGAAAAAAAGCCGCTGGTTATCTGCGTCGGACTGGGAACGGCTTCCGGTTCAAGAACCGGTGCGCTGCCGTTTGCAGATTTATTAAATACATTGGCAAGGCAGGTCAATACAGTAGTTGTAACCTGTACAGGGAATGAAGCTAATAACAGAACACACACATCCGGTCTGGCGGTATCAGATACAGAACCCTCCGAAATAGAAATTACCGTCGGTGCAGATGAACGCGGATTTGTGATGGAAATATGGGCAGAAAGTCTTGATATCTTATCGGTGGCAATTACCTCTCCTTCTGGAGAGCGGATTTCACGGATCCCGGCAAGAATTGATACAGGAGGGGTCTACAATTTTTTACTGGAACGTTCACAGGTTGCAGTGAATTACAGAGTAGTGGAATCTGCATCAGGTTATGAAGTTATTTTTATGCGTTTTATAAATCCGGCACAGGGAATCTGGAAAATTCATGTATACAGCCTGACTAATATTGTGGGACGGTATAATGCATGGCTGCCATTAAAGCAGTTTTTATCAGGGGATACGTATTTTTTGAATTCCAATCCTTCCACAACACTTACAGAACCCGGTGCGGCAGAGCGCGTAATCAGTGTCGGGGCATATAATCATATTACGGATGCATCTTATGCAGCATCCGGACGCGGTTATACAGCGACAGGTCTGGTAAAACCGGACTTTGTCGCGCCTGGAGTAGACGTCTATGGTGTCCGGGCAGGCGGGGGATATACGACACGGACAGGAACAAGCGTTGCAGCAGCCCACGCGGCAGGTGCTGCTGCCCTTCTTCTGACATGGGGTGTTACGGACGCAATCTGCTATATGGGAACAAACGAGGTTAAATCGGTGTTAATCCGGGGGGCAAAGCGCGAAAACAATACGGTGTATCCGAACAATATTTACGGGTATGGGAAAATGGATGTCATTGAAGCATTTTATAAACTGCGGACCGGTTAAAACACGAACTTCCGATTGAAAAAAGAAGCAGGGAATGATAAAGTAAATAAATGCATAGTGACACTAAAAATTGGAATTATTGCAATAAAAATATAGAAGGATAATGCAACTGCAGGAAATAAGCAGTTTATGGAACGGAGAGAAAATGAAATATAAAGCACTTGCCCTTGATTTGGACGGTACATTAATTAATAGTGAGAAAAAACTTTCAACCAAAAATAAAAAAGCGGTTATGGAGGCGGCGGAGCGCGGCGTGCATATTATTCTGGCATCTGGAAGACCACTGTTTGGCATAGACCGGTGGCAGAAGCGCTGGAACTTTCCCGTGTCGGCGGTTATATTCTGGCATACAATGGCGGCAATATTATCAACTGTAAGACCAAAGAAGTCGTTTACAGCCGGAATTTTCCGCCGGAATGTATACACGATGTCTGTACACTGGCAAAAGAACACGGTGTGTATGCTCTTTCATATGACAAGGATGAGGTAATTTCGGAAAGTGATACAGATGAATATGTGCTGCGGGAGGCAAAATGTAATGATGCGTCCGTCCGCCGTGTGGAAAATCTGGAACAGTATGTAAATTATCCGGTTGCCAAATTTTTAATTGCAGGGGAGCATGAAAAGCTGATACCGATTCAGCAGGAACTGCAGAAGCGGCACGGAGATGTCATTGATGCATTCTGTTCTGCCGATTATTTTTTAGAGATTGTACCGAAAAATGTGGCAAAAGACCGTTCCCTTGCAGCGCTGCTTGAAAAGCTGGGACTGCAAAGGAAGAACTGATTGCCTGCGGTGACGGCATGAACGACATTTCCATGATTGAATATGCCGGTCTTGGCGCTGCCATGGAAAATGCGTATCCGCCGGTAAAAGAAAAAGCGGATATCATAGCACCGTCTAATGATGAAGACGGTGTTGCCGAAATTATTGCTAAGTATTTTTAGAAAATGTGCCGATACTATAAATAGGACACAAGATGTGCCAATATAGTATAAAAGAACTATAAAACAAAAGAAAGTACAGCATAATTTCAAGGAGGAGATTACAGCAGAAACATTTATCGTAAACAGGGTGGAACTCATTAACAAAGTCGAAAGTGTTTCAAAAGTTGGAAATACAGCCAGAGTTGCCGCTGAACAGAAAAACAGCAGCAGCGAAAGTTTTGAACAGATACTTGCATTAGAACAGAGCAGACAGAAAGCACGCGTAAGACGCGCCGATGAGAGACCTGTCAATGTGAATCCTGACGTGTTAAACGGCAGAATGAACGGCTACAACAACAAAGCAAGAGAAGCGTACTTTTCAATGGTATTTCCGACAATGGATCTGAAAGGCTGAACAGCACACGGAGGTAGCTGGTCAGACAAAAAACTGCCGGGCAGGCAATGTATTTTATATACATATCCTGCACCGGCAGTTTTTTTACAGAGATCTGATTAATTAGAAGAAACGTATTCGGAAACATCGAATACTTCGCCGTTGTTGATTTTCTGAATCAGTTCGACTGCTGTATTTACGGTATCGTAATCCGGCAGGTCAACAGACTTCTTTGAAAGGTTATATACGGTACAATCGCGGGATGCCGGCGTTCCCTCTACGCTGTAAGACTGGACATTCCATGAAGTTGTGTTGGCAATCTGTCCTTTAATTAATGACGTCATCGTTGCGGGCGGCATATTTGTTAAAATCATATTAGAAACAGAACTTAACACTGCACTGTAATTGGCAAGAATCGAAGGTGAAGTCGCCTTGTCGATAATTGCTGTGATGGCAGCAGCCTGGTTTCGTCCACGCTGGAAATCGCCATCGCCGAAAACGTGTCTTTCTCTTACGAAAGCAAGAGTCTTTTCACCGTCACACTGGTTTTCGCCGACTGTAAAATGATAGCTTTCAGGAGCTGCATCCTGACCGTTTGTAAAGTCCACGCTTGAATTGATGGTAATGCCGCCAAGTGCATCAACCACTTTTACACAGCCGGTAAAGTTAATCTTTACATAGTAATCCACGGTAACACCGTAGAGATTTTCCAATGCCTTAATAGAGTAATCGACACCGGCATTTCCTGCGTGTGTCAGTTTATCAAGACCAGACTTTCCGGAAGCATTTTCAATTGTGATATAGTAATCACGCGGTGTCGAAACAAGCAGTACCTGACGGGTTTTAGGATTGATGCAGGCAAGAATATTGACATCGCTGCGGCCGTTGGAAGAAACCGGACCGTATCCGTCATTTCCGGACAGATAAATGACAAACGGTTCTTCATTGACCTTTTTATCGGAAGCGGAAAGCTTGACCTGGGTAGTAATTGTAATCGTTCCGATAACCTTTGTTTTATCTTCAAATGTTTCAAATTCCTCCGTTAAAGTTGAACGGAGTGAATCACTCATGACAACAGCCTGAATATTCTTATTGGCATATAAGGCATTGACCATTTCTGACCAGTCGGTGTAATCTTTCGTATTTAATGTCGTATTATTTTTAGATTCAATTTCTGAAATGGCTTTTGTGGCAGCCTCACTGTTAATGCCGCTGTTATATCCGAAAGAATAAGACAGGGCATCCTGCACGGAGTCGGCCTTGTCATCTGCCAGTACGATAATATCCACAATGTCGGTCTTTGTTGAACCGGACATCAGATTAAAGGTCTGTGCAAGCTGTGTCATAAAGATAAATCCAAACAGCATGACACACGACATAATCACGGCTAAAATTTTACCGAGAATATGTGCCTTCGTAAACTGTGAGCAAAAATCATACAGCAGCAAAAGAATCAGGATTGCATTGACAATCAGCAGATACTGTACCGGAAGGATTGAAAATGTAATGATTCTGAATAAAAAAAGAATCGTAAGAATCAGCTGGATCAGTACAAGAACCAGTCCTGCCGCAACACGTTTGCCGCGCTGTTTGCGCTTGAGTGCTTTGGGCGAGAGCTTGTCGCTGTCTTTGAAAAGATACTTCAAATCGCCCTTTGTACGTTTAATAATATTTGACATAATAATCTCCATTCCGCAGGCAATTTAATGCCGGAGGAATCGCGAGCCAAATCTTATTTGGCTCTGCGATAAAAAGCGACTTTGTGGCGCCTGCGGCACAAAGTGCTGTGTGAAAATATGCTATCAAGCATATTTTTTCACAATAATCTCCATTCCTGAGCGGACAATAATTGCACGGGCATTATTGTTTGCACGATTTCCTTATACAATGTACAAAAAGTACATAAACTTCATTATACATATTTCCTGGGAAAATAACAAGAGCTACTTTATATGAAAGAAAGCATAAGAAAAATGAAAAAACGATTTATTAAATTAATAAAAACAGGATTGAAACTTATTTAATAACAGAAAAAGTGTGAAAATGGTTAATTAAAAGACAATTAATGCAAAAGCACTTAAAAAAATTAAGTTTTATTACTACGCTAAAGCAGCAGAGCGGACAACTGGATTTACATTATTCAAAATAGCATTGTTTTATTGGCAAAAATAGCTAAAAAACTTGCAATGGGAAAACTGTTTTTATATAATAAGCATAGATTCCGCCAAAGGCGTAAAAGAAAAGGAGTTTTTAAGGTTATGGGATATGTTGATGAAGTCTTAGAATTAGTTTCTAAGAAAAACGCAGATCAGCCTGAGTTCTTACAGGCAGTAACAGAAGTTATGGAATCTTTAAGACCGGTAGTAGAGGCAAATGAAGACCTTTACAGAAAGAACGCAATCTTAGAGAGAATTACAGAGCCAGACAGAGTGTTAATGTTCCGTGTACCATGGGTAGATGATAACGGACAGGTACAGGTAAACAGAGGTTTCCGTGTACAGTTTAACAGTGCAATCGGACCTTACAAGGGTGGTCTTCGTTTACACCCATCTGTAAACTTAGGTATTATCAAGTTCTTAGGTTTTGAACAGATTTTCAAGAACTCACTCACAAGCCTTCCTATCGGCGGTGGTAAAGGTGGTTCTGACTTCGATCCAAAGGGTAAGTCAGACAGAGAAATTATGGCATTCTGCCAGAGCTTTATGACAGAACTCTGCAAGTACATCGGTGCTGATGTCGATGTTCCTGCCGGTGATATCGGTACAGGCGCAAGAGAAATCGGTTATATGTTCGGACAGTACAAGAGAATCAGAGGGATGTTTGAAGGCGTTCTTACAGGTAAGGGCCTTACATACGGCGGTTCTTTAGCAAGAACAGAAGCTACAGGTTATGGTTTATTATACATCACAGAAGAATTAATGAAGTGCCATGGCGATTCATTAGAAGGCAAGACAGTTGCTGTTTCAGGTGCCGGTAACGTTGCAATCTACGCAATCCAGAAAGCACAGCAGCTCGGTGCTAAGGTTGTTACATGCTCAGATTCAACAGGCTGGATTTATGATCCGGAAGGAATCGATGTAGAACTTCTCAAGGAAGTTAAGGAAGTTAAGAGAGCAAGATTAACAGAGTATGCAGCTGCAAGAAAGTCTGCTGAATACCATGAAAAGAAGAACGGCGAACACGGCGTATGGTCAGTGAAGTGTGACGTTGCACTTCCATGTGCTACACAGAACGAACTTGACCTTGATGACGCTAAGCAGTTAGTTGCAAACGGTGTAAAGGCTGTTTGTGAAGGTGCTAACATGCCTACAACTCTTGAAGCTACACAGTATTTCCAGAACAACGGTGTATGGTTTATCTGTGGTAAGGCTTCTAATGCCGGTGGTGTTGCAACATCTGCTCTTGAAATGAGCCAGAACAGCGAAAGACTCAGCTGGACATTTGAAGAAGTTGACGCTAAGCTCAAGAACATCATGGTTAATATCTATCACAATATTGATGATGCTGCTAAGAGATACGGCATGGAAGGCAACTATGTAGCCGGTGCAAATATTGCAGGTTTTGAAAAGGTTGTAAATGCTATGCTCGCTCAGGGTGTTTGCTAATTTAAAATAAATTTCATCACACAGACAAAAAAAAGACACATTTTTACACTCCGGATTCGGTATGATAGCGGTTGTAAGAATGTGTCTTTTTATAATTCCATGAGCTATGGCTATGGCAGGGGTAATGAATCCGTGGTATAATACCTAAAATAAAAGAAGAGGAGGCTGTTGCAGATGATGAACTTATTTGAAGGTGTCAGAAAGATGACGGATGACGAAATCCGTATGCAGATCGCACTGTTTCGCAATGTCACCCTGCTGAATGCCGCGAAAGAAACGTCGGGTAAGGTGCTTGGCGGGCTGGCAGACATTGCCAACGCATTTGCGGAAAGCTTCAGCAAAAGAACGCCGTTTGATTTTCAGGTAACGCGCGTGTGTGACATGGTACGAAAAGAATATGACCGTTTAAAGGCAAATGACCGGGTGCAGTTAGAATACGAACTCAAAAAAATTCTGACCGAAAAATGCAGGGAGCTGGTGCCGGAAGAATCCGAAGAGCCGGATGAAGAACGGCTCGCCTTTTTAATCATCAATGAAGCAGCGAAAGTCTACGGAATCCATAAATATAAGACACCGTCGGGTAAAATCGAAGCTGTCAGTACAGCTTATAATAATGCACTGCTGTCCGTGATACATACAAGACTGCAAAAGCAGGGCAAAGAAGAAGTAATTCATACCGACCAGAAAATTCAGGATGCCATGAATGCCGTATCATTGGATACCAAGCGCCAGCTGCAGTCTGCGCTTATGCCAAAGGAATTCAGCGGACGGTGCATCGGACGTATTTTAAGACTGGAACGTTCCACAAAGTACCTTTCGTATACGGTGACATTTTTAGGCTACGGCTGTTTTGATGAGGTATTATCCAACGTATCTGCCGTCTTTTCGGCGATGCGGGCGTCAAACGGATTTCACGTGTACTGTTTGCACAGATGATATGGAAAATAAAAAATACAAGTCATTTGACATTTACCATAGCAGAAAATGTCCTTCCAGCATACCTGGACCCGGTCAGACGTCAGGAATTTATGATACAGGAACAGGAATTCCGTGCGGCGCTGGCAGGAAGAATTGAATCGGAGCAGCAGTATGCAAAGTGTGAACAGGCAGTCACAAAACAGGAAGAAAAAGCAGCCGATGCAAAACAGCGGCTGGAACTGATGCAGCGGGATTATGATGAATTACAGATGAAATTTATGGGGCTTGAAAGCCGTAAAGATGAATATATGAACAGGACAAGACCGGAAAATGAAACAAAAGACTATTACAGCGAAGTCAATGAAACGAAACGCCGGTTAGACCGGGCACAGGCACAGCTGTCAAAGGCCGGAGCAAAATACCGCGAAGAGGAAGAAAAGCGCGGCAGGGCAGAATCCGAAAAGAATACGGCGATGCTTAACCTGGAAGTGGTAAAGCGCAAAACGGAAGAAGAAGTCCGTGAACGGGCGCGGGAAATTGAAAAAGTGTGGAAAGCTTTTTTCTTCCGGTTTTCATTTGAGGAGGATTTGTTTGAGTCGGTTGTGATTCATTTCACAAGGGATGAGGTTTTAATTATAGAAGAAATGTTAAAAGAACTGCATGAAAGCCGGAATACGGGAAGTTTTGCCTATGAAACAAAACAGGAAGAAGACCATACGGAAAGCGTGACCTATACGGTGACGCCGGGCGAAAAGGTTATCCGTATCGTTTATGAGAAAACACACATTATGCAGATAGGATAAAGAGGACAGTGAAAAATGGCGGAAAACAGATATTGTGACATAGAAGCGTTTCTGGATACGATTCCACAATATGCAGGAGAAAGCGGTGTTGTGCGGGCAGGCGCACTGCTTGAAGAATTGGGACATCCGGAAAAAACATTAAAAATCATTCATGTTGCAGGCAGCAACGGAAAAGGTTCAGTGTGTGCCTATTTAAACAGGATTCTGATACAGCACGGCTTTAGGACAGGACTGTTTACATCCCCGCATTTAGTTGATGTCAGGGAGCGTATCCGCATTGATAATGAAATGGTTTCCAAAAGTGATTTTGTACAGGCATTTGACAGGGTACACAGTGCAGCAAAACGTCTGCAGAAGAAAAATATCACGCTGGCATATTTTGACTGGCTGTTTGGCATGGCGCTGCTGTTATTTGTGCAGAAACAGGCCGATTTTGTCATTCTGGAAACCGGACTTGGCGGGCGGCTCGATGCCACCAATGCAGTACAAAATCCGGTGCTGTCCGTGATTACAACCATCAGTTAGAGCATACTGCGGTGCTTGGGGATACCCTTTCACAGATAGCAAAAGAAAAGGCGGGCATTTTAAAGCAAGGTGTTTCTGCAGTTTATTCGGCAAAAGAAGCGGAAGTCATTCACGTGATGGAGCAGACCGCAGAAAATGCAGGTGTTCCGGTATTGGAAGGTGTAACACCGGCAGACTATCAAATTACGAAAAACACAGGAAAGTGTATTGATTTTTCACTGCATAATGGTTATTATAAGAATGATTGTTTTTCTCTGGCAACAGGAGCTGTTTATCAGGCGGAAAATTGCAGCCTTGCTTTAACCGGTGCGGCACTTTTGCAGAAGGCAGGCATTTTACAGCTTGGATGAGGGGAAAGTAAGGCAGGCCGTTTTTGAAACCTGCTGGGAAGGCAGAATGGAAGAAATTGAGCCGGATATTTATATTGACGGTGCACACAATCCGGAGGGTATTGAAGCATTTATCCGGTCGGCGCGTTCTATTTGCGGCAAAAGACCGGCAGTTCTTTTATTTTCAGTTGTAAAAGATAAGAATTTTGAGCAGATGATTGGGATGCTTGCGGCATCCGGGGTATTTACCCATTATATTATTGTACAGATGCAGACAAAAAGGCATCTTGCAGGTGAGAGTATCGAAGAACTGTTTGCAAAGTATACATCAGCCCCCCTGACAGAGTTTGACGAATCCTTTGACGGATATTTATATGGAAAGAAACTGCAAGAGGAGATTCCTGACAGCGTATTATTTTGTACAGGGTCTTTATATCTGGCAGGTGAAATTAAACAGAAGCTGCAAAATGGCAGATAAGGAAAAAGGAAAGGTTTGGTATAAGATTATGATAGATTTTGATGAAGAAATTAAGAAGTTTCAGCCGAGTCTGGAAGTTGATGATGCGGAAGAAGCGATTTATAATAATGATGTGCCGGACATCACAGACCTGATTGCAAAGATTATGGAAGATATTTCAAAGTAAGACGTACTGGATTTGGAGGAAAAGATGAGATGTTATAAATGCGGTGCCACACTGACGGCATCTGACAGATGTCCGCAGTGCAAGGCGGACGTTTCAGTCTATAAAAGAGCGGCAAAAGCTTCCAACGCCTATTATAATCTTGGTCTTGCAAAGGCAAAGGTCAGGGATTTGACAGGTGCGGCAGAAAGCTTAAAAACAAGTGTGATGATTCACAAAAACAACATAGAGGCAAGGAACCTGTTAGGACTTGTTTACTGTGAAATGGGTGAAGTGGTTGAGGCACTCAGCCAGTGGGTTATCAGTAAGAATTTACAGCCGGACAACAATCCGGCAGGGTCTTATATTGCACAGATTCAGTCGAATCAGCAGGTTTGATGCGGTAACAACAACGATAAAGAAATATAACCAGGCATTAAACTATGCCAAAGAAGGCAATCTGGACATGGCAACCATACAGCTTAAAAAAATTGTTGGCCAGAATCCGCATCTGATAAAGGCACACCAGCTTTTAGCGCTGATTTATATCAAAGACGGCGAATATGCAAGAGCCAGAAAGCTGCTGATGTCTGTTTTAAAAATTGACCGCAACAACACGCTTGCGCAGCTGTATTTAAAGGAAATCGAAGAAGCACAGCAGTTAAAGAAAAAGCAGGGTGCGCATTCCAATGAATTTTTACCGCAGAAGCGTGAAAAGCGTGAAACAAAGGTGATAGAAAGCCAGCCGCTCAGTGGAAATGATGTGATTCTGCCGCGGTCATCGTATAAAGAGCCGGGCAACGGTGCTATTACGATTGTGAATATCCTTGTCGGTGTTGTAATCGGTGCTGCACTCATCTGGTTTTTAGTAATGCCGTCCCGTTACAAGGGCATTACGGAGGATTATAATAAGAGCCTTCAGGATTACAGCGAACAGCTCTCATCCGGCAATGTGGAAATCAATTCCCTCACGAAGCAGTTAGAGGATATAAAGTCGGAAAAAGAGGCACTCGAAGAACAGCTTTCGGGATTAAGCGGAGAAGGCGGAAGCAATAAGCTGTTAACTGCCGTTATAAGTGCAGCTAATTCATATATTGCAAATGATACTGCAACCGCAGCCAAGGAACTCATGGATATTGATGTCAGCTCACTGCCGACAGATGATGCCAAGAAACTGTATAATACCATTGCAGAAGCGGCGATGAAGCTGCGGCAAATGAATTTTATACACAGGGTACAACAGCTTACAATAAAGCGGATTACACAACAGCCGCCACTGCATTTGTAAATGCGTATAAGTGTGACAGCACAAAGGCAGAAGCAGCTTATTATGCGGCAAAGAGTTATGTGGCATTAAACCAGACGGAAGATGCCAAGAAGTACTATCAGTACATTGTGGATGGATTCCGCTCAAGCTCGTACTACTCAGAAGCCAATGCATATGTAACATCGCATTCATAAAGATACGTAAAAAAGATAAACCTGTCAGACGGTAAAAACCGCTGGCAGGTTTTTTGCTGTCTGAAATGAAAGCTGTCTAAAATGAAAAGCCACAGTAGGAAAAAATGTGACGGCAGACGACATTTCAGGCAGGAACAGCCGGACAGGCACAAAAAGCGGAAAGTGTTGCAAAAAGAAAGGGAGGATTGGCATGGAAGCAGCAAAAAGTGCGGCAAATGAAGAAATGCAGGAAAATAAGCATACGGATTACATTTATATGGTTACAGGGGACAGCTGGTAATCAGTATGAATGCGGAACTTGACCATCATCTGGCAGATGAAATGCGGGATGTGATAGATACGATTATTGAGGAACGTGGGGTGCGCCATCTCATTTTTGATTTTTCAAAAATCAGTTTTATGGACAGTTCGGGAATCGGGCTGATTATGGGGCGGTATAAGAAACTGCAGGAAAACGGCAGTATCAGCATTGCGGGGGCAAATGACAGTATCCAGCGGATTATTTTAATATCCGGACTGCATAAGCTGGTACATACCTGTAAGGACGTTTCGCAGGCGGCAAAAAATATAGAAAAATAGGAGAGGACATGGAAATGAAAGCAGATAATGCGATGGAAGTGATATTTGATGCAAAATCTGAAAATGAGAGTTTTGCAAGAGTAACAGCAGCGGCATTTTGCACACGCCTAGACCCGACGGTGGAGGAAATTGCGGATATTAAAACAGCGGTTTCAGAGGCTGTTACAAACAGTATCGTACACGGATATGAGGGCATAGAAGGAAAAATCACGTTAAAGGTAAGCCTAGTAGGACAGGAAGTACGGATTGAAGTCCACGACGACGGAATCGGCATTGAAAATGTAGAGCAGGCAATGGAGCCGCTTTATACAACCAAACCGGAGCAGGAACGTTCCGGTATGGGATTTTCCTTTATGGAAGCTTTTATGGATGAGTTAAAAGTGTATTCCGGCAAAAACAGCGGAACAACGGTGATTATGAAAAAAAGAATAGGTGTAGAAAATTAGCAGATAGGGTGTGATTATATGAATCATACTAAGGAACTGATTGAAAGAGCGCACAGAGGAGATGAGAAAGCAAGGGAAACACTCGTATTGGAAAATATGGGACTGATTGGAAGCATCGTGCGGCGTTTTGCCGGAAGGGGGTATGAGCAGGAAGATTTGTTCCAGATTGGGAGTATCGGGCTGATTAAAGCTGTGGATAAGTTTGATACGGCATTTGACGTTAAATTTTCAACCTACGCCGTACCGATGATTACCGGGGAAATTAAACGGTTTCTGCGGGACGACGGCATGATAAAGGTCAGCAGGACACTGAAGGAAAATTCAGTGAAAATGGCGAGAATGATTGAGGAATACAGAAAAGAACACCTGTGCGAGCCAACCGTGGAACAGATTGCACAGCAGACGGGAATTCCCCCGGAAGAAGTTGTCATGTCTTTTGAAGCGGCGGCAGATGTGGAATCCATTTACAGGACAGTCTATCAGGGGGATGGAAGCGAAGTCTGCCTGATTGATAAAATCGAAGAAAAACGCAATTATAATGAAGAAAGTGTCAACCGCATGGTGATTGCACAGATTATGGAAGAACTGCCTGAAAAAGAGCGTACACTGATCCGGATGCGCTATTTTGAAGAACGCACGCAGACCGATATAGCGGCAAAGCTTGGAATCTCACAGGTACAGGTTTCCAGAATGGAAAAGAAAATTTTAGCATCCATGAAGAAAAAACTTGCGTAAAAGCGTATAAAAACAGAGGTCATTGCAGATACTTCCCTTGTAAACAGCAGAAAGGGACAGGAAAGCGATGAGTGAAACATTATATATCCAGATTAACAGAAATATTCAGGTCGATAAACGGGAAATCACTATCGGCGATGTGGCAGCTCTCCTTTGTAAGAACGCCGGCATAACAGCACGTGTAAAAACGATAAAGCTGATTACGCTGCCGGATGTTCCGAAAAGGAGAGTTTCTTTTTCTGTAATAACCGTAATGGAAAAAATCGAAAAGATTTACCCGGATTTACAGCTTGTAAGCATTGGGGAAAGCGACTTTATTGTGGATTATATCCGTCAGAAAAAGAAAAGCCGGGTATGGCAGGGGCTGATGGTAGCATTTGTTTCCGTTTTTACGTTTGTCGGAAGTGCCTATGCCATCATGGCATACAACAATGATGTCAGTACCAATGAAATCTTTGAAAAGGTATACGAGATGATGGGAACGGGTAATTTTCAGGAATATAAGGTCATTGAAATTGCTTACGCGGTGGGTCTGCTGCTGGGCATTGTCGTTTTCTACAATCATTTTGCGGGAAAACATTTTACGGGCGATCCGACACCGATTCAGGTGGAAATGGACAAATATGAAACGGATATTGACAACTGTATGATTGACCGCAGCAGCACGGAAGGAAAGGAAAAATAATGGATGGGATGGAACTTTTAAAGCTGGCAGTACAGATTGCCATCGGACTGGCAGCAGGCGGTTTTACGGCGGCGGGATATTTTGCGGTAATTACCAGTGTCGGCATGATAAACCGCATTGTCGATGTCACCAATACCAAAGCGTACATTCCGTATTTTGAAGAAGTCATCATCTGGGGCGCATCCCTTGGAAATGTATGGTTCATCTTTGACCTGCCGCTGCCGGCCGGTATGCCGGGTGCTGTTTTATACGGTCTGCTTTCCGGGATGTTTATCGGATTGTTTGCCGTCAGTCTGGCAGAAAATATTAAGGCACTGCCAATCTTTGTAAGGCGTGTGCGGATTGGTGCAGGACTTGGCATTGTCGTGCTTGCAATCGGTCTGGGAAAAGCAGCAGGACATCTATTGTATTATCTGAAATTATATCCATAATACAGTATACAGAATACAAAATGAAAGAAAATGCAGCGGGCATCATAAGTATATCAGGGCATGCAGCGTAGATGTATAAGGAGGCAGTGTAATGGGAAAAGAAAAAGACGATAAAAATAAAATTGAGATTGTAAGTGCGGGTGCAGAGCCGGGGACGGGCGGCGGTCCGGTTAAAAGAGAAGAAAGCAGGGAACAACAGCGAAATGAGCAGTATAACCAGTATGTAGAGCAGGTGACGCCAAAGGCAAACTGCCTGTTAAACTGTGTCAAAGCATTTATCACAGGCGGTTGTATCTGTACCGTTGGACAGATTCTGACGGTGCTGTTTTTAAACAGCGGCATGGGAAAGGACGAAGCTGCTGCGTATACGACAATCAGTCTTGTTTTTGCCAGCGTTGTGCTGACGGGATTAAATATATATCCGCTGATTACGACATGGGGCGGTGCGGGAAGCTTAGTGCCGATTACCGGCTTTGCAAACAGCGTGGTAGCGCCTGCGATTGAATATAAAAAAGAAGGACAGGTATTCGGTATCGGCTGCAAAATTTTTACTATCAGTGGTCCTGTGATTTTGTACGGCATTTTAAGTTCTTGGATACTGGGCGTGATTTACCTGATTGTTGTCAGCCTGCGTGCTGTGTAACCGTGTAAAAATGAAGGGAGAAGTTGATGCAATGATTGTGGGAAAACAAAGTATTTTATTTGAAGAAAATGTATATATAGAAGAAACGGCATGCGTTGCAGGACAGAAGGAATCGGAAGGACCGCTTGGAAAACTTTTTGATGTGGTTGTGGAAGATGCGATGGCAGGCATGGAAAACTGGGAAGAAGCAGAAAGTACCTTACAGCAGCTGGCTGTGGATAAACTGCTTGAAAAATGGGATGGCAAAAAAGAAGATTTGCGTTATATTTTTGCAGGAGATCTGCTGGGGCAGTTGATAGCCACATCATTCGGGCTGATGCAGTATGAAATTCCGATGTTCGGATTATACGGTGCCTGTTCTACTTTTGGTGAAGCGCTGTCACTTGCGGCAATGACGGTTCATGCAGGTTACGCCGGTCATGTCATTGCACTGGCTTCCAGTCATTTTGCAAGTGCCGAAAAACAGTTCCGTTATCCGCTGGAATACGGCAACCAGCGGCCACCGGCTTCGACATGGACAGTTACAGGCTGCGGGGCAGCCGTTATCGGTACGGAAAAAGGCGAGGTCTGTATCCGCGGCATTACGACCGGAAAAGTGATTGATTTTGGTGTAAAAGATTCAATGAATATGGGTGCGTGTATGGCGCCTGCAGCAGCAGATGTCATTGCAGCCAATTTAGAAGACATGCAAAAGGATGTTACGTATTATGACTGCATTATTACGGGAGATCTGGGGGCAGTCGGTAAAACCATTCTTATGGATTTGCTAAAGGAAAAGGGATATGACCTGACGGGCAGATATACTGATTGCGGACTGGAAATCTTTGATGCGGAAAGCCAGGATACGAAAGCGGGTGGAAGCGGCTGCGGCTGTTCTGCAGTTACAATGTGTTCATATATTATGAAAAAAATGAAAAATCACAGCTGGAACAGGGTGCTGTTTGTACCGACGGGAGCGCTTTTATCCACAGTCAGCTACAATGAAGGAAAAAGTGTTCCCGGTATTGCGCATGCGGTAATTCTGGAAAGAAAGGGGAACAGAAAATGATGGTATTTATAAAAGCATTTGTAATCGGTGGAATCATCTGTGCATTGACACAGATATTAATGGAAAAAACCAAGCTGATGCCCGGACGGATTATGGTACTGCTTGTAACCCTGGGAACGTTTCTGGGGGCAGTCGGTTTATATGAGCCGTTTGCGGAATTCGCTGGTGCAGGTGCGACTGTGCCGCTGTTAGGTTTCGGAAATGTATTGTGGAAAGGTGTCAGAGAAGCAGTCGATGCCAATGGTTTTTTAGGGTTGTTCCAGGGCGGTTTTAAAGCCTGTGCCGTCGCGTATCCGCCGCGCTTATCTTCGGATATCTGGCATCCGTGCTGTTTGAACCGAAGATGAAGAAGAAGTGACGCATGAAATAAAAAGAAAAAAGGCTTCTGACAGTACCGGGTTAAACGGTGTTTATCAGAAGTCTTTTTCTTTAGTTTGCAGATATCCTGCATTATTTTAATTTGTTATTCCGCGGTGTTCCAATTCTGGCTGGCAGTAGTTGGATTCTGGGCAGCGGAGCTGCTTTGGTTGTTGTTGTGTGCGGCGCTTGTGCCGGTTGTGTTGGAAGTATTTCCGTTTGTTCCGTTGTTATTTGCGGCGGTTGTTCCTGCCGTGTTGGACGGAGTGGTTACCGCCTGTGAAGCTTCGGTTGTCTGGCTTCCGGGTTTTACAGCGGAAGCATTGGAGCCGTTGTGCAGGCTGCAAAGTCTGGAAAGCTTCTCATCTGTAATTGCGTAAGAAGAATCATATGCACTATAAGAAGATTCTTCATCAGAAGCAGTACCGGAGGATGATTTTTTAATATAAACACGTGTAGAGGTGTTTGTACATCCTGCGGAAGCGACATCGCCCGAATCATTACAAATTGTTACTTTAACATGGGTGTCACATTCTTCTGTCGGCACATTATCCGCCGAAAAATATTCTGTAATAACCTGGCTGCCGCGCGGGTCTTCATCACATAATCCTGCAACAGCGAGTTTACCGGACTGTGAGCATACTTGGGCAGTCACAATGCCGGACGGCTGTGTAAATTCACCGGTAGAAAGTCCCTCGTGAATCTGTGACATAATCGTCTGCCAAATCTTTGTATGGCTGATAGACTTGGACAAAACTTTAGAGTTATCATCATAGCCCAGCCAGATAGAAGCCGTATAATATGGTGTAAAACCACAGAACCATTTATCGGTTTCATTATTGGTCGTACCTGTTTTACCGGCAACCGGCTGGTTGGAAAGAGCTGCAGATGTACCGGTACCCTGTGTGATAACGGATTCCAGTGCACTGGTCAGCAGCCATGCCGTCTGTTCCTTTAATACGGTATGTGTTTCACTGGAGGAATTGTCAAGCAGCAGATTCCCCTTGTAGTCGTATACAGCGGTATAATATACCGGTTTGGTGTACGTACCGTGATTTGCAATGGCAGCGTAAGCTGCGGTCATATCAATATTGGTAACACCCAGTGTCATACCACCGAGGGCGAGCGGCTGAACAATATCGTGGCTGCCGTTAATTGCCTTTTGTGGAGATACCAGCGTGCTGATACCGAATTTTTCCAGATAATTAAAGCCGACCTGCGGTGTGATTAACGTCAGCACCTTGACAGCAGGTACATTCTGCGAGCGGTAAATCGCTTCACGCACGGTCATCAGTCCGCGGTATTCTCCGGCAGTAAAGTTTTTAACAAGCTGTCCGCTTGAATAATAGTACGGAGAGTCATCAATAGCACTGGCAAGTGTAATCGCACCGGTATCAAGCGCCGGACCGTAAGCTGCCAGTGGTTTAATGGAAGAACCCGGCTGGCGTGGCGAATCAGTTGCACGGTTTAAGGTACGGTTGCCTGATTTTTCCCCGCGTCCGCCGACAAGTACCTTTACATAGCCGGTATGCTGATCCATTAAAGAAAATGAAAGCTGCGGCTGGATTACATAATGCAGCGATTCTGCAACAACCGTTTCACCATTTGCCGTCATGGCTTCGCGGTAGGTATCCACATACTGCTGTGCGGTATCTTCGTTAGTCTGTGTCAGACTGAAATTATAATTGCCCTGTACATTCTGATACCATGTCTGCATGGTCGAATGGGAGTAATTGATAATTTTTCCGTCAGCGTTTTTTACACTTAATGCATAGTTAATCGAAAATTCTGTTGAACTCGGATAAAATGAAGGGTTGTTAATCGCTTCATCGGCAATTTCCTGCATGGAAGTATCCTGTGTGGAATAAACCTGCAGACCGCCTTTGTAAATGAGGTTGGTTGCCTGTGCTTCCGTATAACCCTTCTGTGTCATCAAGTCGTCAATCAGCTGTTCAATGAGTGTATCAACGAAATAAGAATATGTGGAAGAGGAGCCGGTTGCAATGTCAAGACCCTCTACACGCGCATATACATCATCTGCAAGGGCTTCATCATACTCTTCCTGTGTAATGTAACCGTGCTTGAGCATATTGCGCAAAACCTTCTGCTGTCGTTCCTGATTGTCTTCCGGATACTTTAACGGGTTTAACTTGGTCGGATTCTGTGTAATGGAAGCAATCACGGCACATTCGCTTAAAGTCAGTTCGGAAACGTCTTTTCCGAAATAACCGTTGGCAGCTGCCTGTACACCATAATAGCCGTTTCCAAGGTTAATTGTATTTAAGTAATTTTCAAGGATATCGTCCTTGCTCATATACGTTTCAAGCTTAATTGCAAGATACTGTTCCTGCACCTTACGCTTAATCTTTTCAATGTCTGTTTCGTTATATGCATTAAAGACATTGTTTTTTAAAAGCTGCTGTGTCAGGGTACTTGCACCCTGTGAAAGACCACCACCGGTAATAGTGTTATAACCGGCACGGATAATGCCACGGATGTCAATGCCGTTATGTTCGTAAAAACGTTCATCTTCAATTGACAACAAAGCATGCTGCAATTCA
>ENA-OQIO01000540-OQIO01000540.1-human-gut-metagenome-genome-assembly--contig:-NODE-540-length-20028-cov-5.102156_pt1 | contig 20028 bp, 29 predicted proteins | sample MGYA00242573_ERZ504737 | MGnify/ENA primary metagenome ERZ504737 (study PRJEB26092, sample SAMD00036203) | human gut metagenome | host: Homo sapiens | study: EMG produced TPA metagenomics assembly of...
TATTTCACCTATTCCCTGTAACGATCCTTACGATGGTTCACATTATATTCGACATAGCATTCTTTACCCTAACGGTACGTCTGCTTTTAGGCTGGCAGATTTCCCATATTGTCCTGTGAGCTTCCCAACGCCGGCTTTTGACCAGTGCAGGTCACAGTAGGGTTACTCCAAATGGATAGAGTAGCGTTTACACGCAATACATTACGCGACTTCGTGTCGCACTTCGCCTTCGGGGTCGTTGATGATAATATCATCGTCCGTCACCAGAAACGCATTGGCAATTTCACGCTTTGCTGAGAAACTTTTGCCGGAGCCGGGAGTACCCAAAATCAGGCCATTGGGGTTCTTCAGCTTCTTCCGGTCCACCATAATCAAATTGTTGGAGAGAGCATTCAAACCGTAGTACAGAGATTCTTTGCCGGACTGGTAAAGCTCCTGTGTGGTGAATGGAATGAAAATGGCCGTACTGCTGGTAGTAAGGCCGCGCTGAATCTCAATCTGATTATCGGCCAGCGGCAGAGAGGACATAAGCCCCTGTTCCTGCTGGTAATCCAAGCGGCACAGATTGCAGTTGTGCTTCTGTGCGATGGAGCTTGCCTGAAAGACATTGTTTTCCAGTTCCTGTTCGGTACGCCCGGTGTTCAGCACGAGGAATGTCACCAAAAACATTCGCTCGTTCTGGCTCTGCAATTCTTTCAGCAGGGCTTTGGCATCACGGCCATAGGTCGCCAAATCGGACGGAATGATGTCAATATCATACCCGGCGCGGATTGCTTTCTTCTGCTCCTCAATCTTGCTTCTATCAAGTTCAGTAATCGTGCGCTTGACCGTTTTAATGGCGCGGTTCTGGTCAACGCTCTGAATGTGCATGGTGACAATCTGGCTGGAATCCATATCCAAAAAATCTTTCAGAAGCTGGTCGCTGATGTCGGAGGCCGTGATGCTCAGAAAACTGGCGGCACAGTAGATTCCGCCCATTTGGAACGTCCGGGAATTTTTGAAGGCGAAAGCAGTCGGTGCAATGGCATCTTTCACCGAAAGGCCGCTTTTCACGAGATCATTCCATTCAAAACGGAACTTCGATTCACCGTCCATGTGGAACATATCGTGCATGAGCTTGAGCCGTTCCGTACCATTCAGCGGCTTGGCCTGAACACCCAAACGGTGGAAGTTGTTGAGCAGATCGTTCTGCACATGGTCGAGCCGTGTTTTCACCTGACGCATACTCTCGCCCTCCACGCCAAAGGTGATGAACTTGGTCTTAGTCAGACCATTATTGCCCTTGGCAAGCTGCTGGCGCAGCATCAGCGAATACGTCAGCCCGCCACATCATCGAAACCGTCTTTCTGGAATGGAATGCGGATGCTTTTCTCGAATTCTGAACTGTCCGTTGCCATGTTCACAAAGGACAGCTCAAAACTTGATGGAGCTGTCGAAGAAGTTGAGGAACGAACACCATTCCTCGAAAATCGCGTTTTTGTCCTCTTGTTGTGCCAGCTGATAGTTAATATCCTGATAGGCAATCGTCCGGGTGTAGTAGTTTGCCCTCACCCGGCAGGTTCCATCCTCAAACATCCGTTGCATGGGAATGGACTGCTGTGCCGTGTGAGGAATAGCGGGTTTCGGCGGCGTTTTCTTGCCGCCTTTATCGGTCTTTTTCCAAAACGGAATCATGGTTCATGCCTCCTTTCATGAGCAGCGCATAGTAATTTTCGGTCTTATAAGGCCGGATTTTCGGGCGCAGGAATCGCGCCCGGACATAATATGACAGCAGCTTTTCCAGCGGCTGACCATTTTCTCGTACATACCGAGAAAGCCGGGAGCATAACTGCATCATGCCAAGGGTAGCGGCAGAGTTGCCGCCGGAATCTCGGAGCAAAAAGAAAAGCGGCACTCCAATCAGTGCCGCCGTTCCGAAGCAGATGAGCTGCCGCTTTGTCAGGTTGAAAGCCACTTTTGACTTCACCTTGGTCAAATCGCGAGGAACAGAAATATACGCAGCCAATAAAGCACCTCCTTTAATGCGCTCCGAGAACAGATTTCGTCACGGAGCTGGTTTTGAACAGACTGAAACAGAGCAGGACGGTGTAGCCGACAATGCCCCAGATCGAATTGATGGCATCGCCGGAAATCGCCACATTCTGAATCAACACGGCATAGATGGCCACGCAGATGAGGATGAGAAAGCCTGAAATCCCAGCGCAAACAAGCATTTCAGATAGTTCTGTCCCATGTGGCTCTGTTCATGGTTGCCCCATGTTGCCATAGGAATCGGCGCAAGGCGTCACCATACAGTAGATCTCAATCATGCGTCCGTACACAATGACGAAAATCACGATTGAGAGGATTCTCATGGTGATGCCGATGAAGAAGCTCTGCAAAAAAAGCCCGAAGAGTGGACCGACATCCATTTGCATCAGACTGGCTTCCAGCATCGACAGGCCGATTTCATTGACGCGAGTATTGCCCGCAATAATGCCGCTGGAATCGGACACGACTTTCTGCGTCAGGTCAAAGACTGCCATCACAATATCGAACGTGTTGGAGATGAACCATACTGAAACAGCGGTCTTGAAAATCCAGCGCATAATAAGTGCTGGCTCAAACTGCGCCATGTTGTTATGCTGGGTTATCATTTCAATCAGTTCGTAACAGGCGATAAATGTGAGGATAATGCCCGCAATCGGCAGAACCACGTTCCGGGAGAGCGATTCGATCATCGCAAAAACGCGTGGTTCAAAGGCCGATGGCCGTGTGCCGACCTGTTGCGCAATGTCACCGACCTGCTCATTTACGGCATCGAACAGCCCGGACAGGTTTGACATGATGCCAGCCGTCAGGATACCCTTTATCCAATCGGCTATGGCTTTGAGAACGGTTTCCATTCAGCAGTCACCGTCCTTTAGGTGAAGTGGTTGATAAGGGTCTTGAGAAGGTTCAGAACAAAAATAATGTGGGTCAGAAGCTGCATAATAGCACCGCCTTTCGTTGATGGGTGGATGGTCTTGCAGCAATTCACTTCCTATTATAATAGGGGCTGTTATCCACAGCGAGGATTGAAGCGATTGCGTATGTACAGGCGGAATAAATCCGCCCGCTGTTCTTAACCGAACAGGCCGCTCAACAGAGGAATCAGGGTAATGCCGACCAGCGCGACACCGCCGCCAGCCATGAGCTGCTTCATACCCTGACTCTTGCTGCCGGGGTTGTCGTTGCCATAACCTTCCAGCAGGTTGATGCACCCCACACGCCGAGACCGGCACCCAGAGCGACAACCAGAGTCTGAAGAACTTCGATAGCAGAGTTAAAGAATTCCATAGTCGTTTCTCCTTTATTTTGAAAAAAATTGTAGACCGTCCGTACACACCTGAAATCGTACATTTTTGAGCCACGAACTGCGGCAGAAGTGGATTTGCCGGTGTACCTCTCTGGTCTGGATAAAATAAAACCGCCTACCGGGTCAGGCAGACGGGAGCGAATCAGCATCCACCACGATGAACTCATCACCGGGGTGGATTTTTGTTTTTCGGTTCAGATATTTTTCAATATCGAACGTATTTTTGGGGTCGTAATCGGAAGTCAGCTTGTAGTTCGGATGCTGGGTCAGATCATACTTGTCCGAGAGGAAAGGCCGCACACCGCGTAGCTGCAAGATGCACTTGCCGCCATCCAGCACCGCCAGCTCATCCCGGCTCAATAATTCGTGCCCCATCTTCTGGAACGTAGTGCCGTAGCTGGGGCTGTTGCCACGGGTGTCCGAAGTGTTGAACGAATCAATCGTTTCCTTACCCAGCATTTCGGACAGGTCTTTCAGGGTGGTGGGTTCGGAGCCGCCCAGAAATATCTGGCTGTCCATGTTGCCTACAATGGTATCTGCGTTGTCCTTGTAGATGGCTTTCAACTGGCTTCTCGCCTGCAAAACAAGGCAGGCAGAGATCTCACGGCTGCGGATGGTCGCCACCAGCTTTTCCAGATTGGGAATCTGCCGATGTTGGCGCACTCGTCAATAAGGCATCGTACATGGATTGGCAGTTTGCCGCCGTACACATCATCGGCTTTATCGCAAAGCAGATTGAAAAGCTGCGTGTACACCATGCTGATGAGGAAGTTAAAGGTGGAATCCGTGTCCGACATGATGAGGAACAGAGCTGTTTTCTTATCTCCCAGCGTGTCCAGTTGCAGTTCATCGTACATGGTAAGGTCCCGCAACTCTTGGATGTCGAAGGGAGCTAATCTGGCACCGCAGGAAATGAGGATGGATTTTGCGGTCTTGCCGGCAGCCAGCTTGTAAAGTTTGTACTGCCGCCCGGCAAAGCTGTTGGGCTTCTTTTTTGCCAGTTCCTCAAACAGCAAGTCCACAGGTTCTGGTATTCCTCGTCGTCCTCCAGTACCTGCATGGTGTTCAGCATTTCCAGCAAAGTAGCGAAGTTTTGTTCCTCCACCGGGGCTTCATAATGCAGATAGGCGATCAGGGCAGTGAGCAAAAGACGTTCGCTTTTCTCCCAAAATGGATCGCCGCCGGACCCCTCGCCCTTGGTGTTGGTCATCAGGGTCGTGACCAGTTTTAGAATGTCCTTCTCGCTGTGGACATAGGCAAAGGGGTTGTAGTGCATGGACTTTTTGAAATTGATGGTGTTCAGAACTTTTACCTTATAACCATTTTTCAGCATGGCCTGCCCACATTCAAGCACGATTGTACCTTTCGGATCGGTTACGACATAGGAACTATGGCATTGCAGGAGGTTCGGTTTCAGCCAAAATCTCGTTTTGCCAGAGCCGGAGCCGCCGACCACCAGCACATTTTTGTTCCGGGCGTTCTTGGGGTCAGGTGGACGATTGCTCATCATTAACCGCTCTGTCTTGGTTAAAATGATGTTGTCGGAAAACTTGGGAGCCATGAATGGTTCAATGTCTTTCGCACTGCCCCACCGGGCAGAGCCGTACTCCATGCCATGACGGTACTTCTTGGCATTTTTGCCACGCAAATAGACCGCCAGCCGTAACCCCGCGCCGCAGCACAAACCCACCAGCAAGTCAAGCGGATGCAGGCTGGGCAGAGGGTTTGCAAACGCCATCGGGATGGTGCCCATCATAGACATAATGCGTTCGCCCAGTTCTTTTCCCTCGGCAAGCCGCCACGCTTCACCAAAATTTGTTGCCACCAGTCCCAGCAGAAGATAAGGCAGATACAGTGCCAGCCATTTTGTGAGCTTTTTCGTGGTCATAGGCCGCGCTCCTGTTCCTTGTGCCGGACTTTGCCGGGGAGTTCTGCCGCCGCCTGCACCAGTTCATGCAGTTTTGCCAGCACCGAGGGGCGTTTGTCTTTGTTGAGCAGAGATGTCGAATACTCTTTGAACGCCGAGTTGAAGGCTTCTGCGTCCGGGGCTTTGAAAAAGACCAGATACCGGGGCGGCACCTCAGAGCTGTCCTTGCGGATGGCGTAGTCGATGCCGTACTTTTTTGCATAGCGTTCCAGACCACGGATGCCGGTCTTGCTGATCTCCACGCTGGACACGCCCCGGTTTTGCCGCAACAGAGTGCGGACGCTCTGCTTGCCTTGGGATGCCTTGGACTGGTACAGCCGAAGCGCCGCTTTTACCGCCCGCAGGACAGTCCGGGCAGACAGCTTTGTGGTGGAGATCATAATGTTGAATGTCTTTTGTTCGATTTCTTCCTGCACTGCCATCACCTCCCGTGCAGCAGGGTGATTTTAGCGGTCATGCTCTGACGTGGGCTTGGTGCGAGGCTTTTCCGCCGGAGGTTCATCAGGCACCGGCTTCAAAGAATGCGAAACCGATAAAAAGTTCAGCATGGCACACCTCAGTCGATACAGATGCAGGTCAGCTTCTGCCATCTGCCATCAGGGTGGTGCTGTGGCTTTCCAGATAGGTCTGAAAGCGGTAAATATCCTCCACCGTCAGGGATACGATGGTGCTGTGCCCATTGGTGCGGTAGAAGATGACCGGACCGGTCAGGTACCGCTTGCCTGCCAGCTTGAGGACCTGCGCCGGATTGTAGCTGATAAACAGCGGCGCACCCTTCACGGAAATCAGGGCATCGTCCTCGTCAAAACAAGGCAGAACGGAAGGGGCATCCTCCTCCATGATAATGGTCAGCTCCATGTCGGGACCGATGGCGGCAAGGTACACATCCTTGCCTGCTGCTTCGGTCAAACAGGATGCCGCCTGCTTCAGCATGGTCAGGATGTTCACATCCACCGTGATCTGCGGGGCGTGAGTTGCGGAGTGAAAAGGAATCGTGTTGTTCATAGGCGTTACCTCCAAATTTTTGCAAACAAAAAAGACCCGAATCGGGTCTCTTAGTTCAGTCTGCGCTCAACGCGCTTCTTCCTGCTTCTTCTGTTTTGCCTGCTGTTTTTTCAGCTGCCACTGGTCGAGTAACTGGATGATGATGCTTTCCATCTGCCGGGGCGTGTAACTGCGCGGAAAGTATTTCCGCAGGGTTTCGTTTTTGATGGTCACAGTGTCCAGTTCGCTTTTCTTTTCCTCGTTCATAATGTCGTAGACAGCATCATAACTGAACTCGCTTTTCTGCGCCAGCTTCTTTATCCGTATGGCTTGCGAAAGAGAGGGCGCATTCTGGGAAGCATCCATTGCTTCTAAAAAATCTTGCTGCTGTTTTGCATCAAGATAAGACAATTCGACCGCAGGGTTAAAAGAGATTTTCTTTTCGTCCACCATGTCCAGTAGTTCAGGGACAAGATTGGTGAGCCGAATGAAACGCTGGACTTGTCTGCCGCTTTCATCAGTGGCTTTTCCGACTTCATCAGCGGCTTCCAACTTCCCGACAACTTGTCGGGAAGTTAAATCTGACCTAGCACCTTGATTTTTTATCGCATCCAGCTTCATCTTGTACGCAAATGCCCGCTCACTCGGTAGGATGTGTTCTCTCTGCAAATTGGAATCGACCATCAATATCGTGGCGGCATCATCCTTCATATTGCGCACAATGACTGGCACGGTGTCCAGATGGGCAAGCTCTGCGGCGTGTTTCCGGCGATGCCCGGAGATGATCTCATAGCCGCCCTCTGGTCTGGGGCGGGCGATGAGCGGAGCCAGCACACCGTACTGTGCAATGCTCTCTACTGTCCGGGTCATGGCTTCATCGTCCAACACCTTGAAGGGGTGGTTGGTGAAGGGGTGCAGCTCGTCGATGGGAATTTGCTGCACCTGTTCCCGTTGCTCCTCCTGTCGATTTTCCTCGGTGGAAAACAGGTCATCTAGCCCTTTCAGAGCTAAGTTTCCGCTGTCGATCGGCATCCGCCAGCACCTCCTTTGCAAGAGATTGATAGGCTTCTGCCACCTTGCCTTTGGGGTCATGCTGGAAAATGCTCTTGCCTGCCGCACTGGTTTCAGCCGCACGGACCGACCGTGGAATAGTCTGCTCAAACACCTTCAGATGCTTTCCGTATGCCTGCCGAATCAGGTTGCTGATCTGCTTTCCGTAGTTGGTGCGGCTGTCGGTCATAGTCAGCAGGATGCCCTCAATTTTCAATTTCGGGTTGATCTGCCGCCGTACCTTTTGGACAGTCTGCAAAAGCTGTTCCAGACCCTTTGCGGAAAGGTACTGCGCCTGCACCGGAATCAGGCAGCGTCTGCCGCCGCCAGTGCGTTGATGGTGAGCATTCCCAACGAGGGCATACAGTCCAGCAGAATAAAATCATACTCCCGTTTGGCACTGTCCAGCACCTGTTTCAGCATCTTTTCCCGGTTTATGCTGTTTACCAGAGCACTTCCAGCCCTGCCAGTTCGATGTTCGCCGGAATCAAATCAACGCCCTCTGCATGGTGTAAAATGCCCTCGCCGGGCGGAATGGGCTGGTCGTTCATGCTCTTGCCATCAGGGTGGAAAGAGTGGTGGACAGTTCATCGGGCTGCTGCCAGCCCATGCTAATGGTCAGGCTGCCCTGTGGGTCAGTGTCCACCAGAAGAACTTTCTTGCCTCCATCGCCAGCCCGATGCCCAGATTTTCACAGGTGGTGCTTTTTCCGACACCGCCTTTTTGATTGGTGACTGCAATAATCGTAGCTTTCTTTGCGATAACATCACCCCACTTTCGGTGAACCGCGCGCAAAGTCGTGGTTCGTCTTGTTCTGATAGTAGAGGTTCATGGTGGTGGGCGCATTGTAGAGCATTGCCAGCAGATACTGCTTCATGTTCCGCACCGAGGCGGTGTTTTCTGCCAGACAACCCAGCACGAAACGGATGTGGTCAGCGTTCAGCTTTTTCAGCCGACTGCGTACCACCTCGGCAGGCTTATCATCTCCGGCGATCCGCAACATCTTGCGTTTGGTGGAACAGGTGTCCACAAGCAGGTCTACGATCTGATAGATGGTGTCCTCATCATCCGGCAGAGCCGGAGCAGCAGTTCCACCTCTAACGCCTGATAAAAATAATCCTCAAGCTGCTCCCGGATGCCCCCGGAATAGATAGGGTCAGGATCGTTCCACTCTGTTTTATTCTTATCAGTCTTATTTGCTTGTGGTTTTGGCTGCTCCAGAATTGCGCTTTCAGCAGCACCAGAATTGCTGTTTGGGCAATTCTGTACTTGCGCTTTTGGCAAGCCAGAGGAAAAGTCTTTGACGTAGATCAGGCTGGGTCTACCCAGACCACGGCGTTTACGCTCGATGAGGTCGATGTCCTCCAACTCCCGGAACAGTTTGACCGCCTTGTGTTCGGCACAGCAGAGGGATTCCTGCACTTCCCGGACGGTGTAAATGATATACACCCGTCCCTGCTCGTCCAGCCAGCCGTTCTTGGTGGACAGGCTCATGCGGTCCAGCAGGATGCCGTACAGTGTCCGGGCATCGGTGGAGATCTTCCGGAAACGGTGGTCTTGGAACAGTGCTTTCGGGATGCGGAAGTAGGAGAACAACTCGCCCGACTGCCCATAAAAGTAGTCCAGCGTCATTTGGTGTGACCTCGGATTTTCAACTGTATGGGTGTGCTCATGTGGAAAAACACCTCCTCTTTGTGATATGGAAATTTTTTGAAGTTCAATTTTTGAGAAAAAATGGATATGAAAATTGATGAAAAAATGCGTTGTAGTTTGTTCCAAAAACTTCAAAGCCAAAAATGTGTTATTTCCTGAAAATATTACAATGTGGACGAAAAATCGAATGCCTGAAAAAATAAATATCGTAAATGTGTGCTTTCTTGTGCTCTCTGTTTATAAAGTGCAGAACAGGCTGCGATCAAAAATCCCCGCAAGTAATTGCGTGAGCGCTTGAAAAAGCACAAATAACGCAAACGAACCGCCCCGGTTTCCGTAACAGGAAGCCGGGGCGGTTTTTTGCGCTCACGGAGGGGCAGATGAAAAATGCAGTATGAATATATACCATATAAAAATGAATATATGCTAAAATTTCGGGAAAATACTTGCATTTTCATTAAAATGGGTGTATTATAACACCCGCCGACGAAATGCGACAATCAACAAGAGAGGGATCGATACTATTATGTCTTTGAAGAAGAAAATTGCTGCGGCTTTCATCGCCTGTGCGATGACGCTTGCCGTGGTTCCTTCCGCTTTTGCCTGCACGGCACTCTATGTCGGCAGCGACCTCACCGAGGATGGCACCACCATGTTTGGCCGGATCGAGGATCTGGGCACCAACGATTACAACAAGCTGTTCAACATCAGCCCCGCCGGGAAGCACACCGCGGGCGAGGTGTACGAGGGCTGCTACGGCTTTACCTACACCTTCACCCACGACAGCTACCGCTACACCGCCCGCCGGGACGACAACGGTCTGGGTGTCTGCCCGGACTGCGACAGCACCCACGAGCACACCCCCTATGAGGAGCTGGCACCAACGAGAAGGGCGTCATGGTCTCTGCCACCGAGTCTCTCTACGGCACCGACGCCGTGTTGAGCGTAGACCCCTATGTGGACAACGGCATTGAGGAAGCCGAGATCACCACGGTGCTGCTGAGCGAAGCTTCCACGGCCCGCGAGGGTGTTGCCCTGCTGACCTCCATCTACGACAACGCCGGTGCAGCCGGCGGCTCCGGCGTGTTCATTGCCGACCAGAACGAGACCTGGTTCGTGGAGAACCTGACGGGCCACACCTACCTTGCCCTGAAGCTCTCCTCCAGCGTGGTCTTCATGCAGCCCAACGTCGCCGCTATGGGCAAGATCGATCTGGATGACACCGACCATGTGGTGGCCTCTGCCAACCTGATCTCCGTGGCCCAGAAAGCCGGTACCTTTGTGGGCGATGCCGCTGCCAACGTCATCGACCTGGATGCCTCCTACAACGGCGACATCGCATCGGACCGCATGGCAGCCGGCCTGAACTACCTGTACGGCACCGACACCTTTACGAAGGACAATTACAGCGAGACCGACTTTGCTATCAGCAACGTCGGCGAGAACGGTGCCATCGTCCCGGTCTACTCCAACATCCAGCTGACCAAGAAGTTCTCGGTGGAGGATTCCATCCACTTCTTTCAGACCGAGCCCATCGGCAAGACGGGCAATGTGGAGACTCATCTGTTCCAGGTGAGCGCCACCGGCGATCTGAACACCGCCATTACTGAGTGGACCGCTTTTGACGACGACGTGTACAACGCCTTCGTCCCTTACTATCCGATGCTGACCACCGACACCGCAGATGTCTACAAGGTCTCGGTCCATAAGGTCACCCGTTCCGACGAGCAGCCCACCGAGGGCGTCTGGTATCAGGATGCCAAGGGCCGCTACTACACCTACCCGGACGACTGGACCGACTCCTTCTACGGCGTGCGTGACGCCCTCTCCAACCTGCTGACCTACGGCAGCAATGGCAATCAGGTCACCGCAAAGGATCAGGCTGCAGCCAAGGCCAGCTATGCCGCGCTCCAGCAGGAGATCATGGCCGACTACGCCGATATGAAGGCCGCCGTTGCCGCCGCCGACACGCTGGAGCCAAGCAGCTGCCGCCACCAACGCCAGCAATGCCATGAGCCAGAAGGTGTACAACACCACCCTGAAGATGTACAATAAGCTCCAGGCCAAGACGGCCGCCCGGGCATGGGTCAGCTCTCTGCTGCACTGAGGCTTTGCAGCGCCTGAGGCGTTTCCCATAAAACCGCAGCGCCCCCGGTTTCCATGACAGGAAGCCGGGGGCGTTTTTTTATATTGTGGATTATATTTTATATACATATTTACACCAAAAGATTTGAAAAGAAGCGGAGGCGGTGACTGGTTGAAAATTTAAGAGCGACTGAGTATAATAAGACTGTAAAATGCTTTATTTGGGAAAAGAGGTCTGTATGGCAAAGTTTGTACCATTTATTATAAAAACAGACGGCAGTCAGAATATCAGTGTGAAAATCGTGCGCATGAAAAAGTCTGATGCGGTACAGACTGAAAAAGAACCTGTCTGGCAAACAAGCTGGTTGTCAGATTATATTCAGGATGATGCCTTTGAAAAGTATGCCTTAAAGACGAGTAATGGCGAATTGGTTGCGCTGGCTGCATACGAAATATTGGAAAATGACGTGATGGTTCATATTACCTACATTGAGAGCCAGCCGGAAAGCAATCCGACAATTGTCGGGCATTCTAAAAAGTATCAGGGCATTGGCCGAGTGTTGATTGCGTACGGAATCAAGCTGTCGATTGACCATGAATGCGGCGGGACGGTCACGTTCGAGGCAAAGGTTCCGGAGCTGGCAGAGCATTATGTCCGGGACTATGGAGCTTGTCCATTGCCGAGTTTTGGCGGAGCACCGCGTTATGAACTTTCTGGTGAGGCGGCAATGAACATCTTTGTAACTTACTTGAAATGAGGTGTGTTTGATGAGTGCAAAAGAATATTTCCAGCGTGATGCAGAGCGAGAGATATTTTATCGCACATTTTATCAAATTTGCAGACGCTTTAATGTCACATGGTCAACAGCAACGCCGGAAGTCCGAGCTTTTATTGAGGAAGTTACCCGTGTGACTTATGAACGGGAAAAAGCAAAGCGTAACGGAGTTTCTCTTAGTACGGTGAAGCCGTTCTTTGATGACACAGCGTGTTAAAGAAACGGCATATCACTGTTCCGAACGCTCTGTAATTTTGGCACCCGCTCAGGCTGCGATCAAGAATCCCCGCAAGGTTTTGCATGAGCGCTTGAAAAAGCACAAATAACGCGAGCGAACCGCCCCGGTTTCCGTAACAGGAGATCGGGGCGGTTTTTGTGTCATTTGCTGAATCGGAAGGATCCGCTTGTAAAGTTGGGAAAAAAGGTGTAATATTGGTGTGCAGAGATTTAGAACAATGCATGATATGTAATGTCTCTGCGATCTGCATCAGCGGATGTGCTCCGAATGCTTGATAGGGAGCAACACTTTCCCCGCCTTGCGGGGGTAATAGCCGGAAAACGGCAGACATAAAAAAACTGAAAAAACCATGAGAAAAGCAGAAAACATCCGCTTTATAGGACTTTTTGTGTGCTATTCTATCCTCAGAGGAACCCCGATGATGCGGAAAAAGCGATTTTCCTGACTGCAGTGGAGGTGGAACAGGATGAGACGACGATCGCTTTCTTACGAGGTACGGCTGTTTGCAGGCAAAACAGACCCGGTGAACAGCGGTTTCTGGCTGCCGCTCTGGATGCACCTGCGGGATACGGCGGGTATTATGGTGTATCTGGTGCAGAAGTGGCTGCCGGAAAGCGTCCGTCAGCATATCGAGCTGGACGAGGATCTGCTGACACAGATCGCCTGCTTTCTGGGGTGGGTTCACGACCTGGGGAAGATATCCGCGGCTTTCCAGGGGCCAATGATGGCGCATTTGCCGGAGCCCAGACAGTGCCTGGAAAAATACACAACGCTCAGTTACCGGGAACAGAACCGCAAGTATTCACGTCACGCGTTGGCGAGTGAGGCCATTTTGCGGTGGCTGAAATGCCCCAACGGGCTTGCATCGATAGCAGGAGCGCACCATGGCAAGCCACAAACCGGGAAGGACGTACTTGACCAGCTGGGCGATGAGGAAGAAGAAGGCTGCTGGGAATCCAACTACTGGCCCGAGGGGGAACAGAAATTCTGGGAGAGCTGCTGGCGGGAACTGTTTGACTACGCCTTGCAGGAAAGCGGCTTTTCCAGTGCGGAGGAGCTGCCGCAGCTGACCATCCCGGCTGAGATCCTGCTGACCGGTCTGCTCATTATGGCGGACTGGATCGCCAGCAATACCCGATACTTTCCGCTCATCCCTGTGGAAGAAGTGGGCAGCGATACCCTGTATCCCGCCCGTGTCGATCGGGCGTGGGAAGCGCTGGACCTGACCTCTCCGTGGGAGGTGCAGTCGGATGTGACGGAACCGGGGGCGTTTGCGGAACGCTTCGGCTTTCCGCCCAACGAAGTCCAGCGGGCCATGCTGGAAGCTGTCAGCCAGGCCCAGGAACCGGGGGTGTTCATTCTGGAAGCACAGATGGGCGTGGGCAAGACGGAAGCCGCGCTGGGTGCGGCAGAGATTTTAGCCAAGCACGGTGGTGAGGGCGGCATCTTCTTTGGTCTGCCACCCAGGCCACCGCCAACGGTATCTTTGGGCGGCTGCTGGCATGGGCCGAAAAGCAGCCGGATGGGCTGGAGCACTCCATCAAGCTGGCCCACGGCATGGCCGAACTGAACGAGGCCTACCTCCGATTGCAGCAGGACACGGTGCGGGTGGAGGAGGATCTGGAAGCAGACCCCGATGCTGACCCGGAGAGCCGGGTGATGGTGCATCAGTGGTTCCGCGGCAATAAACAGGGGCTGTTGGCTGATTTTGTCATCGGCACGGTGGATCAGCTGCTGATGGCGGCGTTACAGCAAAAACATGTGATGCTGCGCCACCTTGGCCTTGCGGGCAAGGTGGTGGTCATTGACGAGTGCCACGCCTATGACGCTTACATGAACTGCTATCTTGACCGGGCGCTGACCTGGCTGGGCCGGTACAAAGTGCCGGTGATCCTGCTTTCAGCTACCCTGCCCGCCAAGCGCCGGGTCGAGCTGGTCAGGGCCTACCTGAATGGAAGAACTGCCCCGGACGGCTTATGGCAGACCTGCCGGGGCTATCCGCTGCTGACCTGGACGGACGGCAAACAGGTGGAGCAGACGACTATCCCACTGGAAACCGAACCACGCAGAGTGGAGACATTCCCGCTGACCGAGGAACAGCTGACTGACACTCTGCGCAGTGCTTTGCGGGAGGGCGGCTGTGCGGGCGTGATCGTCAATACCGTGAAAAAAGCGCAGGCCATTGCGGCCCGTCTGCGGGCAGAACTGCCGGAGTTTGAGGTGGTGGTATTCCACGCTCAGTTCCTTATGCCCGACCGTGCCGCCAAAGAAGAGGCGCTGATGAAGCGCATCGGCAAGCACTCCACCCCGGAACAGCGGGATAAGCTCATTGTGGTGGGCACGCAGGTGCTCGAGTAATCCCTTGATATCGATCTGGATCTTCTGGTCACAGAGCTCTGCCCTATGGACCTGCTTTTACAGCGCATCGGACGACTGCACCGCCACGAGGGGCGGGCTCGTCCCCGGCCGGTGGCGCAGGCCCGCTGTGCCGTGCTGGACACTGGGACGGAGGACTTCGACGAGGGCAGCAAGGCTGTTTACGGGGAATGGCTGCTCTGGCGCACCCGCAAGTTCCTGCCCACCGCCATCACCCTGCCCCATGATATCGCCCCGCTGGTGCAGGATGTCTATGGCTGGGAGCCCGATCCGCTGCCCGCCAGCCCGCAGAGCACTGCGGCCCGGGCGGAGTACGAAAAGGCCCAGCAAATCAAAATGGGCAAGGCAGAGACCTTTACCATCCTGCCGCCAGAAGAGCACAGAAAGCGCCCTTCCCGGAATACGCTGGACAATTGGATGAATGATGTGGGTGCTGTCAGTGACAACGGTGCTCGCGCGGCGGTGCGTGACGGAGACCCTTCCGTTGACGTGCTGGTCCTGATGCGGGATGCGGCGGGAAATGTCCGCTTCCTGCCCGATGAAACGGGGCAGCCCGGTGCCTGCGTGCCCACGGACGAGCCGCCTCAGCCGGAGATGGCGCTTCAAATTGCACGGCAGAAGCTGCGCCTGCCCGGATATTTCAGCAAGCGGTGGTCGGTGGAACAGACCATCGACGCACTGGAAGCCGGAACCGGGAAGTGTTCGGGCTGTGGCAGCAGTCGCCGTTGCTGCGGGGAGAACTGATCTTACTGCTGGATGACCACCTGACCGCACAGCTTGCCGGGCAGGTGCTGCAATACGACCGTGAAAACGGTCTGACCTACCGGAAGGAGGAAGAGAATGAAGCAAATTGAGTATAATTTGCTGGAGGAACGCTGGGTGCGGGTGCGCGGGCAGGATTACACCGTGCAGGAAGTTTCTCTGCCGGATGCCCTGCTGCACGCCCACGAATACCGCGACCTGGCCGGAGAACTGCCCACGCAGGATGCCGCCATGCTACGGCTGCTGTTGGCGGTTCTGCACACGGTGTTTTCCCGGGTGGATGGAAACGGGACGCCGGCCCCCTTTGAGGAAACGGACGATGCCCTGACCCGCTGGGAGGAGCTGTACCGGCTGGGGCATTTTCCGGAAGCGCCCATCCGGGCCTATCTGGAGCAGTGGCGGGACCGCTTCTGGCTTTTCCACCCGGAACGCCCCTTCTGGCAGGTGCCGGAAGCGAAGATCGGCACAGAATACACCGCTTCCAAGCTGAACGGGGAGCTTTCTGAGAGCAGCAACAAGCTGCGGTTATTCTCGTCCTATGCGGGCGAAGGAAAAGAGGGCCTGACTTATGCACAGGCAGCGCGGTGGCTGCTGAGTGTGAATGGCTACGATGACACCTCTGCAAAGCCTAAGGGCAAGGGACTGCCCTCGGTGGGTGCTGGCTGGCTTGGCAAGCTGGGGTACATTCAGGCGCAGGGCAACAATCTCTTTGAGACCCTGATGCTGAACCTCACTCTGCTCAAGGATGGCGTAGAACTGTGGGGGAGAATCATCCCTGCTGGGAACTGGAACAGCCCCACAGTGCAGAGCGCACAGAAATCGCCCTGCCGGACAATCCTGCGCAGCTGCTGACCCTGCAATCCCGGCGGCTTCTGCTCAACCGGGAAGGGGAGACCGTGACCGGATTTTCTCTGCTGGGCGGCGATTTCTTCCCCCGGGAGAACGCATTTGCAGAACAGATGACCGTCTGGCGTGACCCGGATGCCAAAAAGAGCAAAAAGACCGGGCAGGTCACCTTTGTGCCCAGCCGTCACGACCCGGCAAAGCAGTTCTGGCGGGAGTTTCCGGCAGTGTTCTGTGAGGAAGGGGAAAGCGTCCGCAGGCCCGGCGTTGTCCGCTGGGTGGAAATGCTTCAAAATGACCCGGACTGTCCGCTGGAACGCAAGCGGCTGATCCGCTTTGCCATCAGCGGCATGAAGTATGGCGATAAGGATTTCTTCGTGAACGATTCTTTCAGCGACAGCCTGACCTTTCAGGCCGCGCTGCTGGGAGAACTGGGACGGCGCTGGACAGTGCCCATCCGGATGAGATTGGGCGCTGCGAGCAGGCCGCGCAATCTGTCGGCCGCCTTGCGTGGGAGCTCTCCCTTGCGGCGGGAGATAAGAACGATACGACCGCGGAATCCGCCCGCACCCAGTTCTACTTTACCATCGACCAGCCGTTCCGGCTTTGGCTGCAAAGCATTGACCCCGAAACGGACAAGCTGGACGAAAAAGCCGATGAATGGCAGGAGAAAGCCCGCAAACTGGCCGCAGAGCTGGGCCGCCAGATGGTGGAGCGGGCCGGAAATGCCGCCTTTGTGGGCCATAGGATCGAGGTGAAAACAGGCGGTAAAAAGGACGAAAAGAAAACCGTTCTGTATACGGCCCCCAAGGCCTACAATAGCTTCCTGTACGATCTGCGGAAGCTCTACCCGAAGAAAGAAGGAGGAACAGCATGATAACGGATGCGATCCATGATTATGTGGCCGGACAGCTGAGCGGGCTGTGGAGCCTGCCCAAACCCCAGCGGCGTGCCCGGCTGGCAGAGCTGCGCCGGGGCGTTGGGCATCAGCCGGCGACCTGCCGGCGCTGTGGGGCAGCTTCCTGCAGGAACTGCCCAAAGAGCTCTGGGGCAGGGAAACGGCGGCAGGAGAGTGCCGGGAACCATCGGAAGCCGAGTGGGCGGTCTACCTTGCCCTGACTCTCTACGCCTGCACCAGCAGGGAGAAGAGAACGTTTCCATGAATGAAAAGGGCTGCACACTGGGCAGGGCGGTGCGCCTGCTGGCCCAGAATTCCGCAGCTGCCGCGCAGGACTGGACCGAGAGCAGCGTCCTGCGCCGGTTCAACGCACTGGCCACAGCGGATTCCATGCCCGAGGTATCCCACTACCTCCGGGGGATGGTGCAGCTGTTCCGGGGAAATGAACCGAAGCTGAAACTGGATTACCCCCGGCTGGCTGTGGAGCTGTACCGGTTCCAGCTCCCGGATCAGGCAGCCAATGTCCGCCTGCAGTGGGGCCGGGACCTCTACCAGATGAATGCCGACACACCTGAAACCGAAGAAAAGGAGAATTGAAATGGATACCAAGCGTCTGTATGTTGATTTTCATGTGCTGCAAACGGTGCCGCCCAGCTGTGTGAACCGCGACGATACCGGCAGCCCCAAGACGGCTGTCTATGGCGGTGCCACCCGCGCCCGGGTATCCTCTCAGGCGTGGAAGCACGCGATCCGAGAGATGTTCAAAGATGAGTACATGCTGAATGCCGAAGATATCGGCAGCCGAACCAAAAAGATTGCAGATGTGGTGGAAAAGCAGATCAAACTGCTTGCACCGGATGCGGACGCAGCTAAACTGGCAAAGAAAGTAGTCAAAAACACAGGGTTTAAGGTGGACGAGAAGAGCGGAGAGGACAAACTTAAGACATTGTTCTTTTTGAGCGAGGCCCAGGCCAAAGCATTGGCTGAATTGGCGATTGCAGATTGCAATGACCCGAAGCAGTATAAAGATGCACTGGGGACGGCTCCTTCGGTAGATATGGCGTTGTTCGGAAGAATGGTGGCAGATGCGCCTTCCCTGAATTACGATGCCGCCACTCAGGTGGCCCACAGCATCTCCACCCATGCCGTGCAGAACGAGTTTGATTACTTCACCGCTGTGGATGACTGTGCCCCGGAGGATTCGGCAGGCGCGGGCCATCTGGGCACGGTGGAGTACAACTCTTCCACCTGTATCGCTATGCCACCGTCAACATGGTGGAACTGGTGCACCTGCTGGGAACTGAAAAGGCAGCCCAGGCTGTCCGGGTGTTCGGCGAAGCCTTCATCCGCTCCATGCCCACCGGAAAGCAGAACAGCTTTGCCAACCGCACCCTGCCGGATGCTGTCTATGTCACCCTGCGGGAGGATCAGCCTGTGAACCTCTGCGGTGCCTTTGAAAAGCCGGTGCGCAAGAGCCCTGAAGGCTATGCGGAACCCTCCAAGACGGCGCTGAAGCAGTATGCGCAGCAGGTGTATGCCTGCTATGCGGATGCTCCGGCCCAGAGCTTTGCTGTGGGCATCGGGCTGGACGAGCTGGCCCCGGCCATGCCCCTGAACCAGATGCTCACCGCGCTGGAACGTGCCGTAAAGGAGAAGCTGCCCGGAAATGAGGTGTGACCATGGCAACGCTGTTGCTTCGGCTGGCCGCGCCCCTGCAATCGTGGGGTGCGGATTCCAAATTTGAGACCCGCAAAACGAACCGGGAACCCACAAAAAGCGGTATCATTGGTCTGTTGGCAGCGGCTCTGGGTCTGCGCCGGGACGATGCCGCAGGCCTTGCCCGGCTGAACGGCCTGCACTTTGCCGTCCGTGCTGACCGGGAGGGCAGCCTGCTGGTGGATTTCCACACAGCCAACCGGGAAGAGGATCGGAAAAAAGGCAAGGCTCCCTATGTGACCTACCGCCATTACCTGCAGGATGCGGTCTTTCTGGTGGGGCTGGAAAGCGAGGACACCGCTCTGTTACAGGAGCTGGAAACGGCCCTGAAACATCCGGTCTACCCGCTGTATCTGGGGCGGCGTTCCTGCCCGCCCACCCTGCCGCTCTTCCTTGGTATCCGGGCCGGGAAACTGCTGGATACCCTGCGGGCAGAACCGCTGCTGGTGAAACAGAGGAATGGGGCCCCCTTGCGCATCGTGGCAGACGCGGACCCGGCGGATGCTGCTGCCGTGCCCCGGCGTGATCTGGCGGTGTCGTTCAGCCCCATCCACCGGCAGTACGGCTTCCGCCCAGTGCGGGAGTGGAGCACAAACCCGCCGGAAATGCCCGGCGCGACCGAACATGACGCAATGGCAGAATTGAGGTGAGGAATCATGTATCTATCCCGCGCAGAACTTGACCCGACCCGCCGTGAGACCATGGTGGCGCTGATCTCGCCCCAGAAATTCCATGGTGCGGTAGAAAACGCTTTTCCCGGTGCGCGCCGCCGCAGGCTGTGGCGGCTGGATCAGCTGGGAGAAAAACTGTACCTGCTCCTGCTCAGTGAGGAACGGCCGGATCTGACCGCCCTGTGTGCGCAGTTCGGCACCGGTGCGCCCCCGGAGACCCGGCCCTATGATCCGCTGCTGGAACGGGTGACAGCGGGCAGCTGCTGGCAGTTCCGCCTGACTGCCAACCCCACCCGCAGCAAAAAAGACACTGCCGACCATACGGCCCGGGGCACCCTGAAACCCTGCTATCTCGAGGTGGAGCAGGAGGAATGGCTGTGGGCGCAGGCCGCAAAGCACGGCTTTGTCGTCTCGGAGGGGTCCTTCGCAGTGACCCGGAAGCAGACCTATCACTTCAAGAAAAACGGCACCCGGCCTGTTACCCTGCTGGCTGTGACCTACGAGGGTGTTCTGCAGGTGACGGACCCGGAGGCCTTCAAGGCCCTGCTGTGCGAGGGCGTTGGCCGGGGCAAGGCCTATGGCCTTGGCTGATGACCATCATCCACAGGGGAGGAGACCATGGCTGAGATGCCAGGTATTGCGCGGCCCGAACGGCAGGCACTGCCGCAGCTCCGGGACCGGATGACCTTTCTGTATCTGGAACACTGCACCC
>ENA-OQIO01000542-OQIO01000542.1-human-gut-metagenome-genome-assembly--contig:-NODE-542-length-19987-cov-9.234844_pt1 | contig 19987 bp, 21 predicted proteins | sample MGYA00242573_ERZ504737 | MGnify/ENA primary metagenome ERZ504737 (study PRJEB26092, sample SAMD00036203) | human gut metagenome | host: Homo sapiens | study: EMG produced TPA metagenomics assembly of...
CTCCCAAAACATTCCGCAGGACGCAAAGAGGCTCGCCGCACGAAGTGCGCAGCGAGCCTCTTTGCATGTCCGAGGACGTTTTGGAGGTAGCCCAAACAGCCCCGGCGGGGGTCCTGTGTAGTCACCCTTTAGGCGAAACTCTCCTAATTATTTGGATGAGTCGTTTACTTACATGTACTGTTACCGTCTTCCCGCTGTTGTTGGGGTATGCTTTGTTCGTATGTAAACGTATGACATGTTGATGGGGGAGGGTGCTATGGCTCGCGAGGGCGCTCGTTCTAAGGATTCTGCTAAGCCTGGCATCAAGGAAGTTGCAGCGGTGGCGGGGGTTTCGCCCACTACGGTATCTCGCGTGCTTAATAATCGCGGCTATATTAGCCAAGAAACCCGCGATAAGGTCCATGCCGCGATGGAGCGCATCAACTATACGCCCAACGATATCGCCCGTGCCATGCTCAACGGTCGCCTGAACCTTATCGGCATGATCGTTCCCTTTGTGAGCAGCCCGTTCCATGCTCAGGTTGTGCAGGCGGTCGAGCGCACGTTGGCGGAAAACGGCTTTAAGATGTTGCTGTGCAACAGCGCCAATCGACCTGATCTTGAGCGTTCCTATATTGACATGCTCCGCCGCAATATGGTCGACGGCGTCATCGTCAACTCCCTCAATATCGGTGCCGAGCGTATGCCGAGATGGGCTTGAGCCTGGTTGGTATCGACTGCGACCTTGGCGAGGCCTCTGTTCAGATTGCGAGCGACAGCTATAGCATCGGCGAACTTGCCACGCGTCGCCTGATCGATGACGGGTGTTCGCGTATCTTGTGCCTGCGCAACAATAGCCGCATGCGTATGCCTGCCAATAAGCGTACCGATGCCTACTACGATGTTGTGGAGCAGGCCGGTTTGCCCGCGCTTGTCCGTGAGGTCGAGTTCGTTAAGTCCGACGACGAAAAGAGTGCGGTCGTTGCGAAGATCCTCGATGAGAACCCCGATATTGACGGCATCTTTGCGGGAGACGACACGATGGCGGCCATCTGCCTCAACGTTATGAAGCAGCGCGGCTTGAGCGCTCCGGATGATATTAAGGTCGTGGGCGCGGATGGCGCCCGCCGCACTATGACGTTTATGCCTGACTTAACAACCGTACGTCAAGATATCGATCGCATCGGAGAGCTCGCGGCGCAATCCATCATCGCTCTTGTTAACGGTGAAAAGCCCGAATCGAATATCAAGCTTCCCGTCGAACTTATCGAGGGCAAAACCGCCTAGTTCATTCCGAGCCAAAAGAATCCCTCGAACGCCTCTGATGACCGTTCATCGGCATATGTCAACCGTTTGCCGACGACTGGAACTGCGAAAAGACGTATTGATGTGAAAACGTTTGACATATGAAAACGATTGACATATCTTGCAGTTGTACCGAGTTAGTATCTCGTGGGAAAGGAAGTCTCGGATGCACAAGGTTTATTACCAGCCTGAGGGAATTTGGGTAGGCGACATCATGCCGTACGGCGAGGACGGCACGTTCTATCTCTATCATCAGCGTGACACGCGTAACCCCGGACCTTTCGGAGAGCCGTTTGGCTGGGCACTCGCGACGACCAAGGATTTCGTCAACTACAAGGACTTTGGTGAGAGCCTTGAGCGTGGCGGCGACGAGGAAGTCGACCAGTACGTTTATGCCGGCACGGTGTTTAAGGTGGGCGACAAGTACCATGCGCTCTACACTGGTTGCAATCGCGATAAGGTCCGCGCACGCTTGATGAAGCAGGTTCTTCTTCACGCAACGAGTGACGACGCCGTCAAGTGGGAGAAGAACATCGCCGAGACGCTGCTTCCGCCCCAGGAGGGTTACGATGACCGCAACTGGCGCGATCCCTTTGTTCTTTGGGATGAGGAGAACGAAGAGTACATGCTCATCCTCGGCACGCGTGTGGGCGAGGACAAGCGTCTGATGACCGGTCGTCTGGTCAAGTTCACCTCCAAGGACCTGGATACCTGGGAGTTCCAGGGCGACTGGTGGAATCCGGGCCTGTACACCATGTTCGAGATGCCTGATCTCTTTAAGATGGGCGACTGGTGGTATCTGGTGTTCTCTGAGTACAGTGATGGCAACAAGACCCGTTACCGCATGTCTCGCTCTATCAACGGTCCTTGGATCACCCCCGCTGACGATTCCTTCGATGGCCGCGCGTACTATGCTGCACGTACCGCATTTGACGGCGAGCGCCGCGTTCTCTTTGGTTGGGTTCCTACGCGCGACGAGGGCGGCGACCCCAGCTCTTACCTGTGGGGTGGCACTTTTATGCCTCTCGAGATCGTTCAGCGTGCCGACGGAACGCTCGGCACCAAGCTTCCCGACAGCATGCTTGGCGCCTTTGGCGAGGCTAAGGCAGTCGAGGCCTTTGAGCTTTCGTGCGAGTCGGGCAAGGTCGAGCAGGTGCTCGCCGCGGATGCCGGTTCTACCTATATGCTCGACGCCGACATCGAGCTCGCCGGTGACGCTGCCGGCTTCTCGGTGAAGCTTGCCGAGGACGCCGAGTCCGGTCTTGCCTATGAGTTCCGCGCCAACCTGCGTGAGGGCAAACTCGAGTTTACGGCAGCCCCCCAGTATCCGTGGTTCCAGGTCAACAGCATGGGCCTCGAGCGTCCGTTGTTCTTTAAGGGCGAGGGCACTCACCATGTGCGTCTGGTCGTCGACGACGACATCGCGACCATCTTTGTCGATGATGTTGCGCTCAACGCTCGCTTCTGCAACAAGCAGGGCCAGGGTGTGGCGCTTACCGTCACCGACGGTGCGCTCAAGTGCGCAAACGCAACGATCGCGTCTCTGTAGCGGCAACGAACCGTTTTATGATTTAGAAAAGGAATGGAGAGGAACATGGACTACAAGGCAGTGTCCCAGCAAGTCGTCGACAACGTCGGCGGACTGGAGAACATCGAGGGCGCCACGCATTGCGTGACCCGTCTGCGTCTGGTGCTCAAGGATACGAGCAAATACAACAAGGCCGAGCTCGAGAACATCGATGGCGTCAAGGGCGTGCTGTACAACAGCGGCCAGCTCATGATCATCTTCGGTACCGGTACCGTCAACAAGGTTTACGATGAGTTTATGGCTCTGACGGGCGTTAAGGAGATCAGTGCTTCCGAGGTCAAGGGCGCCGAGGCGGACAAGAAGGGCAAGTTCTTCTCGGTCCTCAAGGTATTCTCGGATATCTTTATCCCCATCATTCCTGCCTTCGTCGGCGCTGCAATCATCATCGGCCTTAAGTCGCTGATCGTTGCCAACGGCCTCTTTGGCATGGAAGGCAGCCTCGCCGATCACAGCGAGTTCCTCAAGAACCTCGCAAGCTTCTTTGCCATTATCGCCACCACGTTCGACTACCTGCCTGTCCTGGTTATGTACAGCGCGGTCAAGCGTTTTGGCGGTAACCCGATCCTGGGCATCCTCGTCGGTATCGTCATGGTTCACCCGAGCCTTATGAACCGCAACACGTTCGTTATGGACCCGACGGGTGCTGAGTACTGGAACTTTGGTCCGCTATCCATTCCCATGGTTGCTTTCCAGGGCGGTGTGTTCCCCGCAATCCTGACTGCCTGGTTTATGGCCAAGGTCGAGAAGATTGCCCAGAAGTACATCCCCGAGGTCGTTTCGTTCGTTTTCGTCCCGACCGTTACCCTGATTCTTGCTAACGTCGCCCTGTTCACCGTGTTCGGCCCGCTCGGCAACCTGATCGGTGACGTCCTCGCCGGCGTAATCGATATCCTGTACAACAGGATGGGCGTCTTTGGTGCCTTTGTCTTCGCCGCGTTCCTGCAGCCGCTCGTCGTTACCGGTACGCATCAGTTCATCCAGGGTATCGAGGCCAACCTCGTTGCCACGACCGGCTTCAACTACATCCAGGCCATCTGGTCGGTTCCATCATCGCCCAGGGCGGCGGCGCCATCGGTATGTACCTCATTCACAAGAAGCACTCCAAAGAGCGCAACATCTGCATGTCGTCCTTTATCCCGACGCTGGTCGGAATCTCCGAGCCCGCTATCTTTGCTGCAAACATGCGCTATTCGATCATTCCGTTCATCTGCGCATGCATCGGTGCAGGCTGCGGCGGTGCCTTCGTGAAGTTCTTTGAGGTGCGCGCTATCGGTCAGGGTCTGACCGGTGTGCTTGGCCTGCTCATCGTTACGCCCGAGACTCTCGTGTGGTATGTGGCTGGCAATCTCATCGCCTTTATCGTGCCGATCGTTTTGATCTTTGCCTACAACAAGGCAAAGGGCGTTCCAACCACCGATGAAGAGGGCGCTGGCGCAGGCTTCGATGTCAGCTTCTAGTTGAGCCATTCAGTGTAATGTGCGGATAAGTCCATTTGAGGAAGGGCGTTCGGCTCGTGTGAGTCGGGCGTCCTTCCCTATAGACGAGAAGGTCAATGGCGATGTTTAATCAAAACAATAAGGTGACACGCGCGGACTATGAGCAGTGGCGTGCCGGACAGGATGAGACGGCGGGTCGCATCGCGTCTGACCCCGATAGGCTCCTGTTCCATGTGGAGCCTGAGCTTGGCTGGCTCAACGACCCCAACGGTTTGGTTCAGATTGGTGATACGTATCACATCTATCATCAATACGATCCGTTCGATGCTGCGCATGGCGGTCCAGTGCTTTGGAACCATCTGACGACAAAGGATTTTGTGACGTACGAGAATCACGGCCCCGTGCTGTTCCCCGATTCCGATTTGGATTCGAGCGGAGCGTATTCTGGTTCTGCCTTTGTACGTGATGGCAAGATTCACTACTTCTATACCGGCAACGTCAAGCATTTTGACCGCGATGATTACGACTACGTGTTGACGGGCCGTGAGCAAAACCAGATTCATATGGTTGCCGAGAACCCCGACGAATTGGGCGAGAAGCGCATGGCTGTTGGACCAGTCGATTACCCCGACGATATCGGTACGCATGTGCGCGACCCCAAGATCCTTGAACACGACGGTATCTACTACATGGTTCTGGGCGCTCGTACGAAAGACGATCGCGGCTGCGTGCTTGTCTATACCTCGCGCGATCTAGAGGTCTGGAGCTATGCGACGCGCATTGAGCTGGGCGAGAAGCTTGGCTTTATGTGGGAGTGCCCCGATCTGTTTGAGCTCGATGGTGAGCTTATTCTCGTTTGCTGTCCGCAGGGTGTGCCTGCCGATGGTTGGCGTTACCGCAATCCACATCAGTGCGTGTGGTTCTCCATCGAGGCCGATTGGGAGGCGCCGAGCTTTAAAATCGTCAGGCAGGGCATGCCTCCGATGGTCGATGCCGGTTTTGATTTCTATGCTCCGCAGTCCTTTGAGGATGCTGCAGGCCGGCGTTTGATGATCGGATGGTCGGGTTGCCCCGACGCGACGGCAGAAAACCCGACGGTGGCGCGCGGGTGGCAGTGCGCGTTGACGGTGCCGCGAGAGCTGAGCATACGCGATGGTAAGCTCTGCCAGCAGCCGGCGTACGAGATTGAGAGGATGCGCGGCGGCTGCGTTCGCGCGACAGGCGGTGAAACCGTTGAGGAGCCGGGCCGCCTGTTTGATCTTGTGGTTTCCTGCGAGGGCGCCAAGATGGTCGAGCTCGAAATCCGCAAGGGTGTCTTTGTACGTTATGCGGACGGGATGCTTACCCTCGACATGGGTGACGAAGGCTATGGGCGCGACCAAAGGTCGATCGAGCTCAGCGAGCTTCGCGACCTGCGCGTGCTTTCGGACACTACGATGGTCGAGATTTTTGCAAATGGCGGCGAGGCGGCACTTACGAGCCGTACCTATTCGCCGGCGGTTCCGGCGATGGGGTTGCATGCCGAAGGTGCGGCGTCGATGGAGTTCTACCGCCTCGCGCATTAACCGTGCGTGGACACGATTGGACTTGCTGGGCGGAATGTGTTGCAGTTGCCGCAGCGAACTACCGTTTATCGCGTATAGCTACCGTTTGCGGAGTAAGTAACACCTATTAATAAACCGTGTAGAATCTCAGATAAGCACGGAGTTTTCCAGGGAGACGCTGTCCTTTGTTGTGTGCAAGGGGCGGCGTCTCTTTGGCGCTCTGCCGCCGTTGTGCAACAGTGCGGCGGCGCGTGCCATGTATTGAAAAGCCAATGTCGAGATGGGTCGTGATAATAATGGGCAAGTACGTAATCGTGGTTGAATCTGGTTCGGATGTGACGCCAGAGCTCTGCGAACGCTACGGCATCGTGCGCGTGCCTATGCATGTCACGATTGGTGACGAGACCGTCGAGGACGGCTCCATCGATCCGCTCGAGATTTACTCGCGCTGCAACGAGTTTGGCGTAATGCCCAAGACCAGTGGCTGCGCGCCTGCGGATTTTGCTCACGTGTATGACCGTATCCATGCCGAGCAGCCCGATGCGACCATTCTGCATCTTGCGTACTCCGAGGCCACGACCTGCTCGCATCAATCCTCCAAGATTGCGGCCCAGGGGCGCGACTACGTGTTCTCCATGGACACGCGTTTTGTCTCGGTGGGCCAGTCGCTCGTTGTCGTCGAGACCGCTAAATACATCGAGGCTCACCCCGATGCCACCGTCGACGAGATCTTTGCATATACGAATTCCGTCATGGACCGTGTGCTGCTGGGCTTTGTTCCTACCGACCTAGCCTTCCTTAAGGCGGGCGGTCGTCTGTCCAACGTGGCATTCCTTGGCGCCCACCTGCTCAAGATTAAGCCTGCATTGAGGTGACGGGCGGCAATTCGTGGCAACCAAGAAGTTCCGCGGCTCTATGCTCAAGTGCGCCCGCGCCTTTATTGACCACATGGTTGCGAAGGGCGAGATTGACTACTCGCACATTGGCCTGGCGTATTCGGTAGGCCTTTCCCAGGAGCTGCGCGACGACATGGAAGTCTATGCGCACGACCTGGGCTTTAAGGACATTACCTGGACTCAGGTCGGCGGCGTCATCTCGAGCCATTGCGGCCCGACCGCCTTCGGCGCGGTGCTCACGCTCAAGGCGTAAGGCCTGGCGTCTATCGATTTCTATTGCCTCGGCGGCGGGCGGTTGCGACAACCTACCGCCGCTCTTGCGTGGGGTCAAATAGAACAACCCAATTGGCCGCTAAACCGTTTCGCCATCATGCGTATGGGCTAGAATGGCTCTGGTATTTATGTAACTAAAACCAAAGAGAGGCAAGGTAGCGGGAATGGCTGAGATGACGCTCGAGGGTGTGGACGCTCGTCCCGAGGACTCTGCGTTTGCCCTGGGTCGCGTGCATTCGATCGAGACGATGGGAACGGTCGACGGTCCCGGCATCCGCTTCGTAGTGTTTGTCCAAGGCTGTCCCATGCGCTGCGCGTATTGCCACAATCCCGATACTTGGTCTGTTAACGGCGGCACCATGGTGACTGTCGAGCACCTGATGGACGAGTTCCAGAGTAACCATGAGTTTTACCGCAGCGGCGGCATTACGGTTTCGGGTGGCGAGCCGCTCCTGCAGCCCGAGTTTTTGGCCGATCTGTTCCGTGCAATGCACAACAACCCCGATGGCCGCGTGCATACCTGCCTCGACAGCTGCGGCTATGCGTTTGACCCCAACCATCCCGAGAAGTTCGATGCCGTACTCAACGAGACCGATATGGTGCTGCTCGACATTAAACACGCCGATCCCGTCGAGCATAAAAAGCTGACCGGTTGCGATCCCGCACGCATTCTGGCGTTTGGCGATGAGCTTGCCCGTCGCAAGATTAAGGTCGTTATCCGCCACGTGGTGGTGCCCGGCATTACCGATACGGTTGAGGAGTGCGAGGCGCTCGGCCGCCTCATCGCTCCATGGCACAACGTGGTGGGCCTGGAAATGCTGCCGTATCACACGATGGGTGTCGTCAAGTACGAGCAATTGGGCATTCCCTATAAGCTCGAGGGCGTTCCACAGATGGATACCGCGCGCATGCCCGAGCTGCGCAACGCCGTCATGACGGGCATGAAAAAGCGTCGCGCGGAACTCAAAAACGCTATCGGCTAGCGAGCCATTTTCGCTCCCCAAAGGCACTCATTGGGGACAGACTTAAATGAGTGCCCCTGGGCACCAAGTTGATTGCCAAAGAGCTCCGTCAAGTTGCGGTGGAATAGTTCTTGTTTTTCGGCTTATGCCGCCCAAATAGGAACTATTCACCGCAACTGCGTTTTGGGCGGAGATGCGCAACAGAATCGCGCCATTTGGATAAATACGCTTGTGGTTTCTTTAAAGACGCCTTAAACGCCGCTGAATATCTTTGGAAAGAAATGCCTGCTCGGTATTATGCTGCTCGTATATGAACGGTAGCAGTCAGGAGACCACGTGCGAAATAACGCATCGCGGGATGAGTATATGCCGCAGCATAGCAGCAGATATGAGACGAAGCACATCTTCGCGTGGCCTTGCCGACGCTCGCGTCCGCGTGACGAAGATTGCCGCCATTGGGATGCTAACGTTGGCGATTATTATCCTCGGAATTACCGCCAAAACCTACGCGTCGGAGCGAATGGCACACTCAGATGCGTCAACGGTACAGACGCAAAACGAGAAGGTTTCAAAGTCCAAAGCGTCGGCAGATCTCAAGACGAGACTTTCGAAGGCGGACTTCAACGATATCCCTTCGGGTGATACCGTTCAGGCCTTCTCGTTGGTGGATAACAAGACTCCTACCTTGGAGGATGAGAGCCTTGCCTTGCTCCAGGATGCCCTGAGTCGGGCGCAGGAGCTAGGCGATGTGGGCGTGGTGTTCTACGACCTGTCAAGCGGCAAGGGCGTGACGTATAACCCCGATGTCGAGGTTTACGGCGCGAGTAGCTACAAGGCGCTCTATGCGTTGTACATCTGCGAATCTCTGGTCGAGACGGGTCAGGTTTCACTCGATGATTCCCTTGGCACCTATGGTGGCTACAACATGGGTTGGCAGACGGTGCGCGACCTGATCGATGCCGCGGTCGTTAATTCGGACAACGATTCGTTTATTGCGTTACGCGCGGCGTTTGACAGTGTCGGTTACGAGGATTGGATTGCCAGTCTTGGCATCGATTACGATACCGCACTCGATCCGATGAGTGATTTTCCAACCTATTGCCCGCGCACCTCGGCCAAATTGTGGCGCGAGATGAGCGAGTATTTGAGCCGTGATACCGAGACGTCGCAATGGCTATCGGATCTTCTGGCCTCTACGACTCGATCGTTTATTCGTAATGGCATTGCGGACGACCAAGCTTGGTACGCAACAAGGCAGGCTGGATTAGCGAGGATGGTTGCTATTCGACATGCGATGCGTGCCTCATCGATGTCGATGGCGACACCTACATTATGAGTATCATGACATCGATGCCATGGAGCGATCGCTCGAGCGAGCTGGTGGCTGCGATTGCTAAGACATTCTTTGATACCCGAGCTGCGCTGGCCTAACGTGTTCGTTTGACGAGGTCAAACAAAATGCTGGTACCATACCGTGGTTGAGAATTTCGTATAGGTTTGGGGAATGGCATGGCTACCATCGCGATTATCGGTGCGCTCGAAAAAGAGATCATGCAGATTAAGGAAGAGTTGAGCAACGTTTGCATGGTACAGGAGGCGGGCTTGAACGTTGTGACCGGCGGGCTCGACGGCCTGTCGATTGTCGCCACGACGGCGGGTATGGGCACGGTAAACGCTGCCGCCGCAACACAGCACCTCATTAGCAAGTATGCTCCACAGGCAGTTGTGTTTTCTGGTATCGCAGGTGGCCTGAATCCCAAGCTCCATATCGACGATGTCGTCATTGGCAAATGCCTGCGCTATCTAGATACCGATACCGCGCTTATCGCCGAGTCTGCACCGGGGCTCGAGGAGTTTGTCTCGACGCCTGCGCTGGTCGATATTGCCGCCGATGTGCTTTCTGAGCGTGGGTTTGTTGATGCTTCGACAAATGCGACCGCTTCGAACGAGGGCGCAAAGCAGTTCCTGGTCGGCACGATTGCCACGGGTAACCGCTTTGTGACGGGCGCCGCTATGCGCAATGATGCCATCGAGGCGACGCATGCCGATTGTGTCGGCATGGAGGGCGCGGCAATTGCCCATGTCGCAACCAAAAATGGTGTCGATTGCCTGGTGCTGCGTGCTATCAGCGATAATTGTGACGAGGCGTATGATGCGATTTGCGACCGCGAGTTCGATTTGTTCGAGTATGCGCGTGCCGCAAGCGATATCACGCTCGATATCGTTCGACGCATTGCCGCTGCGCAATAGCGCGTTTTTTGCAAGATCCTACGACCAAGGAGTGTCCATGGCCGATTCCATTAACTACCAGCTTGCCAAGTTCGTCGCCAGCTACGGCAAGGTTTCGCAGATCCCCGAGTCCACCTGTCCCGAGGTGAGCTTCGTTGGCCGCTCAAATGTGGGCAAGTCGTCCATCATGAACAAGCTCTTTGGCCGCAAGAACCTGGTGAAGGTTTCGAGCACGCCGGGCAAGACGAGCAACATCAATTTCTTCGAGGTCGACGACGTGCACTTTGTGGACCTGCCGGGCTATGGTTTCGCCCGTCGTTCCAAGGCCGAGCGTGACCGCTGGGCCGAGCTCATCGGCGACTTCTTCGACTCCGAGCGCAGCTTTAACTTGGTTGTGTCGCTAGTGGACATTCGCCATGACCCCAGTAAGCTCGACCATGACATGATCGACTACCTGCAGGGCAACGAGTTCAACTTTATCGTCTGCCTCACCAAGGCCGACAAGCTCAGCCGCACCCAGCAGGCCCGCCAAGCGGCAGCCATCAAAAAACAGCTCAACGTCCCGGCCGAAAACGTAATCATCACAAGCTCCCAAACCGGCACCGGCATCGACGAACTCAAGCGCCGCATCGCCGAGGCTTGCCTCTAGTAAGTGCCCCTATCAATAAAATGCAGAACATCAGCCCGGCGACTTTCCAGAGCGTAGGTCCCTGTAGCCGCCGCCGGCGAAGTTAACATAGGGGAGGCCAGGGGCTTTGCCCCCAAATCGTCCTCGGACATGGCAGGACCCCCGCTGCGCACTTCGTGCGGCGGGGGTCCTGCGTCCTGCGGAAAGATTTGGGGGCAAAGCCCCTGGCCTCCCCGGCGGGTATACGGGACGGCGACTACAGGTATTCGATCTGGGCGCCTTCCGTGTCGCATGTCAGAATATGCGTATCACACTTAGGGAACTGCTCACGCAGCTTGACCTGTAGGAACTTTGCCACGATGGTGTCGTCAGTCACGGCCATGAGGGTCGAGCCCGAGCCGCTGATCCAGATGGTCTTGGCGCCTCCGTTAAGGCAGGTGTCGCGCACGGCGTTGTAGTCGGGAATCAGACGGCGACGATAGGGCTCTTGAATGCGGTCGTCATTAGCGGCGGCAATCAGGTCCAGGTCACCAGTCTCCAAGCCGCGCGTCATGCCGGCGATGCGGCCCATCTGCCACACAGCGGTGGAGAGTGGAATCTCCTGCGGCACAACCTTGCGTGCCTCGCTCGTATGTACCTCGTAGGTGGAATCACGGTAATAAAACGCAAGCGATCGCTCACCTCGTAGCGCAGGCACTGGGGGAGCGAATCGGTCGGCGTAAAGGAGCAGACGGCGCCGCCCAGGATAGCGGGGGCGACGTTATCGGGATGGCCCTCGACCTCGGTGGCAATGCGGACGAGCTCGGCGCGGTCGACGGTGTGGCCCGTCAACGCGGCGGCTGCCATAATGCCGGCGACGACGCAGGTGGAGCTGGAGCCCAGACCGCGGGCGACGGGAACGTCAGTCTGAATGTCGATGGCGACGGGGAAGGCCGGCTCGCCCCATGCGGCCAGTGCATCCACAAAGCTCACGTAGACTAGGTTGTTCTCGTTTTGGAACTCCTCGGGGCATCCCGTGATGGTGAGCTTGTCGGCGCGCTCGAAGGTGAAGTGCGAGTAGAGGCTGACGGCCATGCCGAGGGTGTCGTAGCCGATGCCCAAGTTGGCGCTTGTTGCTGGGACGGTGATCTTGATCATGTGAGTCCTCCTGGCGTGCCTGGCTATTTAGTTCGCTGCTCGGGCAGTCCTGCGCAAGACGGAAAGCACATTAAGTGCTTTCCTTTGCGTGCGGAACTCGCGACGAACTAAACAGCCAGGCACGCTGTGCGCGTTCGTCATCATCCCGGGGGTTATCTGATGAAAGAAGGTGCGCCGCTTTCGCCGGCGCTTAATGAGGGGTTTAGTTGGTAGCCATCTTTTTTGCTGCGGACTCGACGTAGCTGGCCATCTCATCGACGTCGCAGACGTCTTCGAAGCGGACGGGCTTGGACTCGAGCTCGGCGAGCTGGACCGGGGCAACCGTGTTGGTTGCCTGCTCGAGCACGCGCATGGCCTCAAAGTCGTCCTCGGGAACGTCGAGGCCCAGGGCGTCGCAGCAGGCGCGCGGGAACTTGTAGGGGCTGGCGGTCGAAAGCAGCACGCGGGCCTTGGCGCCCTCGGCGGGAGCGACCTGCTCAAAGACGTGATAGCCGCAAGCGGTGTGCGGGTCGATCACGTAGCCGTTCGCGTCCCAGCAGCTCTTGATGGCAGTGCGTACCTCGTCCTCGCTGGCCCAACCGCAGCCAAAGACGCTCTGAATCTTTGCCAGCAGGTCGGCGGGAACTTCGTAGCGACCAGTCCGCGTCAGCTGCTCCATAAGGCCGGCAACGAGCTCACAGTCGCCATCGGACAGGAAGTAGAGCATGCGCTCCAGGTTAGAGCTGATGAGGATGTCCATCGAAGGCGAGATGGTCGTGAAGAACGGGCGGTTGCGGTCGTAGACGCCGGTGGTCAGGAAGTCAGCCAGCACGTTGTTCTTGTCGCTCGCGACGATGAGCTTGGCGACGGGCAGACCCATGCGCTTGGCATAGTAACCGGCCAGGATATCGCCAAAGTTGCCGGTCGGTACGCAGAACTCCACGGCGTCGCCGGCCTCGATGGCGCCGGCGCGCAACAGCTGCGCATAGGCGGCAAAGTAGTAGACGACCTGCGGCACCAGACGGCCGACGTTGATGGAGTTGGCACTCGAAAGCACCGTGCCTGCGGCCTCCAGACGCTCGGCAAGCTCCTTATCGGCAAAGATGCGCTTGACGGCGCTCTGGGCGTCGTCAAAGTTGCCGCGGATGCCGCAGACGGCGACGTTATCGCCCTCCTGAGTGGACATCTGCAGATTCTGTACGCGGCTGACTTTGCCTCGGGATAAAAGACGGTGATGCCCGTGCCCGGGGCGTCGGCAAAGCCGGCGAGTGCTGCCTTGCCCGTGTCGCCCGACGTGGCGGTGACGATCATGATGCGCTCGGCGCCGCCGTCCTGGGCGGAGGTGCGGGCCATGAGGCGGGGGAGCATCTGCAGGGCGACGTCCTTGAAGGCGCTCGTGGGGCCGCCAAAGAGCTCCATCACATAGGTCTGAGGGCGTCGGTGCCCGGTGCTGCGTCGAGCTTGACGAGAGGCGTGACCTCTTCACTCGCGAACGTGCGCGGTATGCCTCGTCGACACACGCCGAAATTTCTTCGTCCGTGTAATCGTTCAGTAACATTCCCAACACATTTTGAGCGATTTCAAAGTACGATTTATCAGCAAGCGAGCTGATATCGACCTGCTGGGTGCCAAGCTCGTCCGAGACAAACAAACCCCCGTCGGGAGCGATGCCGGTACGGATTGCCACCTTACTTGAGCATGATAAAGTGCGTCCTCGTGTACTATGATAAGTTCCCATATAACAGTGCTCCTCGGATACCTTGGTCCCAATCGGTGAAACCATGGTATCAGAGCGCGCAAAACAGGTTTGCAGAGGCTTTTAGAAAGGTAACCTCCACGCCATGATAAAAATTGCCAAGTTTGGCGGCTCGTCGGTCGCCGACGCCGAACACTTCAAGAAGATCAAGGCCATCGTCGATGCCGACCCTGCCCGCCGTTTTGTGGTGGTTTCCGCCTGCGGTCGCCGCTTTAAGGGCGACACCAAGGTGACCGACCTGCTCTACCTGGTTAACGCGCACGTTAAGTATCACGTGTCGTGCGAGGAGCTGCTCGAGGACATTGGTCAGCGCTATTTTGATATCGCTGACGAGCTGGAGCTCACCTATCCCATACGCGAGGAGTTCGCGGCCTTTGCCGAGCGCGCCCGCTCGGGCGGCTACTCTACCGAGGAGCTCGTGAGCCGCGGCGAGTACTTCACCGCTCGCCTGATGGCCGAGTACCTGGGCCTGCCGTTCCTGGACGCCGCGACGGTTGTGGCGTTCCATCACGATGGTACGCTCAGCATGAACCGCACCTCCGAGTTGGTGCAGGAGTACGGCCAGCAGGGCGGTTTTGTTATGCCTGGTTTCTACGGCGCGACGCGTGAGGGCCAGATCAAGCTGCTCGATCGAGGCGGTGGCGATATCTCGGGCTCGATTCTGGCCAAGTGCCTTGGCGCCGATCTGTACGAGAACTGGACCGACGTTTCGGGCTTCTATTCTGCCGATCCGCGTATTGTTCCCGAGGCTCAGCCCATTGCGCGCGTTACCTACGAGGAGCTGCGCGAGCTTTCGTACATGGGCGCAAGCGTCCTGCACGAGGAAGCCGTGTTCCCCGTGCGCGAGGCAGGCATTCCGCTGGTCATCAAGAACACCAATGCGCCGCAGGACCCCGGCACCATCATTAGCGAGACGGCTGACGAGGGCGAGGCGGAGCCCATCATTACCGGCGTGACCGGCAAACGCGGCTTTGTCGCCATCAATGTGGCCCGCGACCGCACCAAGCCCCGTGTCGGCTTTATGCGCCGCGCGCTTTCGGTCTTCGAGCGCTATGACGTTTCCGTTGAGCACATGCCCACCGGTGTCGACCGCTTTGGCGCCGTGGTGCAGGAGCAGGACGTTCACGATTCGCTGTACTCGCTTGTGAGCGACATTCAGCAGGAGGTCGAGCCGCTCGAGATCGAGGTTGTCGAGGGCTTGGCGCTCATCGCTACCGTCGGTCGTAACCTGCGCGGCCGCGCGGGTATCTCGGGCCACCTGTTTGGCATGCTTGGCCAGGCCGGCGTGAGCGTGCGCATGATTTCGCAGAGCTGCGACGAGATCAACATCATTATCGGTGTTGAGGAGAAAGACTTCGACCTGGCGATTCAGACCATTTACCGTGCCTTCTCCGACGAGAACGGCATTGTGAAGGTCTCCGACTTGGAGGCTCCCACGCCGGTCGATCCCACCCTGGCTGCGCTCGAAAAGTAGCGACTGCTCGGTAGATTTTTTGGTCATGTCTCAAAAATCTACGGCGGGGCGTTTCGTTTCGGTTTCGTTTCGACGGGGCGGGTTTCGTGTCCGCCCCGTTCTTGTATACACTGGCAACAACAATCGGCCTGCTCGGCGTGCAGGCAAAAGCCATAACCTTTAAAGGGGGAAGCATGAAACAGTACACGGTTGCTATTTTGGGCGCGACGGGAGCCGTGGGCACCCAAATGCTCGAGTGCCTCAACGAGCAGGAGTTCCCGGTTGGCAAGCTCAAGCTGCTGGCGAGCGCGCGCTCTGCGGGCAAGACCGTCGAGTTCCGCGGCGAGCAGATCGTGATTGAGGAGGCTTGCCCCGAGGCCTTTGAGGGCTGTGACATCGTACTTGGCGCCGCCGGCGACGACATCGCGAAGGAGCTGCTGCCCGAGGCCGTCAAGTGCGGCGCGTCGTGGTCGACAACAGCCACGCCTTCCGCATGGACTCCGAGGTGCCGCTGGTCGTGCCCGAGATCAATGCCGACGACATCAAGTGGCATCACGGCCTTATCGCCAATCCCAACTGCGCGACCATTATCGGCCTGGTTCCCACCTGGCCGCTGCATCAGCTCGCCGGCGTGAAGCGCATGATCGTCTCCACGTATCAGGCGGCTTCGGGTGCCGGCGCTCCCGGTATGGCCGAGCTCGAGGCTCAGCTGGCCGCCCTGGGCCGCGGCGAGGAGATTCCCGAGCCGCGCGCATTTGCCGCCCAGCTGGCGAGCAACCTGATTCCGCAGATTGGCGGCGTCAAGGAGGAGGGCTTTACCTCCGAGGAGATGAAGCTGCAAAACGAGGGCCGCAAGATCATGCACCTGCCCGAGCTGCGCGTGAACTGCACCTGCGTGCGCGTGCCCGTGCTGCGCTCGCACTCCGAGAGCATTACGCTTGAGTTTGAGCGCGACATTACGGTTGACGAGGCCCGTGCTGCGCTGGCTGCCGCTCCGGGCGTGAAGCTGGTTGACGACATGAGCGCCGAGGATGCGCACGATCGCTTCCCCATGCCGATGGATACGTCCGACCAGGATTTGATTTGGGTCGGTCGCGTGCGCCGCGACATCTCGAACCCCGAGGCGCGCGTGGCATCACCTTCTGGTGCTGCGGCGACCAAATCCGTAAGGGCGCGGCAACCAACGCCGTCCAGATCGCTAAGCTGCTCTGCGAGTAGTGTGACCTGTCCGGCGGGGGCCGGGCTTAGTTTTCAGAACGTCCTCGACCATGTGTGGCGCTTGTCCTGCTCCTTCGGAGCTGCGGACAAGGCGCCACACTGGTCTGCGGAGTGTTCTGAAAACTAAGCCCAGCCCCCGCCTGCGGCGACGCTGCTGCAAGCGATCTGCGATGGGGTCGTTGTCGGTTGGGGCCGCTGGGCTGATGTGGGGGCACGTGGCTGTTGCGGGCCCTAGTCCCGGCGGCCGACCCGGCGCTTCGCGCCTGCCGCCTTTTGGGACTGTGGAGCGCCGCCGGCAGCTGCGGCGCTGTTGCGCCTGCTGCCTGCGGGAACTTTGGGGTTGAGGCGGTAACTTTGGCGCGCCTGTGTTTGTTGCTTGTGAGGGCTTAGGGGTTGATGCGAATCGAAGGTGAATGGTTTTCCGGGAAGTGAACGACCTATTTTGGACCTTGAAGCATCGGCATATTTTGGCCGCCATTTCCTGCGGTTTTATCGCATGAATCCTGCTGTTTTGCAATTAAAAAATGCGGATGCTTCGGGGCCCTAGTTTTACTCGTCCACTTCTCGGAAAACCATTCACCTTCGTTTTTGCCGGACATCGTTTTGGGCGTTGCGACTCGGTATCGGCCGATATTGAGAGGGAAAACGCCCTCTCTTGGACAATCGAGTCTGTCCGGACGCATCTGCGGGAGTTGTCTGCACAATTCGCGGTATTATGGAGCGGAGTTTTGAAAGGAGCCGCTGGTGGTCACGACGACGTTTGCTTCGCCTTTGGGCGAAATCTTGCTTGCCGCTGATGGCCGCGGTCTGACGGGGCTTTGGTTTGAGGGGCAGGAGCACTTTGGCTCCACGCTTCTCAAAGAAGATGCGGAGTACGTTGAAGGTGCCGATGCGGTTTCTGGTGCTGGCGGCATGTCGTCGGTGAGTCCCGCAAATGGTGTAGCCTCTTCGGTGCTTGAACGTTCCTGGGCTTGGCTGAATGCTTATTTTGCAGGGCAGGAACCTCGGTTTACGCCGCCGTTACATATGATCGGCACGGCGTTTCAGCGCGAGGTTTGGTTTGAGCTGCTTTCCATTCCGCGTGGCGAGGTTGCCACGTATGGCGAGATCGCCCGGCGTGTTGCGGCTCGACATCGTGTACCGGGAAACGAGGCGCCCGTTGTGTCTCCTCGTGCGGTGGGGGCTGCGGTCGCACGTAATCCCATTTCGATTATCGTGCCGTGCCATCGCGTGGTGGCGGCCGACGGATCGCTCAACGGATATGCCGGCGGCCTTGACCGCAAGGAGTGGCTGCTGCGGCTCGAGGGTGCGTACGAGGAGTAACGTCAGGACACTTTGCATAGCCAAGACGCCGTGAAAGAACGGGATGCGCTTTCCGAATGGCGTTCCAAGCGGAAACCGTGTCCCGGAATACAGCCTCAGAGTGGGACGCTGTTTCCGGTTGAGACCACTTGCTTGGACATCTATCTAGCCCGCTCCTGCAGGGCGTAGATAGATTTGTCCATGTTTAACAGATAAGCCACGACGCAGACAATAAAGAACATCGGCAAGTTGCCAAAGCCGAAGACTTCGCAGCCAATAAGGATGGGTGCGAGCAGAATCGCTGACAGCATAAGACCCATAACGGCGATGCGCACATAGGGGTTGGGGAACAGTCGAGCCGCAAGGGTCTTGGCGTGGGCAAGACACCAGGCAAAAGCTCCACCTACCATACCAAACGCGATGTCCAGCACCGCAAGCCGGCCAGACCGGGAAGGTCAAGCGCGCAGGAGGCGGCAACGTCAAAACACAAGCGTTAACTGCGCGCCCTGCTCAACGGGCTGCTCCTTGTGCTCGCTCAGAAGGACCATTCGGTCTTCGTATTGCTTTTCGGTCATTTCGATAACGGTGACCTCTCCAGCGCTTGGAAGATTCAGCTTAAGGCGAGCGATATGCGCCGCTGCGGATTCGCGAGTCACCAACAGGCGCGAATACACCGAAAACTGCTCCATATGGTATCCGTCGTTAATCAGAAACTTTCGAAAGTCGCTATACTGCCGACGCTCGGCTTTGCTTCCCGTTGGAAGATCGAACAGAACCAATAACCTCATAACCCTCATGGCTCCTCCCTATTCAACAGTTACCATCTCGAGCCCTTTTAGCTCGGGCAACAACAGCCTCTTAGGATCCTTTTCGAGAACGGCAGTCTGAGTGAAGAGAGCGTTGTCTCTATGCACTGCTGACAGCCGCAACGTTTTCCGTCGATAGTCATGACGTGCTCAAACACGCGGGCGAGCAACGCTTTGTCGCGCTGGCCCAAAGGCTCTGCAACGCCGTAGCTCATAACAATTAGATCGACGAGAGGGCGGAACGGTTCAATAAGATCGTCGACGAGATTGAATGCGTTGTAAACGCTGTGATGGTGAAGCCCCTGGGATACGAGCCATCCACCGCCAACGGCTGCTCTTCCGATGCCTGCACGCAGGACGCTGTAACCATAATCGAGGGCGGAGCTCTGCATACTGTTGCGTCTTGTTCCATCGGTAATGAGAGCTTTAAAGTACGCGGAGGCAGCTGCGCCTTCTCGATTGTCCGTGTCGCCCGAAAGAACGGTTTTGGCATAAGAGGGGAGAGGGCCTGTAGACAACCCCATTTCTGTGAGAACCGCCGCTTGGTTGAGCATCTTTGCCTGAACGATTCGTTTCCAAAGCTGTTTTTTAAACGGAAGGCTCATGGCAAGCTGATCCTCGACGATGCGCGCATGGCGCGAATGGGCGCCCATGGGGAGCATGAGACCATTGGGCATATGATCGCGCCCGCAGATCATGACGCCTATTCCCGCGTCGTTAAGCTGCGACATGCAGGCGACCGTCATCGTGGTTTGATGGGATTCGACGATGGCGACCCAAATGTCCTCGAGGGGAAAGGTGGAGCTGCGTCGTCCACGGTGATCATCAATAGGCCGTTCTTGATGCAGAGGTGGGCCTTGCTCTGGATAAGTATTGTCCGTTGGGCCATTTTGTCGACGACCTTCCCCGCATTAGCGCTACAATACAGCTAAGTCGAAAGCAGCTCACCTTGGGGAAGGGCGCGGCTCCAGACAAGGGGAGCCACTTAAGTGGCTTACCCGTAAAGTAACCCCCGTTCAATCTTCGGATTGGGCGGGGCGAACTTTTTTGGGCGAGTGTTAGCCAGTATTCCGTAAACGGTAGCGATGAATAGCATTTAGGCGGGCCCTTTTGAGCGTTTTTTCGCCTAAGGATTGATTCGGTTGTGAAGAAAAGTACATAAATCGCTGTGCCGAATACGGCTCTTTTCTTGCGTGAAGCGCGACGTGCCGACGCATTTTGTCTCGAAAAAAATGAATCGCAGATGTAGATCTGAGGCCGAATCTGTCTTCTTTTTTTGAGGTCTGAAACAGAAAAGCCCCTGTTAAAGGGGCTTTTCTGTGCGCACATAGCGTATCACCTTGGGGAAGGGCGCGTGCTCAAGACTTGCGTCGTGCGATGGTGTGGGCGGCGATGGAGCGTATCACCTTGGGGAAGGGCGCGTGCTCAAGACCGTCTAGTTAATGATCTTGAGACATTCGACAGCGTATCACCTTGGGGAAGGGCGCGTGCTCAAG
>ENA-OQIO01000543-OQIO01000543.1-human-gut-metagenome-genome-assembly--contig:-NODE-543-length-19983-cov-2.560888_pt1 | contig 19983 bp, 26 predicted proteins | sample MGYA00242573_ERZ504737 | MGnify/ENA primary metagenome ERZ504737 (study PRJEB26092, sample SAMD00036203) | human gut metagenome | host: Homo sapiens | study: EMG produced TPA metagenomics assembly of...
GTCGAAAAGCGGCCGCGGGTCGACGCCGCGAAGGCGCACCTCTCCCCCACAGCAGGCCGCGGCGCAGAGATACGTCGCGCCCACGATGCGGTCGGCGATGATGCGGTATTTCCCGCCGTGCAGCGCGCGCTTTCCCTCGACTGTGATGATCGAACCGCCCGCGCCTCGGACGTTGCCGCCCATCGCGTTGATAAAGTTCTGTAAATCGACGATCTCCGGCTCGCGCGCGGCGTTGTAGATCGTCGTCACGCCGTCTGCGCCGCAGGCGCAGAGGAGCGCGTTTTCCGTCGCGCCCACGCTCGGCATGGGTAAGTACACATCGCTCCCGAGAAGCGTTCCGCCGCGGCACTTGAGCTCGCCGCCCGTCTCCCTGATCTCTGCCCCCAAGGCACTCAGGGCGCTTAAGTGCAGGTCAATGGGACGCGGCCCCAGCTCGCAGCCGCCGGGATAACAGATCGTCGCTTCCTTGCAGCGCGCCAGAATCGCGCCGAGAAAGATGACCGACGAGCGCATCTCTCGCATCAGTGCGTCGGGCACGACCGCGCGGTCCATGCGCGCTGTGTCGACCACGAGCGCACTGTCCTCCCAGTGCGTGCAGCAGCCCAAAGTGCCGCAAAATGGCAACGGACGCATCCACGTCCCGCAGCTTCGGGCAATTTTCGATCACGCAGGTATCCGCGCACAAAAGCGTCGCCGCCAAAATCGGCAGCACACTGTTTTTTGAGCCTTGTATCGTGAGTTCTCCGTACAGGCGCTCCCCGCCCTCTACCAACAGCTCACACATCATGTTCCCTCCCGCAAGCACATTACTTTTCCATCGTATGGCTTTTGCGGGAAATGGGTGACTGCCGGTTTTCACAGGGCAATAGTTAGGCATTTTCAGTATAGCCATTTTGCCGCGGCGCGTCAACTTCTTTTTGCCTTGCTTTCCCGCCCGCTTTGTGGCAAAATAAGACTACTGACATTTCTCCCCGAAAGGAGTTTTTCGATGAAAAAACCGCTGAAAATTGCGCTCTATCTTTTGCTGGCGCTCGTTCTGATCGTGCTGGCTTACGTCATCTATGTCTTTGCCGCCTACTACCGTGTGGAGGATATGCAGAAGCTTGGCGTTGCGCACTGCGACGCCGCATCTGCCGCACCGATGGAGGGCGCGCCGCAGACCGGCGTCACCTATCGCGTTCGTCGGCCAACGTAGGCTTCGGCGCGTACAGCGCCGATTACAGCTTCTTCATGGACGGCGGCAAGGAGAGCCGCGCCCGCAGCAGGCAGGCCGTTGATGAGAATATGCGCGGCGAGGTCTCGCTCGTCAAGGACCTTTCGCCCGACTTTGCGCTCTTTCAGGAGGTCGACATCGACGGCACGCGCAGCTGGCACATCGCAGAGGACGCTTATCTCGACGATGTGATGGGGAACAGCGAATTTAACAAGGTATTCGCGCAGAATTACGACAGTCCGTACCTCTTTTATCCTCTTATTAACCCCCACGGCGCAAACCAGTCCGGTATCGTGACGCTCTCGCGCCATCCGATCTCATCCGCCGTGCGCCGCTCGCTGCCGATCGAGACGGGCATCATGAAGTTCGTCGACCTGGACCGCTGCTACTCCGTCAGCCGCATCCCGATGGAAAACGGCAGGGAGCTGGTGCTCTATAACCTCCACCTTTCGGCCTACACGTCCGACGGCACGATTGCGACCGAGCAGCTTGAAATGCTCTGCGCCGATATGCTGGCGGAATATGAAAACGGCAACTACTGCGTCGCGGGCGGCGACTTTAACAAGGACCTGCTCGGCAATTCTGCCGAGATCTTCGGCGTTGCGGGCGGCGAGAACGACACCTGGGCGCAGCCCATCCCCGAGGGGACGATCCCCGACGGGCTCTCCCTCGTCGTGCCGTTTGACGTCAGCCATCCCGTCGCCACCTGCCGCACGGCCAACGAACCCTACAACGAGGAGACGACCTTCCGCGTGACGGTCGACGCTTCCTCGTCTCCGACAACGTCGAAGCCGTCTCCGCCGACGTCGTTGACGCGGGCTACCGCTACTCCGACCACAATCCCATCTATATGGACTTCATTTTGAAGGCGGAATAAAGCGTCAAAAGTAAAGGAAGCGAGCCTCACGGCTCGCTTCCTTTTTATTCTCTTTCACTTGAGCAGCGTCATCACTGTGTCGTAGATGCGCTTGGTCGCGTCGGGGATGCCGAGCGCCGCCATGTTTTGAGACATCGTCTCCATCCGCTGCGGATCGTTCAGGATGCCCGCCGCGGCGGCAAAGAGCTTCTTGCCGTCAAGGCCCTCTTCCGGCAGCACGAGCGCCGCGCCGTGGTCGCCGAGCAGCGCCGCGTTCTTCTCCTGATGGTGGTTCGTCACGTTGGGCGACGGCACAAGTATCGCCGGAACGCCGAGCGCCGTCAGCTCGCTGAGCGTAGACGCGCCCGCGCGGCAGATAACGAGGTCGGCGGCGCGCATGACAGTCGCCATGTCGTAGATGTACTCGCGCACGTCGAGCGCGGGATGCTCGGTGATCTCCAGCCCGTCATCGTGCATCCACTGCTGCATCGGCTTCCAGCAGATCTCGCCGACGCGTGGATATGGTAAAAGGGCTCCTTCGCGCTCTCAAGCGCCAGAAACTCCGCCATCGCGCGGTTCATTGCGTTCGACCCGAGGCTGCCCCAGAACGAGACGATGAGCTTGCGCCCGTCGTTCATGCCGAGCTTTTCCTTCGCCTGCTGCTTGCTGATCGTGAAGAAGTCACCGCGCACGGGCGTACCGGTCACGACCACCTTTTCGGGGTGCTTGTAGTGCGCGCGCAGTCCTCAAAGCCAACCATGATGCGGTCGCAGTGGGGCTCTAACTGCCGCGTCGTCAGCCCCGGCACAATGTTTGACTCATGCACCGCCGTGGGGATGCCCGCCTTTGCGCCGTAGCGCACGAGCGGATAGCTCGCGTAGCCGCCGGTGCCGACGATCAGGTCGGGGTGAAAATCATTTAAGATCGCGTTCGCCTCACGCTCGGCGTGGGCGAGATTTTTGAGCGAGACAAGGTTGTGCTTGATCTCCGCAGGCCTGAACGAGCGGTGGAACGATGAAATGTTCACCGTACGGAACGGATAGTCCGTGTGCGCGATCAAATCGCGCTCCAGTCCGCGCTCCGCGCCGACGAATAAGATCTGCGTGCCCGCGTCCTTTTCCCGCATATAGCCCGCGAGCGCGAGCGCGGGGTTGACATGCCCCGCCGTGCCGCCGCAGGTAAAGATGACCTTCATAGCCGTTTTCTCCTTCCCGCGTCAGCGCATCTGGCGCGAAACGCTCAGTACGATGCCGACCTCGGCCAGCTGCACGGCAAGTGCCGTGCCGCCGTAGCTGAAAAACGGCAGCGAAATACCCGTGTTCGGGATCAGATTCGTCACGACCGCGATGTTCAGGAATACCTGCAAGGCGATCTGCGTCGTCACGCCGACGGCAAGAAGGCTTCCGAAGCGGTCGCGCGCGTGCAGGGCGATCCAGTAGCCGCGGATGACGAGCAGCGCGAACATGACCATGATGATCGTCGCGCCGACAAGGCCGAGCTCCTCGCAGATGATGGCGAAGATGAAGTCGTTGTGCTCTTCGGGCAGGAACAGAAACTTCTGCCGGCTCTTGCCAAGGCCCAGTCCAAACAATCCGCCCGAACCGATGGAGAGCAGCTCTGCCGGATCTGATAGCCCTTATCGCGCATCCACTCTTCGTTGAACGGGTCGAGCCAGATGTCGATTCGGCTCGAGTTGTAGGTGATGATGCCGGTCGCAAAGGCGTAGATCACCAGCAGCACCAGCGCAAAGCCGAGACCGACCCAGTAGTTGCGGATACCGCCGACGTACATCATCACCGCACCGATGCCGAGCAGCAGCACCATACCGGAAAAGTGCGGCTCCTTCGCCATCAGCGCCGCAATCACGCCGAGGATGGCAACATAGGGCACGATGCCGTAGCGCAGCGTGGCCATTTTGTCTTTCTTCTTCGAAATGCTGTCGGCAAAATAGAGGATGATGCCGACCTTGGTGATCTCAGACGGCTGGAACTGGATGGGTCCGAGACGGATCCAGCGCTGCGCGCCGTGCGTCAGTCGGCCCGTGCCGATGCCCGGGATCAGAACGAGCACCAGCAGGATGATGGAAAAGATCAGCAGCATCTTCGCCACCGCGCGATAGCGCTCGTAATTGATCTTGCCGACAATAAACATCGCCGTGATACCGAGGATCGCAAAAATGCCCTGACGGATAAGGTAGTACGCGGGGTTACCCTCTTCATAGTAGGCCGAGGGGAAACTGGCGGAAAACAGCATGATCAGGCCCACGCCCACGAGCGTAAGCACCAGCAGAAGATACGGAAGATCCAGCGGTCCGCGGCCCGCTTCGCGCGCCGCCGCCTCGATGGCCTTCGCCCGCTCGCGCTGCTCCTGCCGCAGCAAGCGTTCTTCCTTGGTCATGCAGTCTTCCCCCCTTCATACTGATTGCAAACTCGCGCTCTGCGCGAGTTTGCCTCCATTTTGCAACCAAGCGTCGCAGACTTTCGCGCCCGCAGGCGCGAAATATTTTTAATCATTTTCGCCGCGACCGGGTGCGTGGCGAAAAATACTTCTCGCAGAGTGAGTGTCGAGCCGCCAAGGGCGGCGAGGCACAGAGCGCCGCGCATCCCCTCTCATTTTTGAGAAACGGCTTGCCGTTTCTCAAAATGAAATCTGTTGAGTACTCCGAACAGCGCCGCCAGACAGCACAGCGCACTCACGCTGGTGAACACGGCGACGAGCTTCACCTCGCTCCAGCCGCAGAGCTCAAAGTGGTGGTGCAGCGGCGCCATCTTGAAAAGGCGCTTGCCGTGCGTCGCCTTGAAGTAGATGACCTGCAAAATGTCGGACAGCGTCTCGCAGATGTAGACAAAGCCGACGGGGATCAGCACAAGCGGCATATCGTAGGCAAAGGCCAGCGCCGCCACCGTGCCGCCGAGGAACAGCGAGCCTGTGTCGCCCATGAAGACCTTGGCGGGGTGGAAATTATAGATGAGGAAGCCGAGAATTCCCCCGACGAGCGCCGCAGCATAAATGCCGAGCTGCTCATAGCCCTGCCACCAGATGGCGAGCACGGTGAAAAACAGGCCGACCGGCACCGTCACGCTGCCGGCCAAGCCGTCGATGCCGTCCGTGATGTTGACGGCGTTGACCGTGCCGACGATGACAAACGCCGCAAACACCATGTACACCCACCAGCTCATGACGATCTGCGTGTTGAAAAACGGCACGTAGAGGTTCGGCGTCAGCATACCCTCAAAGCGCATCAGGCAGAGGAACGCGACCGCCGCGGCGAGCTGGAGCAGGAACTTCTGAATGGCCGTGAGGCCGAGGTTCTGCTTGTGCTTCACCTTTTCAAAGTCGTCTAAAAAGCCGATGCCGCCGAAGATCAGCGCAAAAAAGAAGATGTAGAGGTGCTCAAAGTCCCCCGCCATCATGCCCTTCCAGCCGCAGATCAGGATAGAGACGAAGATGCCGAGGATGAACATTAAGCCGCCCATCGTCGCGTGCCGGCCTTTCCGGCGTGCCAGGTGGGGCCGTCCTCGCGGATGCTCTGTCCGGCCTTGAGCTTTCTCAGCTCAGGGACCAGAAATTTTCCCGTGATCGCGGAGACCGCGAAGCTCAGTATGCAGGCAATGATGATCTTCATGTTCGTTTTCCTTCGCCGCGTCGGCGGCGTCCTTCCTTTGTACTTGCGCGAACCTCTCGCGCACGACCTCCCTCTCGTCGAGGTGGTATTTTATCGTTCCGATCTCCTGATAGGTCTCGTGCCCCTTGCCGCAGAGGACGACGACGTCGCGCGCTTTCGCCTCGCGCAGAGCAAAGCCGATGCCTCGCGCCGGTTTTCGATGACGGCGAACGGCGTTCTGCTCTCCAAAAGTGCGGGGAGCACATCGCGCAGGATGGCGTAAGGGTCTTCGGTGCGGGGATTGTCGCTCGTGAGGACAACGAAGTCCGAGAGCGCCGCGGCGATGCGGCCCATGCGGGGTCGCTTTGTCCTGTCGCGGTCTCCCCCGCAGCCAAAGAGCGCGATGACGCGCCCGTCGCAAAGCCGCAGACCGTGGAGAGAATATTTTTGAGCCCGTCGGGCGTGTGCGCATAGTCAATGATGACGGTGAACGGTGCATCAAGCGGTACGACCTCGCACCGCCCCTTAACGCCGACACATTCCGTCAGCGCTTTTGCCGCGTCGGAAAGCGGCACGCCGAGCGCCTGCACGGCGCAGAGCGCCGCGAGCGCGTTATAGAGCGAAAAGCCGCCGGGGATGCCGATTTTCGTCTCCTCGTGGTCGAGGTCGGTGCAGGCGGTAAAGCGCACACAGTCGTTTTCGTAGCGGGCACGCCAGCCGACAAGGTCATTCGTCATGCCCTGCCCGAATGTGATCCGCTCGCTCGTAAAGCGGGCGAGCAAGCGCTCCGTCCACGCATCGTCACCGTTGACGCAGGCGATGTCACACTGGTCGAAAAGCCTCGACTTCGCATCGCAGTAGGCCTCCATCGTGCCGTGGTAGTCGAGGTGATCCTGCGTCAGGTTCGTGAAAACACCGACGCGGAATCGGATTCCTTCTACCCTGCTCTGCATCAGCGCGTGGGACGAGACCTCCATCACGGCATAGGTGCAGCCCGCATCGACCATCTGGGCGAGCAGGCGCTGCACGGTCAGCGCGTCGGGCGTTGTGCGGTCGGTCGGGATGGTCTTGTCACTGATCAAATTCTGATTCGTGCCGATCAGGCCGACCTTTGCGCCCTTCGTGCGCTCCAAAAGCTGTTTGATAAGATACGTCGTGGTCGTTTTGCCGTTTGTGCCGGTCACGCCGACCACGGTGAGTTTTCCCGCCGGAGTACCATACCATACCGCCGCGCAAAGCGCAAGCGCTTTGTGCGCATCCGGCACTAAGATATAGGGAATTTCCGTCTCCGGCGGATGCTCGCACACGGCGCAGGCCGCGCCGCGCGCTTTGGCTTCGGCGATAAACTCGCCGCCGTCCTCCTTCTCCCCCGGCAGGGCGAAGAAGAGGAATCCCTCTTCTACCTTGCGGGAATCGAGCGCAAGGCCTCTGACTATCAGGTCAGGCGGCGCATGCACCGTTTTGTCTTCTAATGCGGAAATAAGCTCAGATAACTGCGTTTGAAAAATTCCTTTCGGAATTGGGTCTTGCTGTCTTTAGTCGCGCACCGAGCTATCGCTGAACTGGACGCGCACGACCGTACCGGCCTCGACCTCCGTGCCCGCGGCGATGCTCTGCGAGATGGCGCGCACCGTGGACGAGCTTGCGTTCGTCGCGCCGGAAACGCCCATGATGAGCCCCGCGTTCACGATCTTCTGGTTCGCGGTCGCGGCGCTGTCGCCCACGACGTTCGGACGATGCACTTGTCAGTCGACTTCTCCGCGCGAGGTAGAGGATGATCTCCGCGCTGTTCGGTACGATCGCGCCGCCTGCGGGCGTCTGGTCGGTGACGGTATCGCCGCTGCCGACGGTGCGGAAGCTGAAGCCGTTCGCGCTCAGGCGCTCGGCCGCCGCGTCCTTGCTGAGGCCGACGACGTTCGGCACAGTCTTATCCGCGCCGACGAGCTCTTCAGCGGTGTAGCTCGGCTCAATGCGAGATACGGCAGGATCTCGCCCATGACGGAACTCGCCACGGGGGCGACCATGTTACCGCCGGAAACGTAGGTACCGGTCCACTTGCTCGGCTCGTCGAGCGTCAGGAGCATCATCACCTGCGGGTCATCCGCGGGGGCGAAGCACACGAACGAGACGATGACGCCGCCGCCGACCTTATCGGCCGTGCCGGTCTTGCCGCCGATGCGGTAGCCGCGACCTGACCGTTCTTGCCCGTGCCGCTTGTGACCTCATACTCCATGATGTCGCGCACAAGCGCGGACGCTCCTCGGAGACGACCTGACGGATGGGCGTGGAGTCGTGCTTGGAGACGACGTTGCCGTCCTGGTCGGTGATCTCTTCGACAAGATAGGGCGTATAGAGGTAGCCGCCGTTGACGCAGGCGCACTGCGCCGCCAGCAGCGCGATGGGCGTGACGTTGAAGTTCTGGCCGAAGGCGTAGCACGCCAGCGCCAGCGTCGAATATTTAATTTCGCTGTTGACGAAGCCGCTGGCCTCGCCCGTGGTGTCGACGCCGGTCTTCTCCGTCAGGCCAAAGTCCAGCATGTACTGGTAAAACTTGTCGTTGCCGATGCGAAGGCCGATGTTGATGAACGCGGGGTTGCAGGAGTTGGCGAACGCCTGCGTCAGGTTTTGCTGGCCGTGACCGGGCGCGCGCTTGGAGCAGTTGATGGTCTCGCCCTCGATCTTTACGCTGCCGCTGCAATAGAAGCCCGTGTTCAGGTCGACAACGTTTTCCTCAAGCGCCATCGCGAGCGTCAGTGTTTTGAACGTGGAACCCGGTTCGTAGGTGTCGTTGATGGCCTTGCTGCGCCACTGCTTGTTGAGAAGGTCTCTCATGTTTTCGAGGACCTGCTCCTCCGTCATGCCGGAGGTCAGAAAGTCGTTGTAGACCGTGCCGGGGGAATTCAAGTCGTAGGTCGGCAGCGACGCCATCGCCAGCACCGCGCCGGTGTTGACATCCATGACGATGCCCTCGGCGCCCTTGCCAGTGCCGAAGCGCGCCTCGAGCTCCTGCACACCTTTCTCAAGGTAATACTGGATGGTCGTGTCGAGCGTCGTGTGCAGGTCGCAGCCGTTTTCCGCGTCGAAATACTGGTCGTACTGGTAGAGCACGGAGCGGCCGTCGCGGTCGCGCGCGGTGACGACCATACCGTTCTCGCCGGTCAGCTCGTCGTTGTACGCCGCCTCAAGGCCCATCGCGCCGCCGTTTTCATTGGCAAAGCCGATGACCTGTGAGGCGAGCGTCCCCTTGGGATAGGTTCTCTTGCTCGTCGGACGAATGAAAACGCCCTTGAGGTCGTTCTCATTGATGAATTCGCGCACCTTGTCGGCGAGCTCATCGTCCGCTTTTTTCTTGAGTCTTCGTACTGCGAGTTCGTTTTCTCCATCTTTTTGAGGATGTCAGCGGGGTCAAGGTCCAGAATTTCAGCAAGGCCGCCCGCGATCAGGTTTTGATCCTGATCGTTTTCGATGATCTCCTTCGGAGAGATGAAAATATCCTCCGCCGAGGCGGACATCGCTAGGATGGTGCCGTTTCGATCGTAGATCGTGCCGCGGCTCGCCTCCACCGTGGTGCGCAGCGTTTGCTGGCGCACAGCGACGGACTGGAGCTCGTCATGCTCGGTGATCTGCCAGTGATAGAGTTGGGTGAAGAGCAGCACAAACGTCAGCACGCCGAACACGCCAGAAGCAGCAGCGTTCTTGTCTGAATGATGCGGTTTGCGCGGCGCGCGGATTCGGGCCGTCTTTTCTGGTTCTGGGGGCGTGGTGCCACAGTCGTTCATCCTCCTTAAAAATGGAAAAGGAGTAAGGAAGCTCCTTACTCCTTATGTATAGCTTCGCTCATTTGAAATATTCCACCACTGCGCATACGCCGTTGCCAAGCGACGTGAGCACCCGCGACAAAACGTTCTGGCTCTTCTGCTGGTAGACGACCACGCTGTCGGGCTCCGACAGGTCGATGTAGTAGACCTGCGAGGCGCTGGGCTTGGCCATACCAGCCGCGGCCGCCGCCTCCTTGATGGTGGTGAGGTCAAAGGTTTTTTCGTAGCGCGTGAGCAGCGCGACATGCTCGTCCTCGAGCGCGGAGATCTCCTTCTGCACGGAGACGACCTGCGCGGAGATTTCCGTCAGCTGTGCGCGGCACATGATCATCAGCGCGACCATTGCGGCCAGCGCCATAAAGCCGCACAGCGTGCCGAGCGAGACCTTTTCGCGTTGACGGCGGACGGGCGCAGCCTTTTTCTGCACCTTCCGCTGCGGGGGACGCATGAATTCCTCGCGCTGACGCTCGTGCTCGCGCTCGTATTCACGCTCGCGGCGCAGCCTGCGCTGGCGCTCTTCGTAGGCGGGATCGTAAGCGAGATTGCCATTGACTCGTCCGCTGTAGCGGCGGTATTTCATGTTCTGCTCTCTGCGGCTGGCCATGGCGATCTCCTTTCTTTTGCGTATTTTCGGCTGTTGTCAGCACTTTTCCGCGACGCGCAGCTTGGCGCTGCGGGCACGGGGATTCTCTGCGAGTTCTTCTTCGCCCGAAACGATGGGCTTTCTTGTGATGAGCTTGACCTTTGGCTTTCGTCCGCACACACACACCGGAAATTCCGGCGGGCAGATGCAGCCCTGTGCAAGCTCCTGTAATTTCTTCTTGACGATGCGGTCTTCGAGCGAGTGGAACGTGATGACCGCGAGCCGTCCGCCCGGTTTCAGATTTTTCTCCGCCGCGTCGAGCATCGGCGGAAGCTCGCCCAGCTCGTCGTTCACGGCAATGCGGATGGCCTGAAAGCTGCGCTTGGCAGGGTGCTGCTTTTCGCGCAGCGCGCTCGCGGGCATGGCCGAACGGATGATATCGGCGAGCTCAAGCGTCGTTTCGATGGGCTTTTGCTCGCGGTGCTGGCAAATTCTCTTCGCGATGGCGGGCGCATAGCGCTCCTCGCCGTATTCAAAGAGGATGCGGCGCAGCTCTTCATAAGAATAGGTATTCACGACCTCGCGCGCGTCAGTGCGGCGGATTCGTCCATGCGCATATCGAGCGGCGCGTCCTGCTTGTAGGAAAACCCGCGCTGCGCTTCGTCGAGCTGCGGGGAGGAAACGCCGAGGTCAAAAAGCATCCCGTCCACGCCGTGGACGCCAGCTCGTGCAGCACAGCGTCGAGCGCGCTGAAATTGCTGTGGACGAGCGTGACCTTGTCCAAATAATCGCCGAGGCGGCGGTTTGCCGCTTCGATCGCGGTCTCGTCACGGTCAAGCGCAATGAGACGGCCCGTCGTCAGGCGGCGCACGATCTCGAGCGAATGTCCGGCGCGGCCGAGCGTGCCGTCCACATAGATGCCGTCGGGCTTGATGGCGAGCGCGCCGAGGCCCTCGTGCAACAGTACCGGCTTATGGCCGTAGTTCTCTTCCATATCAGAATCCCAGCTCTTCCATCACGGCGGCCAGATTCTCGGGATTGAGCTCCTCGGCCTCGATCTCTGCCCACTTCTCCGCATTCCAGATCTCGGCGCGGTTCGAAACACCGATCACGACCACGTCTTTTTCAAGGTGGGCGTAGGCTCTGAGCTTCTGCGGCAGCACGATGCGCCCCTGCGCGTCGGGCTCGCACTTGGCGGCGTTGGCGAAGAGCGGGCGCATGGCCTTGGTCTTCGTGTAGGGCAGGCTTTCAAACTTTTCGGTGAAGCGCGCCCAGGAGCGTCGGAATAGATGCTCAGGCAGGAGTCCATGCCCATGGTGACATAAAACGTGTCGCCGAGCTCCTCGCGCAGCTTCGCGGGGATAAAGAGCCGCCCCTTGGCGTCGATCGTGTGCTGATACTGACCCGTCACGGCGGCTGACCCCCTTTTTCTGTGCATTTTCGCATACAAAGGGCACGAAAGCGCGGCCTTTTCTTCATTTTGGAAAAAGCCGTGCCGCGTCCGATCTGATGCTTATGTGGGAAAGTAAGCCATTTTCATGGTATGATACACCACTTTCCCCCACCCTTGTTTTGAGTATACGAGATTCACATAAAAAATGCAAGCAGAAATTTCCCTGAGATTTCAAGCCTTTTACCGCTTTTTCCTGTGAAAATTCGGCCAGTGCGCCGTATTTTTAAAACGCATGTTCTACTTTGGTTTTGGTTAAAAAAGGGCCGCCACAATATCTTGTGGCGGCCCTTTATGCTATGCCCAAATATAGATTATGTCTACCGATCATGTCGGTTTTTGTCACTTTTGACAATTTTATCCGTTCTGCATCTGCTTTTCAGCTGACTGTGCCAGCTCCTCGCGGCGCTTCTGCATCTGCTCGGCAGAGGCGGCGCGGAAGCGCACGCGGGACTGCTTGACCTCCTCGAGCGCCATCTGGATGGCCTCCTCGGTGCGGCGCAGCGCATCCTCGGTGTACTCGTTGGCCACGCGGTACATTTCGCGCGAGCGGTCCTCGGCCTTTTTGATGATCTCGTGGCTCTTTTCGCGGGCGATACCGAGCACCTCGGTCTCGGAGACCTTGTTCTTCGCGTCCTGCTCGGCCTGCTGCATCATGCGCTCGACGTCGCGCTTAGCGGCCTTGACATAGTCCTCCTTTGCGCGGATGAGCTCCTGCGCGCGGGAAAGCTCCACCGGAAGCTGGGCGCGAATCTCGTCGAGCAGGTCGAGCGCCTCGTCGCGGTTCAGAATGCACTTGTCGCTCGTCAGCGGCGCGTTCTTCGCGCCGTCGATCATCTCGTAAAGCATATCCAAAAGATGCTGCACATCATTGTTCGCCATGGTCTTCTCTCCATCCTTTCACAAGCTCCGCCGCGCGCAGCGGCATATATTTTTCAAGGTCTTGTCCGTATTTGATCATCTCGCGCACCATCGTGGAGCTGATGTGCTGAAACTTCGGCTCCGCGACCAGCAGCACCGTTTCGAGCGCGCCGTCCGACACATCGCGATAGATGAGCGAAAGCTGCTGCTCGGCGTCAAAATCCACGCTGTTGCGCGCGCCGCGCACGAGAAACTGCGCGTTTTTGCGCAGCGCGTAGTCGGTCAGAAGTCCGCCGCCGAGCTCAGCTTCCACATTGGGGAACTCCTCGACGCTCGCGCGCATGAGCGCGAGCTTCTGCTCGTCGGTGAACATCGGGTGCGTCTTCGTCCCGTTCGGCACGATGGACACATACACGCGGTCAAAGAGCTTCGATGCGCGCGCGATAATGTCCTGATGCCCGATCGTCACAGGGTCGAACGAGCCGGGAAACACTGCGATTCTCATTGCCTCTTCCTCCACCGCGCGGTGATAGATGCTCACCTTGATCTTGCCGTAGCGGTACTCGCGATACAGTCCGTACGCGCGGGAAGCTCGGGAAGCGTCTGGTTCTGCGGACTTTCCGCGACCATTATACCATGGGGTGATAAAATGTCAAACTGCGCGATCTTTTCCATCGCCTGCTCCAAAAGTCCGCTTTCGTACGGCGGATCGAGGAAGATGATGTCGAACCTCCCTCTCTGCGTGCCGAGCGCGGCGAGCGAATCACCGCAGATGATCTGCGCGTTTTCTTCCAGATGGCACAGCGCGAGATTTTCGCGCACGAGCTTGACCGCGTCTGCACGCTTGTCAACAAAAAGCGCGCTTTTTGCCCCACGCGAAAGCGCCTCGATGCCGAGCTGCCCCGTGCCCGCAAAAAGATCGAGCACGCGCGCATCCTCCACGTCGAACTGGATACAATTAAAAATACTTTCCTTGACCTTGTCGGTCGTCGGGCGGGTCTCCATGCCCTTGAGCTCGCCCAGCCGCCGTCCGCGCGCCGAGCCTGTGATAACTCTCATGTTTATCCCTCCGCAGCGCCCAAAGCGGGCGCAATGAACTCGTTAGTTTCCATAATACGTGAATTTCCGTTTATTTTCAATAGAGTCCTTGACATTTTCCCGCATTTTACGCAAAATATTTTCTCTTGTTATTCTGCACCGCTTCGTATATAATGATATAGTCATATCATATCGACCAGGGAGAAAGGAGTATCTTCCATGATCAGGCTACAAACCGAAAAGGGCGAAGTCAGCATTTCCGACGCCGCCCTGTCTAATATCACCGGCGCCGCGGCCACGAGCTGCTTTGGCGTCAAGGGCATGGCCTACCGCTCGATGACCGACGGGCTCGTCCACCTGCTGCGCCGCGAGGCGATGAGCAAGGGCGTGCGCATCATTCCCCACGAAGAAGGGGACATTTCCATCGAGCTGCACATCGTTGTGGAGCACGGCGTGAACATCGCCGCCGTCTGCCGCTCCATCATCAATCAGGTGCGCTATATGGTCAGCGAAAACACCGGCGCAAGCATCCGCAGCATCGACGTTTGCGTCGACAGCATGAATATGTAAAAACCGAGGAGGACATCATCCTATGCACGATACCATCAATGGTGCCATGTTCAAGGAGATGCTGCTCTTCGGCACCGTCTCCATCGCACAGGCACAGCAAGCTATCAATGATTTGAATGTATTCCCCGTTCCCGACGGCGACACGGGCACGAACATGAGTCTTACCATCCAGACCGCGGCGCAGGAGCTCAAGAAGATCGAGCCCGCGACGGTCGATCAGGCCGCCTCTGTCACGGCGTCCGCGCTGCTGCGCGCGCGCGCGGCAACTCCGGCGTCATTCTGTCGCTTCTCTTCCGCGGCATCTCCAAGGAGCTCAAGGGCTGCAAGGAGGCCGACGGCGCGGCGTTTGCCGCCGCGCTTCAGGAGGGTGTCGCCGCGGCGTATAACGCCGTGATGAAGCCCGCCGAGGGCACGATCCTGACCGTTTCGCGTCTCGCTGCCGAGCGCGCCGTGAACGCGGCCGAGGAGCACAACAGCGTCGAGTACGTCATTGAGCAGGCCATCGCCCAGGGCGAGATCACGCTCGCGCAGACGACTGACATGAACCCGTTCTCAAAAAGGCCGGCGTCGTCGACGCGGGCGGCAAGGGCTTCCTGCTGATTCTCGGCGGTATGCTCAGCGCTCTGCGCGGCGAGGAGCGCCCCGAGCTCACCGAAGAGAATGCACAGGAGAAGGCCGATTTTGCCATGCTCAACGAAGAGGACATCACCTTCACGTTCGACACCGTGTTCATCGTCCGCAAGAGCGGACGCAGCATTGAGCCGTTCCGCCGCTTCCTCGACGCATCGGCGATTCGCTCGTCATCGGCGAGGACGACGAGGCTTTCAAAGTCCACGTTCACACCGACATTCCTGGCGAGGCGCTGACCGAGGCGCAGAAGTACGGCACGCTCGAGCTCGCGAAAATCGAGAACATGCGCACGCAGGCCCAGCAGCTCGCCGCCGGCGGCAAGGCCCAGTCCACCCGACGACCTTGAGGCCATCGAGCAGGAGCTCGAAGCCGCCGAGCACGAAAATGCCGGTGAAGCCGAGCCTGAAAAGGACTTTGGCTTCCTCGCGGTCTGCGCGGGTAAGGGCCTTGCGAACGTCTTCACCGACCTTGCGCCGACGGCGTCATCAGCGGCGGACAAACTATGAATCCCTCGACCGAGAGCATCCTCAAGGAGATCAAAAAGGTCCCCGCGCACACCGTTTTCGTGCTGCCGAACAACAAGAACATCATCATGCCGCACAGCAGTGCATCGGCCTGACGGAGAAGACCGTCGTGGTCATCCCAACCGCCTCCATCCCGCAGGGCGTGAGCGCGATGATGGCCGTCGATCCCGACATGAGCGACGCAGACGCCATCGCCAAGGCGATGACGGACGCCGCGCAGTGCGTCTCCACCGCGCAGATCACCTACGCCGCGCGCAATTCCGATTTTGACGGCTTCGACATCCACGAGGGCGATTATCTGGCACTTCTGGACGGCAAGCTGCTCGGCACCGACCGCGACGTCTCCGCGCTGCTCGACGGGCTCTCCGACGAGGCAGCGTCCCGCGAAGCGGAGTTCATCACCGTCTTCTACGGCGAGGATGTGAATGAAGAGGACGCGCACAAGGCGTGCGACGCCTTCACCCGCAAGTGCCCGGATGCCGAGGTCAATCTGATCTGCGGCGGCCAGCCGGTCTATTACTATATCATCTCGATCGAATGACCCAAGCACAGCAAAGCGGAGCAGGATTTCTCCTGCTCCGCTTTTTCTGCCCGTCAGACGTTCATCTTCCGCCCGAGGAGCTTCATCAAGAGCTCTGCGTGGCGGTATTCGTCTTCGCTCATCGCCGCAAACAGCTTGCTGAGGCACAGATCCAGCGTCTCCTCTCCCGCGCGGCGTAATTGTAGCCCGCACAGGCCTCCGCATGGTAGAGGCTGCGCAGCAGCGCGCAGAGGTCGCACGTATCCGGCTGCTCCACGCACACGCGCGGGCAGTATGCCTTGCCGGTGATTAAGTAGATCGCGGCAGCCAGATCGCGCGCGTGGCGCTTCTCGTCCTCGCTCAGCGCGCGGAAGGCTCGCGCCATCTCGCGCCGCGGCGTGCACGAGGAGAGATACGCGTACACCTGCGCGTCGCCAAGTTCCTCGCGCAGAAAGCCCTGCAGCACCTCGACCGATACGCTTGCCTCGCTGCCCATGCAGCAAGGGTTCGCCTCCGCGCCCGGGAGCGTGAGCTCGCTATCCTGTGCGCTCATCTGTGTGTTTGCATTGTCCGCCATCGGGTACGGGTCCTCCCCCGGCGCGACGCGCTTCCACACCTCGCGGCATGCTTCATAGTCGCAGGCGCAGGGCTTTTTTATTTCCGTCATGTTCTTCTTCCCCTTTCCGGAACGGTTCTCGTCTCTATCCTATGCGTGCATTTTTCAGGCGTGCAGAGCCGATATTTTCCTATTTCCCGCAGGGAAAAAGAAAATCTTGAAAATCGCACCTCTCTCGTTGATTTTTTCCATTTTTTCTGGTAAACTACATTTGTTTTGTATTTTTGTGCATTTTGTTGCATTTGCAACTTTTCATTCTCTGCCATCCGGTTCATACTAAAGACAAGCAATGGCAGTTTCTGTAAGGAGGTCTTCTTTTCATGCTGGAACTGAAGCACATCACCTATACCGTCTCCACCCCTGAGGGAGAGCAGACGATCTTAAACGACATTTCCATCGACATTCCTGACCGCAAGCTCATCGTCTTCACCGGCCCCAACGGCGGCGGCAAGACGACGCTCGCCAAGGTCATCATGGGCCTTGTCACGCCGACGGGCGGCCAGATCCTCTTCAACGGTCAGGACATCACGCACCTTGGCATCACCGAGCGTGCGAAACTCGGCATCAGCTACGGCTTTCAGCAGCCGCCGCGCTTCAAGGGCATCACGGTGCGCAACCTTCTGACCATCGCCTCGGGCGATGCAAACCTCAGCAAGGACAAGTGCTGCAAGTACCTCACACAGGTAGGCCTCTGCGCCAACGACTATCTCGACCGCGAGGTCGACGTCTCCCTCTCCGGCGGCGAGGTCAAGCGCATCGAGATCGCAACACTTCTTGCCCGCGGCAGCGAGCTGATGATCTTCGACGAGCCTGAGGCCGGCATCGACCTGTGGAGCTTCGCCCGCCTGACTGAGACGTTCGAGCAGCTGCGCCAGCGCGAGCTTGCGACGATGATCATCATCTCGCATCAGGAGCGCATCATCCAGCTCGCCGACGAGATCGTCGTCGTGGGCGGCGGCGAGCTCAAGCACCGCGGCAGCACAGAAGAAATTTTCCCGCTCATCATGGCGGACACGCTGGGCTCCTGCCCGGTGCTGAACAAGTAAGGAGGTAGTACACAATATGATCACCGAAATCGACGCTTCCCTGCTTGAAAAGATCACCGACCTGACGGGCAAGCCCGTCGGCGCGTTCAACATTCGAAAGGACGGCGGATGCGAGGCGCGCCAGTCCACTGAGCACATCGCCATCGACCCGCAGCCCGAGGCAAAAGCGGCATCATCATCCGCATCAAGGACGGTACGAAGGGCGAGCAGTGCCACATCCCCGTCATCATCAGCAAGAGCGGCGTGACCGAAATGGTCTACAATGACTTCTACGTCGGCGAAAACTGCGACGTCGACATCGTCGCAGGCTGCGGCATCCACAACTCCGGCTGCAACGAGAGCCGCCACGACGGCGTCCACACGTTCTACATTGGCAAAAACTCCCACGTGCGCTACTCGGAAAAGCACTACGGCGAGGGCGACGGCAGCGGCACGCGCGTGATGAACCCCACCACGATCGTCTACCTTGACGAGGGCGCGAGCATCCAGATGGAGACCGTGCAGATCCGCGGCATCGACTCCACCGTGCGCAAGACGAAGATCGTCTGCGGCAAGGACGCCGAGGCCGTCATCACCGAGCGCTTCTCACTCACGGCAAACAGCACGCCGAGAGCGACATGGAGATCGAACTCAACGGTGAAGATGCGCGCGGCCGCGTCATTTCCCGCTCCGTCGCGCAGGATGAATCGCAGCAGGTCTTCCACCCCGTGGTCGTCGGCAACAGCAGGTGCTTCGGCCATGTGCAGTGCGACTCGATCATCATGGGCAAGGCCAAGATCGAATCCATTCCCGCCATCACGGCGAATTCGACCGACGCACAGCTCATCCACGAGGCCGCCATCGGCAAGATCGCAGGCGACCAGCTCTTAAAGCTCCAGACCCTTGGTCTCACCGAGGAGGAGGCCGAAGACACGATTCTCAAGGCTTCCTCGCCTGAAAAATTTGATAGGAACCGACGAAAAAGCGCGACGCCCGAGATCGGGCATCGCGCTTTTTCTGTTGCTGTGTTGGTTCAATCGGTGAAATCAGGATAACCGTCTTTGAGAGACTCATCGTAGATCGCACGCTCGCCGCCGATGAATTTGGGACGCGTCCGCGCGGCCAGCACAATGGCCTGACCGATGCGGTTCTGCTTCAAGCGAACGGGAACGGCGACCTTTTTGAGGTGCATGCCGATCAGCGTGCCGCCGATGTCAAGTCCGGCGTCGGCGTGTATCTCTTCGAGCGCCACGGATGGCGGAACGCTTTGTACGCGGCCGTCGCAAACGAGCTGCCGCCTTGGGCTGAGGCAGGACGTTGACGATCTCGCCGTTCGGCACAGCCTCGTGCTCCACGATCAGCGCGCGGTTCAAATGCTCGCAGCACTGGGCGGCAAGATACACGCCCATGGGCGAAAATACGCTGGAGAGCCCTCGGAAGATGGCGTCCGCCACCTCCGGCGTCGACCAGCTGCCCACCTGATGGCCCACGACCTCGCTCGTGCTGCAGCCGATGACGACGATCTGTCCGCGGCGCAGATGTGCGATCTCCGCAAGCTCGCGCGCCGCCTCTGCCGCCTCCTGCTCCGCCTGTTCCACCAGACGATGATTTTCTACCTCATGTACGATTCCCGCCATGATCTGACACCTCTTTAGAAATTTATTATGCCAGCTTCTCCGTCACCTTGGCGCGCTCAAGCACCGTGACCAGCAGCACGCCGACCACGAGGCCGACCGCACCCTGGAAGATGTTGCCGGGGATGCTTGCCGCAGCGGCAAGGCCCTTGCCCAGCAGGAGAGAAGCGTAGCCGAAATAGCCGAGCACCATGATGATCTCGCTCACAACGCCGCCGGCGATGCGGGAGGTCGCAGTGCGGCCCATCTTTTCATACATCAGCGCAGCGACCAGCGCCATCACGCCCTTGATGACCAGGGTGCCCGGAGCGTAGTGCGCATAGCCGAGGAAAATGTCTGCCAGCATCGAGCCGATGCCGCCCGCCGCAAAGCCATACCAGGGGCCCAGCAGCCAGCCGGACAGCAGCACGAAGCAGTCGCCCAGATTCACATAGCCTGCATGGGGGGAAGGAATCTGCACCACCATGGTTGCCACATACGTCAGTGCCGCCCATCAGAGCGGCCAGTACCCATTTTTCTGATTTTCATGTCTCTCATAGGAAAAATCTCCTTGCGTTTTGATTCTGTCTGTATTATAGTAAGAACTGGTATTATTGAAATAACCATATTGATATTATTTGATAATACCAGATAGGAGATTTTTCATGCTGACCTATGCGCTGGAGAAAAACGGAAGCAGCAGCCTGTATACCCAGCTGTACGGCTGCATCCGCCGGGACATTCTGTCCGGCGCCCTGCCGCCCCGGCAGAAGCTGCCCTCCAAGCGGGCTCTGGCCCAGCATCTGGAGGTCAGCGTCATCACGGTGAAGAACGCCTATGAGCAGCTGGCGGCGGAGGGGTATATCTACACCGTGGAGAAAAAGGGGTATTATGTCAGCCCCGTGGAGCGGCCTCTGCCTCCGGCGGACCCGCCGCCGCTGACTCCGGAAAAACCGGCGGAGCCGGTGTTTCTGGACCTGGCCACCGGTCTCTGGACCGGTCCTACTTCCCCTTTACCGTGTGGTCCCGGCTCATGCGCCAGACCATCCTGGAGGAGGACAC
>ENA-OQIO01000544-OQIO01000544.1-human-gut-metagenome-genome-assembly--contig:-NODE-544-length-19979-cov-3.239472_pt1 | contig 19979 bp, 25 predicted proteins | sample MGYA00242573_ERZ504737 | MGnify/ENA primary metagenome ERZ504737 (study PRJEB26092, sample SAMD00036203) | human gut metagenome | host: Homo sapiens | study: EMG produced TPA metagenomics assembly of...
CTCCGTGCTACGCACTCCCACAATCCTACCCAATATTCGCATATCGTGGATTATCATCCCACTTTTATGCTCATATCGGGGCGGGTCCTAAGGTCTTTCACCCACCTATGAGCAAGCTCATGTGGGCTTAGACCTTTTGACCCTGACATCATAAAAGAAATGCAAAGAAAAATTATTTTGTAAGCAATTCTGCTTTTTGCAGAAGCTTCTCTACTTTTCTTAAAGAATTCAGGTCGATCTCCCTGAGAGAATAGGCAAAATCGATCAATTCAGAGGATATTTCCGCATCAGAAGATGTACCAAGCAGCCAGTAATCCAGCGAGAGATGAAAGGTCTGTGCAAGCTGAACACAAATTTCTATAGAAGGAAGTTGTTCTCCTCGTTCAATTTTGGTATAGTAGGAGTAAGAGATTCCTGATTTCTCGGCGGCGAGTTCCTGAGTATAACCCAGTTGGAGTCTACGCTCTTTCAGTGTTCTTCCTATGCTTTTACTATTAAGTAAGTCCATTCTTTTGCTCCTCCTCCTGATATATCTTTTATGATAATTCATAAATAAGGATAGTTCCACACACTGACCATGAACGAAACCGCCACAAATAAGGAGTGCAACGCACCCGGATAAAGAGAGGTAGATAATGAAGAAAAATGAAAAAATCCATGAATGATCGTAGTATGAAGAAAAGAACGGTATGGCTGATCCTGGGAGGGATCGCAGTGATAGTATGTGTTTTGTGGTGGGCATATATACAGTTCTGGTCAAATGCATCAGAGAAAGAAGATGTTTCTGCAAAGAGAGAAGCAGACTGGTCATTCCAAAAGCCCAAAGTGCTGAGACAAAGCTGACAGATCAGGAAGAATGTGCTTTGTGCGGCAGCAGAAAAGAAAGTATGACGGGGATGTTCAGCGGAAAAGATGCGATTGGTATCATCAGTGTGAATGACTGGTACATTATGGATCTGAAGATCAAAAGTGGAAATGAGAAAGAAAATATGCCGGAAGATACAGAAGGAAAGAATACGACAAGGACAACGGTTGGGAAAAATGGAAGAGTTCTGGAGCGTAGTTCAGAAAGTCTCCGGGGTATTTCGGAAATCGTAGTAGATTATGGAGAGGACAGAGTACTTTCCATGGAAAAGGCATCGCAGATTTTGTGTCAGTCCTGTCTGGAAAAGCTGTCTGAAGCGATGGAGGTAAAATGTGAGGAGGGAAAAGAACCGGAGCCTGTCGACCTGGTACTGATAGATTTTGAGACGATGGAACTGTATTCTGTTCAGGAACAGTATACAAAAAAAGAGTATCAGAGATTACACCTTGTGGATGGCACATACGGAGGATACGCTGGAGATCAATGCAGTTTATACACCGGTTCGCACAGAGGCAGGAAAAAATGCGGGTATAAAAGAAAATGCCGTACCCTCATCTGCAACAGATGATAGTGCGGCATCTCTGAAATAGATGTCGGGGTCAAAAGCCCCCGACTATGATACCTACGGATTGTTACGCACTACGTGCTCCCACAATCTACCCAAGATTCACATATCGTGGTGCTTACGCCCCACTTTTATGCTCATATTGTGACCCTGGTATCTGAAATAGGATTAAGCAAAAAGTTCTGTGGCGGCACGGATCAGATATTCTGTATCTTTGACACCGGTGGTCTCGTAAGGCGAATGCATGGCAAATTGCGGCAGTCCGATATCGACAGTGTTCAGTGCAACCTGCGTGTTGGAAATATTGCCAAGTGTGGATCCGCCTGCCATATCGGAACGGTTGGTAAAAGTCTGAACCGGGACACTAGCGGTATGGCAGATATCCTTGAACATGGCTGCAGAAACGGCATCAGTACAATATTTCTGATTGGCATTGTATTTAATGACAATTCCCTCATTCAGGTAAGGTCGGTTCGTTGGATCGGCCTTTTCTGTATAATTAGGATGAACTGCGTGAGCATTGTCAGCAGAGACCATGAGACTGTTGGCAAGATGCACAAGAAAATCCTCTTCATTATATCCAAGGTTTCTGTGGATTCTTGTCAGTGTATCTTTTAGAAAGGTAGAAGCTGCACCCTGCTTTGTTCCACTTCCGACTTCTTCGTTATCAAAAACGCAGTGAAGAGCCAGATAATCTTCCTTTGCTCCGGAAAGAAAGCCTTTCAGGGAGGCAAAGGCACACTGGAGATCGTCGAGCCGGGGAGCAGAAAGAAATTCCCGGGATGCACCCCAGATACAAGGTTCCTGTCGGTTATATAAGAAGAGGTCATGACCAAGGATTTCATCTTCAGTTACATTGGCTGCCTCTGCGATGGTCTGAAAAAAGGTATTCTTTGCTGTAAGATCACCGTAAAGAGGGAGCATATCTTTCTGAGCATTGTATTTATGCCCGTTATTTGCATCACGATCCATGTGGATGGCAAGATTAGGGATCATGAGAAGATCCCTGTCAATATTGACCAGCTTTGACAGAAAGCAGGCAGAAGGCTTTCCGTCTGTGGAAGGATCTTTTACGATCACCCTTCCTGCAACGGAAAGTGGACGGTCAAACCAGGGGGCAAAGAGCATTCCACCGTAGCGTTCTACATTCAGCCGGATATAATGCCCCTCGGATTCCATTTCAGGATTTTCCTTGATCTTAAAGGACGGGGAGTCACTGTGGCTTGCCATGATCCGCATTCCCTGAAAAGGATGCTCCGGTATGGTAAATGCGATCAGGGAGGAATCATTGCGGGTCACATAGTAAGAACCGCCCTGCTTAAGATTCCAGTGCATTCCCTCTTCCAGTCTGATAAAGCCGGACTCTGTAAGCCGGGCAGCCATGGCACTGACTGCATGAAAAGCAGTAGGGCTTTCCTTGATAAATTCGATTAATTCTTCCGGGATTCTATGGTTCATAGCTCAACAACTCCTTTACAAATTTTATAAGTATGTGCGTAGCACGGAGCAATCCGTAGGCATCAAAGTCGGGGGCTTTTTGCCCCCGACATCATAATTTTATAAGAGCATAATCATCACTTCATAAGAATCAGTATAGCACGAATGACAGCGGGCAGCACAACGGTTTTTTGAATGGAAGATCATTTTATGTGATGCTTATGAGCGGGACAGGGCAAAGTTAAAGAAACCGGTATGTGAGCATGCACCGGTGGATGTGATGCCGGAGGTTATGGAGTATGGATCAGCGGAGGAAGTGCTGGAGGTATATGAGGAGACTGCACAGGCGGATCCATCTTCCTGAAATTGAGTATATTGAAAGCCGTAATACGGTTGGTTCTCTATCTTCATCTGTAAAAGGCAAGGCTTCTCCCTTAGAGAGCAAGGCGGCAACGGAAAGCATTAACTTGCTTTTCCCGTCGCCCGGATCGCCCTGCAACAGCGTAACCCTGCCGAAAGGAATATACGGATACCACAGCCATTTCACTTTATACTGTTAAATACTATAAATTCATCCCACAATTCATCATAATTATCAAACTCATAATATCTGTCCGCAACTTTAAAATATTTACCAGGACTAATTGTCAGTGTTTCATCTGTCACAAGATAAATAGTATAATAAGAAACAGCTCCACTTGATACTGCTTTGCTTTCGTCTACTTCGTCACCAAGTTTTACTTGATTCAACAAATTTATAAACTCGATAACTTCATCATCTGAAAAAGAATACGAATAATTACCGTCTTTCCCGCCTGTAGTTCCTGTATGTTCAATTTTTTCGATTTCCGGCACATCAATACTCTCCAAGCCCACACTCGCATCTTGTTTTCCACATCCGAACAATGTACTTGTCAGAAAAATGAACGTGAGCAAAACTATCCCATTTGTTTTCATTTACACTCTCCTCCATTTACAGTTCCGCTTGGTAACTTCAAATTCCCCGGTTCGACAAACTGGGATTTATAGTTACATTCCATACATATTGGCATTTTTTACCATTATTTTATCACCCTTATCTAATTGTTCCTTATAAATTCCTCGCAAACCAATTCCAATATGTTCTGTTTTGTAGCCACTACCATTTGGTCTTCGTTCTTTTGTGTGCACATCAATTGAAGTAATTGCAGTTTCCAAAATCTCTCCATTTGCTTTATTGATATAAGCCTTATCTCCGGTTCTACATATACCAGTTTCAACATTCCCTGTAACCACTGTGCCTACACCTATAATCGTAAAAATCTCATCTACCGTTAAAGTAAAATTCTCTTTCAAGCAAGACGGGACATCTATTCTACTCATATATTCTTTTTCTCGTTCCTTTTTACTTTTACCAAACAATCCCATAAAATTTACCTCCACAACTTCAAAGTTTTCGTTCCTTAAAAAATCCCTTTATTATATTTAATTTGTCCATACAACATAAAGCATAATCCGACAACAACTGCTGGCAGAATGACAAATCCCATAATTTTTTCACTCCAAAATGAAACTATAAACCTCAACACAAGCGATATTCCTATAATCAGCGTTCCAGTACCAACGGCTTTTCCGTATTTTGGTACATCTTCTTCTTTTACTTTTCGCCTATTGTAAGAATGAATTGTACTGATATTGCCTTTAATATTTACGATTCCCATAACAGATATGAACACTCCTAAAATCAACAACATAATGTTCTCCATAATTACCTCCTAAAAATAGAACAGTTCTTCAAATTTCTTGTCTAAAGCAATACATAAAATCAATGCCAACTTTGCTGTTGGGTTGAACTGTCCAGTTTCAATAGAACTAATGGTATTTCTTGAAACTCCTACCATTTCTGCAAGCTGAGCTTGAGAAAGATTTGCCGCTGTACGAACTTCCTTTAAGTGATTTTTCAGATGTAATTGTTCTTTCATACGCTCACCTCTAAAATTCGGCGAACAAATCCAACAAATTCCAAAACGGAAAGAATGAAAAACATAATGGTCAATAGCAAATCGCTCTTTCGTTTCATTTTGATAAAACGAACTAACCATTGTGTAGCAAAAATACTGAAGCATATAACCCAAGGACTGTAAATCTTAGTATGGGCAAGCATAGAGGATAGCAAAGAAAGTAGACAACATACAAAAGCACCCACCCTACTTGCGTGACTTCCTGCCAAATATAGCACTTCCATTTCCGCCAAGTCTTTATTTTGATGTTCTTTTCTACTTGCGTTTAAGATTTCATCTTTTTTTCATAAAAGCACCTCCATTCCAAGTTTTCTTTGCATATTTTAATTATATTAACGCCAAGTTTACTTGTCAATAGCATTTGCACAAAAGTTACAAAAGACAACATCAAAGGATCAGAAAATCTTGACTTGAAAAATATATTTTGCTATAATACAGATGTTGCAGGTGCAACATCTGTAAGGCGCAGTAGCCAAGCGGTAAGGCGTGGGTCTGCAACACCCTGATGCACCGGATTCAATCGGTCTGCGCCTCTTAAAAGAAGATTCCCGGAAACGGTTTGTTTCGGGAATTTTTGCGTTGCCAGATATACGGGAAAAATCAGGAGATTTTTTAGTAATATTTTAGTCACCGCATAAACGCTGAGTGATCTCAGTAACGTTCAAAAGAAGAACGATCCGGTAAAATCTGTTCACAGGCTCTTTGAATCTCTTCCTTTACTTTCAGATAAGGGATTTCCTGATTGCTGTCATTCATACAGACAACAGGACTTTTCTGATGGATAATGGTATCAGTCAAAGTAGGATTCGTCTCTGCCAGATTAAAGTACCGGCAAAGTTTTCTTACATTTTTCGGGATAAAATTTCCGCTTAATTTCTGATATTCCCGGATAACGTACTGACTGACGTCTTCTCTGTGACGGAAAGGATGAGAGCATACCTGATCCAGATACTCTCCCTCCAGATTCCAAAGAGTTTCATAAGTACTCTTTTTTAACGGAGATGGTCCATGTACGGTATAAAATCCTGTAAACCGTGGAAACATGATTTCCAAAAAATTATAGAAAAAGTACATCGCAGGATAACCAATGTGAAAATAAGCCCCAGGCTGCTTTTTCATATTCTGCCGCTTGTCAAAATATTTAGCCAGAAGCATGGCATTGTTCAGGTAGATATATGGCATAGTTGTGTCGTCCACATTAGTTACATCGGGCTGCAGTGCAAGCATATCAACGGGTTTTCCATTTTTGAAAAAATCCGTCGGCTTCACTGGTTTTAACAGGAGCATATCATCATTGAAATAGATAAAATTTTCCGATAAGCCTTCAATACGATGGAAATTCCATTCGATGGGATGACTGCTAAAGGTAGGCAGGTATTTCGCCGGAATAAAGTCTTCATGGTTTACAATATGTAATTTCGGATTACTGGAATCCAGCCATTCAGGCAGATGTCCAAAGGTCACAAAATGGATTTTACGAACCCATGGAGCAAAGTTTTCAATGCTTCGGAACCAGTAACGCATCAGATCCCAGTCCCGGTAGCGTTCTTCCCGGTCATCACTTTTGACGGATAATCCCTGCTGTCTCATACGTTCCTTTTTCTTTTCGCGCCATACAGGGTCAGAGCCGTCTACCCAGGCCAATACAATATCAATTTCTTCAGTCTTCATGATTTATCCCTTCTTACAATAGAGTGTTCCAAATAAAATTAAAAATATTTCAAAATGCCGGAAAATAAGAAATGTCTTTGCTTTTTGAAAAAGTCCGGCTTCTTTCAGACTATAAAAACGTTTATAATGATCGATCCGGAACTCCGTTCTGGCAGACTGTAAACTCCGGTATTTTTCTTTTAAAGAAAGAGTACAGGTAGGGAGACATAGGTTATAGACCAGAGAGGCATACCCATCTACATATTTTTGAGACATAATCTCTTCCATCTCCTGCGAGGTCAGTTCCAGAGATTCCAGAAAATGACGAGTCTCCATGAAATTGTTCCGGTAGCATTCGACCAGTTTCGGCTGCCAGCGGTATGCGGCAGAGCCGGCACGGACATTATAGTGGTAATCACAATTTGCAGAAAAGTAATAAGTCTGGGCTTTTGAAAGTGCCTGCATAACGAATACCGCATCCTCTGCATAGGGAAGATCTGGATTGAACCGGAGATCTGCAATCAATTCTCTGGTAAAAATATAGCTGAATACATTGACGTTCAGATTTCCTTTTTGTGCCAGGATGTAGTCTTTCATCTGATTTTCAGAAAGAACTCCTTCAAAGGACGGAATCCCCTTGAGAGAAGAGGAAACTTTTCCGCTTTTCCAGACATCCTTTTTAAATCCATGATACAGTACATCCGTCTGTCCGGTCTCTATTGCTTTTATACATTCAGCCAGCAGGGATGGCTCAAGCAAGTCATCAGCATCTGCAAAAGTAATATAATGCCTGCGGCAAGAGCCAATCCGGCATTTCGTGCAGTGGAGACTCCCTGATTTTTCTGATGGATCACCTGAATCCTTGGATCGACAGTCTTGTATTGTTCGCAGATCTTATTACTGGAATCGGTTGATCCGTCATCAACTAAAATAATTTCAAGGTTAAGATAAGTCTGATGAATAATAGAATCCAAACATGCCGGTAAATAAGGTGCAACGTTGTATATTGGTACGATAATACTGATTTTTTCCATTATAACCTTTCAGCAGTAAGTACTGCGGGGAGCAAAATATTCAGAGTAATAATAAAAATTACAGAGAAAGAATGCATTCTCCTCTACATAATCGATCACAAACGTAAAGGCATCAAAGTCGTGGGCTTTTGACCCCGATATCATTTTATTATACCATATTTGACCATCAAATTGAAAGATTTGTCCGTATTTGCACACGAAAGGAACTTCGGATCTGTATGAAGGAATCGTAAGTCTGGATGACGGAGTCTTTTGTATCGGAGAAAAATTGAATTTCATGGAGAAGTTATTGAAACTGTTCGGACTGTAAAGGGATGAATACAAATTGAGCAGATGACAGCCTGCTCAATATCGTGCAACAGAAAAGGAGAATCTGCTCACAAGGGTTTTCGTGAGAGATTCTTCCTTTTCCATTTCTATTTCTAAATCCAGTAATTTATTTCTAAATTAATTCCATTTTTTCTTGTAGATCAGGTAGAGCGGAAGTCCGACGCACAACATACCACCGATCATATTTCCCAAAGTAACCGGGATAAAATTCTGCAGGCTGTGCAGAGGTGTCAGTGTAGCAATCTGTTCTACGGTCAGTCCGTAAGCGTCCTTTGCTTTTGCCACATAATCCGGGTTCATGGCAGCCATGATACCGGCAGGAATATAGAACATATTGGCAACGCAGTGTTCAAAACCGCCTACAACGAAAGCACAGATCGGGAAGAAGATCGCCCATACCTTTCCGGCAATATCACGTGCAGAAGTCGCCATCAGTACTGCAAGGCAGACAAGAATGTTACACAAAATACCGGAGGTGATGCCCTGTACCGGTGAGATCGCGATCTTGCTGACAGCAACTTTGATCGTATAAGCACCGAGAAGACCACCGGAGTAATTTAAGTTTCCGCTGAAAACGATCAGTACGTCCACGCAGAGGGCACCGATCAAATTGCTGAAAAATACGATGAAAAGGTCACGGAACAGTCCGGCCCAGGTTACCCGTTTGTCAAATACGTCCATAATGATCAGACAGTTTCCGGTAAAAAGTTCTCCACCTAAGAATACGATCAGCATCAATCCGACCGGAAAGATCACACCTGCCAATGCTCTTGCCACTCCGACATTTTCTACTGCGTGTGCCGCTGTGCTGCTTGTAGCACCACCCAGTGCGATAAAAACCCCTGCCATAATACCGAGAAGGATCATTTTCCCGACAGGGAGTTTTGTTTTGTTCTCACATGCTTTGATACTCAGATCTACTACTTCAGCCGGAGTATTAAAATGGTTTTCCATATGTAAATTCCTCATTCCTGTGTATTCTGTTAAATAATTAACGTAATTATTTTATACTAGAAGAGTATGGATTTCAAGTGTAAGGGGAGATGTTTTTTATAGATACAATGAAAAGTTTTTTGTGTTTTTGTATGTTATATATTTAGATTTTTGTCAAATTTTGACCGATTCTATTGAAAAATTACGTTTTTTGGCATAAAATATATAATGTGTAGTGATAAGTTCGTTTTGAGGGGAAGTATAATTTGATGTGAAAGGAGAGATGAAACGCAATTTTTTGAAGTTTTTGAAGTGAATTTGTTGAGCATGCTTTCCATTCAGACCATTGGTCTGAAGTAACTTTTCACTGGCTATACAGGGCCATCCTTAACCTGTAAATTTGAATATGGAGGTTTTTCTTATGAAGAAGATGAAGAAGATGAAAAAGCAATTCCTTTCGCTGTTCGTGTTGTTGTGTATGATAATTTCCATGTTTCCAACAACTGCATTGGCAGCAAATATTGATGTTAGTGGCAAGGTAACAGTTGACAGAGTGTATGAGGAACCAAAGTGTGCTGATAATCTTTACTACGGTGAAGTTAATGTCAACGGTAGTGCAACAGAAAGTAAAACCAGGTTGACGCATCCGGTGTTACCACTTATCCAGTGGCAGTATGGCAATAATACCTATCAGATCATTCCTTCAGCCTATAAATATTACGTTTACAATATTAACGATCCCAACCATATCCTTGAGGGGATTGAAGGCAGTGAAGGATCAAGCACGCTTTCGGGCTGGCCGGGAACGTATAAATGTTATCAGACGGTGGTGACAACCGATGGTGTGACGAACGGAAAAGCTACGTTTGATATTGATCTGGCCTATCAGTCAGTAGATTAAATTCGTCCATAGGCTGGAACTATACCAGTAATTGGGGGGGGGCGTACTCTGCATTTTACTATCACTCAGACCGTGGATGAAAGTACTACTTATACTGTTACTTACACAGATGGAGTTGAGGACGAAGAAGTCTTCGCAGATGGTGTACACGAAAATCTTTCGTCAGGAGTGGCTACCCCGGCATTCAGTGCGGAACACCGACAAGAACAGGCTATGTCTTCAAAGGCTGGAATCCGGAAGTCGCCGCAACAGTAACAGGAAATGCGACCTATGTAGCAACGTGGGAGAAGATAAAAATAATAATGGCATTGACGACAACGAAGAAACGAAATATACGGTTACGTATAAGGACGGAGTAGACGGAGAAGTCTTCGCAGATGATGTACATGGAAATCTTCTGTCAGGAGTGGCTACCCCGGCATTCAGTGGCGGAACACCGACAAGAACAGGTTATGTATTTAAAGGCTGGAATCCGGCTGTTGCTGCAACAGTAACAGGAAATGCGACCTATGTAGCAACGTGGGGAGAAGATAAAAATAATAATGGCATTGACGACAACGAAGAAACGAAATATACGGTTATGTATACAGACGGAGTAGACGGAAAAGAAATCTTTGCGGATCAGGTATACGGAAATCTTTTGCCGGGAGTCGATACACCTGCTTTCAAGGGAACACCGACAAGAGAAGGCTATGTATTCAAAGGCTGGAATCCGGAAGTTGCTGCAACAGTAACAGGAAATGCGACCTATATAGCAACGTGGGAGAAGATAAAAATAATAATGGTATCGCAGACGATGAGGAGACCAAATACACCGTCAGATATACGGACGGAGTAGACGGAAAAGAAGTCTTTGCGGATCAGGTATACGGAAATCTTCTGTCAGGAGTGGCTACACCTGCATTTGAGGGAACACCGACAAGAGAAGGCTATGTCTTCAAAGGCTGGAATCCGGCTGTTGCCGCAACAGTAACAGGAAATGTGACCTATGTAGCAACGTGGGGAGAAGATAAAAATAATAACGGCATTGACGACAACGAAGAAACGAAATATACGGTTACGTATAAAGACGGAGTAGACGGAGAAGAAGTCTTTGCAGATCAGGTATACGGAAATCTTCTGTCAGGAGTGGCTACACCTGCATTTGAGGGAACGCCGACAAGAACAGGCTATGTCTTCAAAGGCTGGAATCCGGAAGTTGCCGCAACAGTAACAGGAAATGCGACCTATGTAGCAAGATGGGCAGAAGATAAAAATAATAATGGTATCGCAGACGATGAGGAGACCAAATACACCGTCAGATATACGGACGGAGTGGATGAAGAAGTAATCTTTGCAGATCAGGTATACAGAAATCTTTTGTCGGGAGTCGATACACCTGCATTCAAGGGAACACCAAAAAGAGAAGGCTATGTCTTCAAAGGCTGGAATCCGGCTGTCGCTGAAAAAGTAACAGGAGATGCGACCTATGCAGCAACATGGGAGAAGATAAAAATAATAACGGCATTGACGACAACGAAGAAACGAAATATACGGTTACGTATAAAGACGGAGTAGACGGAGAAGTCTTTGCGGATCAGGTATACGGAAATCTTCTGTCAGGAGCGGCTACACCTGCATTTGAGGGAACACCGACAAGAGAAGGCTATGTCTTCAAAGGCTGGGAGCCGTCTGTTGCTGAAAAAGTAACAGGAGATGTTACCTATGCAGCAACGTGGGGAGAAGATAAAAATAATAACGGCATTGACGATAACGAAGAAACGAAATATACGGTTACGTATACGGACGGAGTAGACGGAGAAGTCTTTGCAGATCAGGTATACGGAAATCTTCTGTCAGGAGTGGCTACACCTGCATTTGAGGGAACACCGACAAGAGAAGGCTATGTCTTCAAAGGCTGGGAGCCGTCTGTTGCTGAAAAAGTAACAGGAGATGTTACCTATGTAGCAAGATGGGGAGAAGATAAAAATAATAATGGTATCGCAGACGATGAGGAGACCAAATACACCGTCAGATATACGGACGGAGTGGATGAAGAAGTAATCTTTGCAGATCAGGTATACGGAAATCTTTTGTCGGGAGTCGATACACCTGCATTCAAGGGAACACCGACAAGAGAAGGATATGTCTTCAAAGGCTGGAAGCCGGCTGTTGCTGAAAAAGTAACAGGAGATGTTACTTATGTAGCTGTTTGGGAAAAAGCTAAAGATAACAACGGAGATACAAAACCTGGAGATACAAAACCGGGTGATACGAAGCCGGGCAATACAAAGCCAAATACAACAACGAATAGCAGCACCAAGGCTGGAACGTCTGCCAGGAGTCCGAAGACCAGCGATACAGCAAATCTTGCTTTGTGGATGGCTCTGCTGGTTGTCAGTGGCGGATCAATGGTTATAAATAAGAAGAAAAAGTACAATAGATAATCAGAAAAGAAGAACAGAGGGTTGTAATGAACTCCACAGACAGTAGAAAAGCCTCGCTTTTGGCGGTGCAACAAAGGGATTTTCGTAAAACGAGAATTTTTGAGTGATACCTTCAAAGAGTGCGGCAAGAAGAACACCCACGCAAGAGTAGAAATGCTCCTGTGTGGGTGTTCTTCTTGCCGCAGATTAAGAATTTACGATCATCTTAAAAAATCATGATCAGTTTAAAATTTTACGATTACCTTAAAAATTTATGATTTTTATAAACTTGTAGCCGCATAGAAACCGTCGCGTACAGCTTCGCCTATTTTACCTAATTTATTGCTGTCTCCGACAACTCTCGTTTTGAGATGATATTTTGCTTTGACAGCATCTACTGTTGTAAGAACAGGTTTCATTCCGAATGCGGAAATGACTGTGTCGGCGAGGACTGTCTCTGTTGTTTTGTCCTGCTTTTCGACGATCAGACCATTCTCTTCAATGGATACGACTTTTGCGTTAGTCATAAGTTCAACGCCGTTTTCAGCAAGTTGGTAAACAATGTGATTTTATTAATAAAGAATACGTCTTTTCCACATTCCGGCAGCATCTCTACGACTGATACTTTCTTGCCCATTTCAGAAGCGATTTCGAGTGCTCCGTCAAGACCGGAAGCTCCTCCGCCGCAGATTACGATCTTTTCACCTTTTATGAGGGAAGGATCTCGGTGTGCGTCTAAGATCGATATGACATTGTTTCCGTCAATTCCCGGAATAGGAGGAGTAACAGGAACGGCACCGCATCCGATAATGATGTTGTCGCATTCTTCAAGGATTGATTCATCGCCTGTTATTTCTGTATTTAGACGGACGTCTACGCCTAGTTTTTCTAACTGTACGGTGTACCATTTTGTGAGTTTTTTAATATTATTTTTAAATTTTGCAGTACAGATATCCCCCATAACTCCCCCGAGTTTTGAGTTTTTCTCGAACAGGGTCACTTTGTGCCCCTCTATTGCGGCAACTCTGGCTGCTTCCATTCCGCCCGGACCTCCGCCGATTACGACAACATTTTTCGGGGAGTCTGTCTTTTTGATCTCAAACCGAACTTCTTCCATTGCCTGTGGATTGATCGCACAGCTAAGTTTTGTATGTTTATTCCAAATGCGCCCGATACAATATTCGTTGCAGCGAAGGCAAGGTCTGACATCTTCGGGATGTCCTGTCATCAGTTTGTTAGGAAGATACGGATCGGCAATCAATGCACGTCCCATGTTTACAAAGTCAACATTTCCGCTTTCGATCAATTCAACTGCGGAATCAGGATTATGAGCTCCGGCATTAATAAGCGGTACGCTGACAGCTTTTCTTGCTTCTGCGCATACATAAGACATGCAGGATTCTCCTAAATAAGACGGAGGGAAGATATAATCCAAAGTCTCATAACATCCGGCGTCGATGTCAAAGGCATCTACGCCTGCAGCTTCTAAAACTTTTAAAAGTTTCATGCTGTCTTCCAACGTACGTCCGCCTTCAAATCTGTGATCAAGAGAAATTCGGAAGATGACAGGCATACTGTCACCGACTACGCTTTTGATCGCTTCTACGATTTCCTTCGGGAAGCGTGCACAATTTTCAGGAGAACCGCCGTATTCGTCTGTTCTTTTATTCCATACAGGAGACATAAACTGATCGATCAGATATCCGGCGTGTGCATGGATTTCGATAGCGTCAAACCCGGCATCGCTTGCAACGCCTGCGGCAAATTTGAATCCTTCCATCATCTGAGCGATTTCTTCTTTTGTCAGTGCGTGGCAGATTACGTCGGGATTGAATACAGACGGAAGTGCTGATGCAGAGATCGGAGGGTTTCCGAATGTATCAGGAAATGCGTTTCGTCCTGTACCAGGCTGATCTGACAAACAATTTTAGCACCGTATCTGTGGCATCCGTCGCACACAGATGTCAGAGAAGGAAGGACTGTATATGTATCAAGATAACCTTCCATAGAACCTTGTGCGATCTGCTCGTTTAACATTTGACATCCCATATAAAGGATACCGGTTCCTCCTTTTGCTCTTTCAATGAAATAATCGATTTCCTGGGCGTCTTTTCTTCCGTTAGTAAATGCTGAGTTTGTTCCCATCGGAGACAGACCGATACGGTTTTTTACTTCCATGTTTCCGATTTTAAAAGGTGTAAATAAACTTTCATACCCCATAGTAGTTTTCTCCTTTTTAAAATGTTTTTTGTAAATATCTGTTTTTTTAACGGTGTAAGATCGAAAAATAATTAAATAGCTGTATATCCTCCGTCTACAGCAATGTTTTGTCCGTTTACGTATGAGGAAGCGGAAGAAGCAAGAAACAGAGCACAAGTATCCAATTCTCCTTCATTTCCATAACGCCCTACAGGGATTGCCCCTTTTGCATATGCTGTAAACCAGTCGGAGTCAAGAGTTTCTTTTGTAAGCGGAGTTATGAAATATCCCGGGCAGATAGAGTTCACCGTGATTCCTTCCTTGCCCCATTCTGCCGCAAGAGCTCTTGTCATATTGACAACGCCGCCTTTTGCAGCATGATAAGGAACACATGTTGCCGCCATATTTCCCACAAGACCGTACATAGAGGCAATATTGATAATACGTCCGTAGTGAGCTTTGATCATTTCTTTTGCATATTCACGAGCACAGATGAATGAACCAAAAAGATCGATTTTTAATTCGTTGTTGAATTGTTCGTCTGTGATATCTACTGCCGGAGCGACCGCACCTGTTCCTGCGTTATTGACTAATATATCTATCCGTCCGAATCTTTCCATAGTGGCTGCCACTGCTGCTTTTACTTTCTCGGTATCCGTAATGTCGCATGTATACGGAAGAACCTCTACACCAAATTCTGCTTCGATGGCTGCTGCATTTTCTTCAAGCAGATTTTGACGTCTTGCGATCAATACAAGATTTGCTCCCTGACTTGCGAATGCCTTTGCCATCTGAACGCCTAATCCTGTAGATGCACCTGTCACCACAGCTGTTTGTCCTGTTAAATCAAAGTAATTTTTCATTTTGTCCTCCTTATTCATTTCCAATGACATTTCTTTCGTGTCTGTTTTATAGCTTGATTGTATAGTTTTTTAACAATCTTTTCATCAGATCCTTGCCTGAAATTGCAGAGTGGTTTTTGTGCAAATGCACAATAATATAAAAAATAATCTCAAATTTCGAGGCTTTTTAACTGATTTTGCAGTATAATATGCTTGTTCGTATAAGGAAACCGTAAACTTGACGGATTGAGATAATGGGATATCCGGTTTTAACGTACATTTATAATGACGATACATTTTGACAGGGAGTAAGACATCATGGAAAAGAAAATTGATTTTTTGGCATTGTATCAGAGATTATTTCAGACACTTTCACACGGAAAGATGCAAGAATTAATGGATGTATCTTATGAGGTCACGGGAGTTCCGATCCTTGCCGTAGATATTGCATACAATCTTCTCGGAGCTGTTCCGAAAAATAAAACAGGTGACTATTACTGGGATTATCTTGTAGAGCATAAAAGATATGATATGGACATGACCGTGCAGTTATATACTGATGGAATTATGCAGTCGGTAAATGAAAAGGAAGCACCTTATATAGTTGACTGGGGAGCGGCGACAGAAGAATTTCCGAAGATTTTAGGGGTTATAAAGATTAACAATATCGTAGAAGGTTATGTTGTCATGACAATGTAAAAAGGGGGAGATCACGGAGGAACGGATGAAGGCGATGAGCATTATCCAGGAAGCGTGCAGTCTTATGTTAAAGGGGAAAACTTCGGAAAACAGCATGGAATCGGTTTATCTTAAAACATTTATCAATGAATTGTTTAACGGTAGGATCGTATCGGAGAAACAGTTAGACTTGTGGCGGAAGAACTGTCGTTTCTTTCCGAAACCTCCTTACCGCATTATTACAGTAAATACGAATTCATCTTCTGAGAAGAACGTGCTGTCTTACATCAGTAAATATTTTCAAAACTTATTTTCCGACCAGATGCTTTTGATCCAAGATCGTGTGCTTTATATATTACAGTATAGTCTTCTTCCGAAAATGACGCAGATGGCTTCTAATGAATTATATATTTTTTTGTGCAAATTTAACGCTCACTGTGGTGTCAGCAACTCGTTTGAAAATCTGCTTGATATCGGAGATTATAAAATACAGGCGGCAGACGCTATGTGTATCGGAAAAAGACTAGACGTGCATAGCCGAATCCATTTTTATAAAGATTATTATCTTCCGGCTATTTTGATGCCGCGGATAAATGAAATGCCGCGAAATAATTACATATCTCCGGTTATCGAAAAACTCAGGGAATATGATAAAAAGCATTCAACGGATTTTCTGGATACATTGAAAGTATATATCCGAAATTTATGTAGTACGTCTGACAGTGCGGCTCAACTGCATATCCATCGTAATTCATTTTTATATCGAATCAATAAAATTGAAGAGATTACCGGCGTCGATCTGCGGGAATATCATATGTTTATACATCTTGCGATCAATATTTACATAGAGGAGATATAGAGGAAAATAAATTAACAGTTCATAGGCAGTTTATGCACACCTATTGTAATTCGGAGGATTTTGCAGTACAATAAGTTATCTAAAAAGTGAAACAAGTTACGGAGAGGTGGACTGTATGGTAAAAACAAATATTGAGTAGATGTAAAAGTAAGTGTATAGAGAACGGCACCACTCAAGCACAGATAGCGGAAGATATCCAGACCACCAAATCATATGTGAATCGTATCATCAAAAAGCAGGACGGTGTGGTCAATAATACTTTCATTAAAATGATGGAGGCTCTTGGATACGATATTGAACTGACCTATGTGAAACGTGAAGTGTAGAATGTGACGCAATCTATAATAATTTACAAACAGGTGTTGTAGATATCTATGGTATCAACTACTATAGTCCATCATTGGCAAAAGGCATTAGGGAACGTGTAATTTCTGAAAAAACAAGGGATTACGAAGAACTGGTTGCATGGATGGAAGAAGCTATAACATATAACGGATTTTATATTTTAGGGATATAAGTTTTCCAGTTTTTACTCGTGATTTAGTATTAAAAATGTCACCAGTGGTGACACAATCTAAATAATCGGAGGTGGTTGCGTTGGCAAAAAAGAAAAATGAAATAAGCATTCGTTCAAGTGCAGCAGAATATCTTACCTACGTTGCTTCTGTCGGAGAGCAGGAAGATAGCATTGAAATGCACTACGAAGATGAAAATATATGGCTGACACAGAAGATGATGGCTGGTCCTATGTCAAGATTTAGTACAAGTTAAAATGAGAAATTTCTACCCATTTTAACCTGCCAGAAGTTCCGCCTCCGTATGTGTTCTTTCATACACCCGCTCGAATTCATCCGGTGACATGTAGTCGCAATGACTGTGAATTCGTTTCGTGTTGTAAAAAGCTTCCAGATATTCGAAAATCAACCGGTATGCTTGCTTGTGATCGCGGATTTTAAAGCGATTGAGCCATTCACGCTTGATAATAGAATGAAAGGATTCAATGCATGCATTATCCCATGGAAATGCTTTCTTTGAATAACTACGTTTCATATGCTCTGTTGCTTTTATATATTCTTTTGCAACGTACTGGCTGCCACGATCAGAGTGAATAATAAGTGGCTGATCGATATTTCGGCGGGCTTTAGCTTTATTTATAGTATCAATCACACAGGATACCTCCAGTGTTTCTGAAAGTGTCCATGCAATGATTTTTCTGGAAAATAAATCCATAATGCTGGCCAGATAGACAAATCCATCTATCGTCCAGATATAGGTGATATCCGAACACCAGACTGCATTCGGACGATCAGGATTAAATTGCTCATCAAGGATATTTTGTAATTCAGTGCTGAAATCGGAATCTTTTGTGGTGATTGTCCATGGTTTGCTCCACTGAGCACGAATCCCCATTTGGCGCATATATGTACCAACGGTTCTTTCCGAAATGACTTCACCAGTTTTTCGAAGTTCTACAGTGATTTTCGGAGCACCGTAGTTCTGCTTGGAATCATCATAAATATCCTGTATTTTTGCTTTTACAGCTTCACGACGTTTTTCTGTATCAGAAGGTACGTGGTGGAGCCATGCAAGATATCCTGAGCGAGAGACACCTAAAAATTTCAACATTCCGGAGACGGAAACCCGGCGTCCAGCCTTTTTGGCAGCTTCCGTCTTCTCAGACACTTCGAGATAAATGGCTTCCGTCATTTTCCCAGAATGTTGATTGCTTTTTTTAACACATCAAGTGCATCTTGGGCATCACGTAATTCACGTCTGAGACGGGCAATTTCCTTCTGCTCATCAGATGCATAATTACCAGAACCACGAACAGGAATATCACCTGATTCCCGGAAGTCTTTCAGCCACTTTGTTAATGTGCTGTATCCGATGCCAAGATTTTCTGCACATCCACGTACTCCGAGATCTTTGTGATCCTGATAGTACTGGACTGCATCAAGTTTAAATTGTTTGTCATGTTGCTTTGCCATATGAGATCCTCCTTCAGCATGCCTCTATTGTATCATGCTTATGTGTATTTGGAATTTCTCATTTTGGCTTGTACTATTTATATTCTAGCACCAATACCTGCAATCTATGAAGGCAAATCTGAGAGAAATTATTCACTATATTGACGAGTCAACACTTGAAAAAGCGAAGAACGAAAAAGTTCAAAAGCAAGAGTCTCCCTCAAAGATGTCAAAAGACGTAGAGGAGTCTGTTGATAAGATGTTCTCCAATCGTATGAGCAAAGCATATTCTGAATGTAAATCAAATCAAGATACACAGCCATTTAATGAAAATATAGAGAAGGAATACCAGAAGCTTTTGGAAACACTGTCTCCGGAACAAGAGGAAGTGCTTACGAAGTATTGTGATGAAATATTTGCCAGCGGAGCAGAGACAGAAGAGTTTTTTTATCGCCTGGGTATAAAGGATGGACTGAGATTAAAAAGTACGGTAAAATCTGTATTAGAATGATGTCGTGAAATTGGTATTTGAGGAGATAGACTAGTGAGAACATACGAGAACAAAGATGAACTTAAGAACGAGATAAATAAAAGTTTTGCAAAGTACATTTCAGAATTTGATATTATTCCGGAATCATTAAAAGATAAGAGAGTTGAGGAAGTTGACAGAACTCCAGCAGAAAATCTTGCTTACCAGGTTGGCTGGACAACTCTTGTTCTTAAATGGGAATCAGACGAAAGAAATGGTCTTCATGTCAAGACTCCTTCGGATGATTTCAAGTGGAATCAGCTTGGCGAATTATATCAATGGTTTACAGATACATATGCTTATCTGTCGTTGCAGGAGTTGAAAGATATGCTGAAAGAGAATATTAATTCGATTTATGAAATGATTGACTCATTAAGCGACGAAGAGTTATTCGAGCCACATATGAGAAAGTGGGCCGATGAAGCAACCAAAACAGCGGTCTGGGAAGTATACAAGTTTATACATGTTAACACGGTTGCTCCGTTCGGAACATTTAGAACTAAGATTAGAAAATGGAAAAAGATAGCACTATAACTTCAAGTTTTACGAAATAAAGAAATTGTAGGAGGAATATATATGGTTGGAAGAATTTATCACGTTGGATTAACAGTTTCTGATTTGGATCGCTCGATTGCTTTCTACAGAGACATCCTTGGACTTGAGTTTCAAGGAGAAATTTTTATGGAAGGCGAAGAAACAGATAAAATGTTTTCGTAGAGCAAATTGCAAAGCAAGAGTTGCTTATTTGAATGGCTCCAAGGCTATTGAGGCACCGCCAGTTGAGC
>ENA-OQIO01000545-OQIO01000545.1-human-gut-metagenome-genome-assembly--contig:-NODE-545-length-19957-cov-1.724004_pt1 | contig 19957 bp, 32 predicted proteins | sample MGYA00242573_ERZ504737 | MGnify/ENA primary metagenome ERZ504737 (study PRJEB26092, sample SAMD00036203) | human gut metagenome | host: Homo sapiens | study: EMG produced TPA metagenomics assembly of...
GCACCTTGTCGCTCTTCACGCCCTCGCTGCCGGGCTGCTTGGAGAGCACCTTCTCCATCTCGATGGACAGGGGGCCGTCGGCGCTCAGGCAGACAGGGTGATCCTTCAGGCGGGTGGAGACCTTGACTCCTTGACCTTGCCGTCCAGAGCGTCCTTCATGGCGTCAAACAGAGCCTTGTTGGCGGTGGTAGCCTCTTCGGCGGCCTTCTTCTCGTCCTCGGTCTCAAGGCCCAGATCGCCGCTGTTGACGTTCTTGAACTCGACGGTGCCATCCTTGCCCTCGGCATCCTTGCGGGGATAGGTGCGCATGATCTGCAGGCAGAACTCATCCACATCCTCGGTCAGGAGCAGGACGTCATAGCCCTTGTCCATGACCAGCTCAGCGGCAGGCAGCTTTGCCAGACGGTCGGTGGAGTCGCCGGCGGCGAAGTAGATGTACTTCTGCTCGGCGGGCATCTTGTCCACGTACTCCTGCAGAGTGACCATCTTCTGCTCCTTGGCAGACCAGAACAGCAGCAGGTCGCGCAGCAGCTCGGCGTGCATCCCGTAGTCGGAGTATGCGCCGAACTTCAGCTGACGGCCAAACTCCTTCCAGAAGCTCTCGTACTTCTCGCGGTCGTTGGCCAGCATGGCGTGGAGCTCGTTCTTGATCTTCTTTTCCAGAGCGTTGTGGATGAGCTTGAGCTGATTGTCCTTCTGCAGCATCTCACGGCTGATATTCAGGCTCAGATCCTGACTGTCCACAATGCCCTTTACAAAGCTGAAGTAATCCGGCAGCAGGTCGGCACACTTTTCCATAATGAGCACACCGGAAGCGTACAGCGCCAGACCCTTCTCGTAGTCCTTGGTATAGAAATCGTAGGGACGGTGGCTGGGCACGAACAGCAGGGCGTTGTAGTTGGCAGTGCCTCGGTGCGGCTCACGATGACCCGGGCGGGGTCGGCGTAATCGCCGAACTTATCCTTATAGAAGCTGTTGTACTCCTCGTCGGTCACTTCGCTCTTCTGCTTCTTCCAGATGGGGATCATGCTGTTCAGGGTCTCCAACTCGGTGTAGGTCTCCCACTCGGGCTTGTAGTCCTCGGGCTTGGGGTCCGGTTCCGGCTTCTGACGGCTCTTTTCGCGCTCCATCTGGATGGGGTAGCGCACATAGTCGCTGTACTTCTTTACAATGGCCACGATGCCGTATTCGTCCAGGAAGTTGTCGTATTTCTCAGTGTCGGTATCCGGCTTGATGTGCAGAATGATCTGGGTGCCACGGTGTCCTTCTGGGCGGGGGTCATCTCGTAGCCGTCCACACCGGAGGACTCCCACTGCCATGCCTCGTCCGAGCCATAAGCCTTGGAGATAACCGTCAGCTTATCGGCCACCATAAAGGCGGAGTAGAAGCCCACGCCGAACTGACCGATGATATCAATGTTCTCGTCCTTGTTGTCCTTCTTGAAATCCAGAGAACCGGAGTGTGCAATGGTGCCCAGATTCTGCTCCAGCTCTTCCTTGGTCATACCAATGCCGTTATCCTCCACGGTCAGGATGCGGTTTTCCTTATCGCGGGTGATGAGAATACGGAAATCGCCCTTGTTCATGCCCACGGAGGTGTCGGTCAGGCTCTTATAATACAGCTTATCAATGGCGTCCGAAGCATTGGAGATCAGTTCCCGCAGGAAGATCTCTTTATTGGTATAGATGGAGTTGATCATCATGTCCATCAGTTTTTTGCTCTCTGCCTGAAATTCTTTCTTGGCCATAATACAAAACCTCTTTTATCACATATTTGGTGCACCGTACCCGGTAAACTGCCGGAATACTTAGCACTCATAACTTCTGAGTGCTAATATACAACGACTTGCAGGGAAAATCAAGGCTTTTCATAAAAAGTTAAAATTTGTTCTCCCGTGCACGAAACGGCGCGCCCGGATCGTTTCTTATATGAAGGACGAAATTTTTTCGGAAAAGCTTTCCCACTTTTGTGCAGACTGTGCTATAATGGAGCGAGTATGCCGGAAGGATGTGAGAAAATGTCAAAACAGGGCGATGCCGCCTATGCATGGTTCTTAAAGGGCTATAATTGCAGTCAGAGCGTGGTGGCGGCGTTTGCACCCCAGCTTGGCCTGACCGAGGAGATGGCGCTGCGCCTTTCCGCAGGATTTGGCGCAGGCATTGGCCGGATGCGGGAGGTGTGCGGGGCGTTCTGCGGCGTGGTGACCGTGCTGAGCATGGTCTATGCCGACCCCACAGACCCCAAGGATAAATCCCGGATGTATGCACTGGTGCAACAGGCGGCAGAGCAGTACCGCACCCGCAACGGCGGCGGCAGCATTATCTGCCGGGAACTGCTGGCAAAGGCGGGTGCTGCCCCTACCGGTGGCACGGCGGCAGAGGAACGCACTGCAGACTATTATAAAAAGCGCCCCTGCCCGGAGCTGTGCCGCATTTGCGCCGACCTGTGCGCAGAATTTATTGCGGCGCATCCGGAGGGGCGGTATGGCTTTTATAAGGAGGATGCGTAAATGCAGCTTGAGCAACTGGAACTGACCGGCGGCGGTACGCTGACGCTCTACCTGCGGGAGAGCGTGGAGGCCATGCCGCACTTCCGGCAGCGCCCGCTGGTGCTGGTGGTGCCCGGCGGCGGCTATAACCACGTCAGCCCCCGGGAAGGCGACCCTGTGGCGCTGCAATTTGCGGCGGCGGGGTACCACACGGCGGTACTGCACTACGCAGTAGGGGACAGCGCCCGGGATGCGCTGCCCATGCGGCAGTTGGCACAGGCCATTGGCCTTGTGCGGCAGCACGCGGCGCAGTGGAACATCCTGCCGGATCAGTCGCCCTGTGCGGTTTTTCTGTCCGGCGGGCATCTGGCACTGTCCGGTGCAGTGTGGAACATCCCCGGCATGGCAGACCAGCCGCGGCCCAATGCCTTGCTGCTGGCCTACCCCGGTGGTCACCGCCGGGGAATACGCCCACCGGGGCAGCTTTGTGCAGCTGACAGGCACGCAGGACATTGCTGCCCACCAGCGCTTTACGCTGGAGGATAAGATCACCCCGGTCACACCGCCGGTGTTCGTCTGGCATACCATGGAGGACGAGACCGTCCCGGTGGAAAACACCCTGCTGTTACTGAACGCTCTGCACAAGGCAGGCGTTCCGTGCGAAGCACACTTGTTTGAAAAAGGCTGCCACGGCACCAGCATCTCCACCCCGGAGGTGGACGCCGACAGCGCCCACCGCAACCGCTGGGTCAAGCTTGCGGTGGAGTGGCTGAATGATACCTTTTCCTTCCACGCCTGAGATAACCGACTGAAACAGGAAAAGCGTTTGTAAATTTTGGCCGTACCTACAAAAAATTCACAAATAAACCGTTGACTTGCACAGGCGTATGCCGTATACTGTCCAACGGGGATAAAACCACGAAAGAAAGGAAACAAAAATGGTTATGGATCCCACACTGCCGCGCATCAAGGTGCGCGATCTGCTCATGCAGGCATTTCTTACCGGCTGGGAGCGCTCCGATAAGAGCACCTCGCAGGACGAGTACCTGCAAAGCTCTATTCAGGTCATTGAGATACTTCAGGTAGAGCCGGAAAATCTCTACGCGGAGGAAGGCCTTGGCCTGCCGGACGGCGAAGAGGTGGATCATCTGGACGATCTGCTGCGGGCAGACGGCTTCTGGCTGTACTACGGGGTGGAAGCAGAAAACTTCTTCCTGATCCAGTGGTACCCGGACGAGGCTTCTGCCAATGCAAAGCTTGCCCAGCTGGAAGAACTGGGCGACGGCAAGCAGTATCTGGTAGACCTGACCCTCAAGCGGGCAAACCCTTCCGAGGCTGAAAACTTCGGCAATTCCAACCCGGTGCAGCTCCGCTCCTGAAACAAACGTTAACGTATTGAGTTGAAAGGAAATTTTGCTCATGCAGCTTTCTGTTACGGAACGCGAACGGCTTTATGCCATTTTGGAAAAATACGATCAAAACCCCAAGGTGCAGCAGATGCGGGAGTTCATCCAGCACGGGGACGTTACCACCTATCAGCACTGCAAGAATGTGGTGCTGGTCAGCTGTTGGCTGAACCATCGGCTGCATTTGGGTGCAGACGAGACCTCACTGGCTGTCGGTGCTTTCCTGCACGATTTTTATCTGTACGACTGGCATAAAAAAGGTACTTTCCATGGTATCCGCCGCCTGTTCGAGATGCACGGCTTCTCCCACCCGGCTGCGCCTGCGTCAACGCAGAAAAGGTGTTCCATATCACCAAAAAGGAACAGAGCATCATTTCCAGCCACATGTGGCCGCTGACCTTCCGTCATGTGCCCAGCTGCCGCGAGGCCATCATCGTCTGCCTTGCCGATAAGTACTGCGCTGTGGTGGAAAGTATGTTCAAGCACAGCCGCGTGGCTGCCGCCAAAAACGCCAACGGCGAATACAACGAGTGGTAAAACCGAAGCATCACAAATAACAGGAGCCGCTGCACCCAAAAAGTGCAGCGGCTCCTTCTGCCTTATACGTCGTGAAAAGACAGAGCGGGAAAAAACTGCGGATTTTTCCGCTCTGCAAATAAAAATAATTCTGTGCCCGGTGGGGCTGGTTACAGCTTTTTGAACCCCTCCGGTTCGTCTGCGGCGGCCGCGGCGCTCCATCAGATAGGTGTCCAGCCAGTGCCGTGGCAGTCCCGCGCAATGCGCTCCCGGCGCCCCACCGCGGAACCGCACTGGCGTGCAGGGCGCGGCTGGCGGTGTTGTCCTGGTAAAACAGTGGATTGCAGCGTCCAGTACCCGGCCTTTTCAGCGGCGGCGCACAGCGCGCTCAACAGCTGAAAGCCCAGCCCGTGCCCACGGAACTGCTCGCCTACATAGATGCTTACCTCGGCCACGCCCCTGTAACACCACCGGGGGTCTACCCGGTGCAAAGCACACCACCCTGCCAGCACCCCGCCGGAAAGGATGACCAGACGGCACTCCTTTGTGTGGGAAGCGTCCCACGCGGTATAGGGCGGCATTCGGTCTGGAAGGTGGCGTATTCCGTGGCAATGCCCTCAACATAAATTCTGGAGACCGCGCCCCAGTCCTCCGGCGTCATAGGCCGGATGATGATCTTATCCATACTTTCATCCTCGGCGGGCCGAAAATTGCCCGCATTCTCTTTCCACTCCCGGATAAATTTCAGTATAGCAGAATTTGCCGCGCGGTACAAGAAGCGGACTGCACAGAAATTGCTTTGACATCCTACTTGTTTGTGATACAATAAGGGAACAAGAATGCGCGCGGGGGGTGCGCCGTCTCCCATGGAGGATGTATGAGAAAAACTGTCCGGGTACTGCTGTGTATGGTTTGGCTTATGCTTTGCGCGGCGCTGCCTGCCTTTGGCGCAGAGAGTGCACCTCATGTCACGGCAGAAACTACAATGGCTCAGCTGCGCGCAAACCCGGCGATCCAGGGAAGCGGCTATTATACATATTGCCGTGAGATGACGCCGCTGATGGTGGAACGCTGGAAAAACAAGACCTTGCACGATTATTTTGGCGACACCGACCGGGAATCCGGCATTGCTGCGCTGAACCTTATCATTGATAACTATAATAAGGGCGTCAAGGTCACCTATCAGGTCTACACTCCTGAGGAGATCGAACACAATTCCAGTCTGGGCTGTGTGCAGCTGTTTTATTATCCGGCCGAGACCCCCAACGCCAAAACCGCTATCGTAGTGCCCGGCAACGCCTTGACTGCAACCTCGGAGATGGGTGAGGGCGGCTCCACGGCCTACGAGCTGCATAACCGGGGCTATGCCGTGTTCGTGTTGCGCTACCGCACCTTTTTGGATCTGGGCAATAACGCCCCGCTGGAGGATCTGGCAAGGGCGGTGCAGCTGGTGACAACCTTGACGAGGAGCTTTCCATCCATACACAGGGCTATGCGCTGGTGGGCTACTCCTCTGGCGGCCAGCTTGTGGGCGTGTTCGCAAATAAGGAGCGCGGCTACGGCTATTACGGTGCTGCAAAACCCGGTGCACTGCTGTTGGCTTATCCGGTAGTGAACTTTTCAGAGGTAAAGATCGCGTATCAGGCGCTTATGGATACCGGCAACTATGGGTGGCACTATTACTGCTCCAGTGTGGCAGATCTTGTCACGGACGATTATCCGCCGGTATTTTTCTGGTACGGGAAGGACGACAAGGTGCTGCCTTGGATGATCAATCAGGTGCAGGGCCCGGCGCTGCAAGCGGCGCTGGAAGCCCACAAGGTACCTTATATTATGAAGGTGTTTGAGTCTGCGCCGCATAGTATCGGGGTGGGCTATACCACCGATGCCGAGGGCTGGCTGACAGATGCCGTGGCTTTTTGGGAGCAGCAGACCGCTGCCTGACCATAAATAAAAAGGAGTAGAACATGATGGATCAGAATACTTGTTTTGCATACCTGAATATGGAGCTGCCGGATGATATCCGCCGTCTGAAGGAAGCGGGCTACTACGATGCTGCCATTGCGCGCATCGATGCCTGTCTGGCCGAAGACTGGACTGCCAGCCAGAACCAGCCCCTGCACCCGCAGGGTGCGCTGCCGGTAAACCCCACCCCCCATGGCGTGGACGCATGGCGGCAGGGTCTGCTGGCGCACCGGGAAATTTTGCGCCGTCTGCCGCGGGACTACACTCTCACCGCCGAGCAGCTGCTGAACCAGCTGCAAGCCGCCCTGCGGAACTTTACCGCCGAGGAGTTCGCCGCACTGGACGCTGCCGGGCAGATGGACTGGCGCTTTGTGGAAGGACAGAAGCGCTATATCTACCGCGCTGCCGAAACGCTGGTGGCTACCCATCCCGACCTTGCTGCCCGTCAGCTGGACCCGCCCGTTCCGGAGCGCAGCTGGGATCGTTTTGAGCCTCAGCACGACCAGATGGTGCGCACCGGCGCAGTCAGCGCAGACATCACCCTGCGCACCAGCATCGGCATGACCGACGAAACCTTTGCCCGCGCCCTTGCCGCCGCAAAGGCCAAGGCAGAAACACCGTGCACGTCAAGGTGTGGCTGCCGCTGCCTGCTGCCTGCCCGGCACAGAGCAATATCACGCTGGACAGCTTTACCGCCCAGCCCACTTATATTGCGCCGGAAACCGCACCCCAGCGCACCGCGTACTGGGAGGCGGACCTTGCGAGAACTGCCGCTTTGGGGCACAGTACAGCTACCGCAGCACTGCGCACTACGCTGCCCCGCTGGAAATGCAGGCCGACCCGGTGCAGCCGGATTTTGACACCGCCGAGCAGCTGCCCCACATCGCCTTTACCCCCTATATGAAGGCACTGGCTGCGCAGCTGACTGAGGGTATCACCGACCCGGTGCAGAAGGCAAAGCGCATTTATGATTTTGTCACCCTGAATGTGCACTACCACTTCCAGCCTATGTATTTTGTACACGAGAACATCACCGATAACTGTGCCCGCAGCCGCCGGGGCGATTGCGGCGTGATGGCCGCCACCTTCATCACCCTTTGCCGCATTGCAGGCATCCCGGCAAAGTGGCAGAGCGGCATGGTGGCACGGCCGGAGACAGCCGGCTGCCACGACTGGGCAATGTTCTATATTGCCCCCAAGGCTGGATGTACGCCGATTGCTCTGCCGGTGCCTCCATGGCGCGTGCGGGCAACGAGAAGATGCGCCTGCACTACTTCGGCAATCTGGACACCGACCGCATGGTGGCCAACAGCGACATCTGCGCGCCTTTCGACCCGCCCATGTGCTCCTTCCGCGCCGACCCCTGTGATAATCAGGTAGGCGAGATGGAGGTAGACGACGTGGGTCTGTACGGCCAGCAGGTGGAGACCACGCAGGAGATCGTAAAGCATCAGGAAGTATAAGCACATCCGGGTCTGCCATTACCGCAAGACCCGGATTTTTGAGTTAAAAGGAGAATGTCTATGGAATTTTGGCAGGACTGTACACGCTTCTGCTGGTGGCCATCTGCTGCTGCAGGCGCTTTTGCTGTACCGCACCGGCAAGCCCGCCGCCCGGCAGGATGACGAAGCTCTGAAAGAGTGGCTGCACCAGCAGCTGGAAGCGCAGGCGCGGGTGCTGGAAGAAAAGCAGGCGCAGCAGGCACAGCAGAATCTGGCCGCGATGGCGCATATCAGCGATACCCTGCAAACCGCAGTGCAGGGCATGAGCAGCACCCTGACGGCAGGACAGAACACCCAGCAGCAGACCATGGAGCAGCGCTTGCAGGGGCTGGAAGCCTCCAACGCCCGCAAGCTGGAAGAGATGCGCAAAGCGCTGGCAGACGGCCTTGCCGCCATGCAGGCACAGAACGCCCAGAAGCTGGACGAGATCCGCCACACCGTGGACGAGCAATTGCAGGACGCACTGCAAAAGCGGGTGACCGAAAGCTTTAAGGCGGTCAACGACCAGCTGGAGCAGGTGTACAAGGGCTTGGGTGAGATGCAGAGCCTTGCCGCCGATGTGGGCGGGCTGAAGCAGGTGCTCTCCGGAGTCAAGACCCGCGGCATTCTGGGCGAGATACAGCTGGGCGCGATTTTAGAAGAGATCCTTGCGCCGGAGCAGTACGACACCAACGTGGCCACCATCCCCGGCAGCACCCAGCGGGTGGAGTACGCCATCCGTATGCCCGGTGTGGACGGCAACAGCGTCTGGCTGCCCATCGACTCCAAATTTCCCGGCGATACCTACGCACACCTGCAGGACGCGCAGGCTTCCGGCGATGCACAGGCAGTGGAAAACGCCCGCCACGCGCTGGAGCTGGTGCTGCGCAGCGAGGCAAAGGATATCCGGGAAAAATATGTGGAGCCGCCATATACCACGGCCTTCGGCATCCTGTTTCTGCCCTTTGAAGGTCTGTATGCCGAGGTGGTGAACGCCGGACTGCTGGAAGTTTTGCAGCGGGATTATCAGGTGAACGTGGCCGGCCCCAGCACCATGGCGGCGCTGCTCAACAGCCTGCAAATGGGCTTCAAGACCCTTGCCATCCAAAAGCGCTCCGGCGAGGTGTGGCAGCTGCTGGGGGCAGTCAAGACCGAGTTCGATAAGTTTGGGCAGGGGCTTTCCAAGATGCAGCAGCGCCTGCGCCAGACGGACGAAGAACTGGACAACCTCATCGGGGTGCGCAGCCGCGCCATCAGCCGCAAGCTGCGTGCGGTGCAGACGCTGGACGAGAACACCGCTGCCACCCTGCTGGAACTGGACACCGAGCCGGGCAGACCGGTAACAGCACGTCTGCCGGAGAGCGGGGAAGAGCTTTGATGCGCAGAAGCTCCCCGCATTATCCCTTGCGAAATTTCTGACGATGTGCTACAATAGGAATTGTTCTCAGAAATATTTGCCAATTTACGGCACAAGATAAACCCAAAAGGAGTCTGAACGGTATGAGCATGAAAAAAATCAGCGAAGCCATCCTTGGTGTGGGCGTGGACGATACCACCATCGACCTGTTCGAGAGCCAGTATCCGGTGCCCACCGGGGTCAGCTATAATTCCTATGTCATTCTGGACGAAAAGACCACCATTCTGGACACGGTGGACGCCCGCGCCACCGAGCCTTGGCTGGAAAACCTTGCCGAGGCACTGGGCGGCCGCAAGCCCGCCTATCTGGTGGTCTCCCACATGGAGCCGGATCACGGTGCCAACGTTGCAAAGCTGGCAGCCCTCTACCCGGAGATGCAGGTGGTAGCAACGCCAAGACCTTCCAGTATATGGAGCAGTTCTTTGGCGCAGATGCCATTGCCCCGGAGCGCCGCGTGGTAGTGAAGGACGGCGAGAGCCTGAGCCTTGGTGCCCACACCCTCACCTTTGTGTTTGCCCCCATGGTGCACTGGCCGGAGGTCATGGTCAGCTACGAGAGCAGCGAGAAGGTGCTGTTCTCCGCCGATGGCTTTGGCCGCTTTGGTGCAGTGGCAAAGTTTGACGAAAACGCCGACTGGGCCAGCGAAGCCCGCCGCTACTACCTGAACATTGTGGGCAAGTACGGCCCGCAGGTGCAGGCATTGCTCAAAAAGGCTGCGGCACTGGACATCAAGACGATCTGCCCGCTGCACGGCCCGGTGCTTACCGGTGATCTGAGCAAGTACCTGAACTACTACGATCTCTGGTCCAGCTACAAGGCCGAGGAGCCGGAAAAGATTCTGGTAGCCAGTGCTCCATCCACGGCCACACCCGTGCCGCTGCCCACACCATGGCTGAAAAGCTGCGTGCACAGGCGCAAAGGTGGTGGAGATGGATCTGACCCGCACGGATGTTTCCTATGCCGTTACCGAAGCCTTCCGCTGCGGTAAGATCGTGCTGGCCTGCGCCACCTACGACGGCTTCCTCTTCCCGCCGATGGAGAATCTGCTGACTCACCTCAAGACCAAGAGCTTCCAGAACCGCACCGTCGGCCTGATGGAAAACGGCACTTGCACCCATGGCTGCAAAGCTTATGCGTGCCGAGCTGGAGAGCATGAAGAACATCACCCTCTGCGAGAATGTGGTCACCATCCGCTCTGCCGCCAACGCTGCTGCCGAGGCACAGATGGACGCCCTTGCCGCAGAGCTCGTTGCAAAGTAACACGGCATAAAATCAAGTAAACGCAAACACTCCCGAACTTTCCATAAAAAGCCCGGGAGTGTTTTTTTGTTCCTTTGTTTGCTCCATTATCTGCTAGATTATGATATGAGAGGAAAACACAAAATTTTACGTCATTTTTTGAAATGGACACAAACAAAAAAGCGGCAAAACGAACAAATTTTGAACGTTTCACCGCTATATTCTGGAGCAGGATACGGGACTCGAACCCGCCGCCTACTGCTTGGGAAGCAGTCGCTCTACCGGATGAGCTAACCCTGCAAGTGCTCCATTATTGTAACAAAGCAGGGCAGGAATGTCAAGGCTTTTCCGCACGAAATTTGCGGTCAGCTCATTTTGGCCCAAGTCAGGTCCAGCACCGGGAAGAACGGGTCGAATACCAAGTCCCGCACGCCGTTTGCCAGCAGCAGACGTTTCTGCTGCGCCATCAGGGGCACCACGGTGCAACTTTCCAGCAGCTGCCGCTCGCACTGCGCCAACAGAGCGCAACGGTCCTTGCCGGTCTGCTGTGCGCTCAGTGCCAGCCGGTCGGCATAAACAGTATCGGCGTAGCCGGTCAGACTGCCGCCCTCAGCGGTGAATTGCTGCAGCATCTGATATACGCTGCCGCCCTCGGCACGGATGGGCGCAAGGGCAATGGTGTATTTCCCAGCGGCAATGCGGGCATCAAACTCGTCCTGCTCTACCTCTTCCACCGAGAAGAACAGGGAACACTCCTTCTGCCATGCGCTGTTGATCTGGTCGGCCAGTTCGCCCAGCCCGGCGTTCTTGGGCAGCAGCAGGGTCACACCGGAAAAATCCGAGGTCGCCATGCCCTGCCGCGCAGCCAGATACAGAGCCTTTGGCTCCGGGATGGTGGGCAGGGGATCCCCGGCAGTTTCGCGGTAGTCCAGCCCATCCACGGTCAGACCCTCCGGTACAAGCCCCTTTGCAGCGGCGTACAGGCCGCTGGAGGCACATCGGCGTTTTCCCGGGCAATACCGGCCAGCGCCTGCCGCAGCTGCTGGTTCTGGAACACCGACCCCTCTGCCGCGTTGAAGAGCAGCGCCCATGTGGTGTCGGAATAGCTTACCGTCTGTAAGCTGGTGGCTTCGCCGCTCTCGTCCAGCGCGGCAGAGCATTTGCCATCAGCAATGAGCTGGGCCGCGCTCTTGCCGCTGCCGCTGGTGTCCTGCACCAGACGCAGACTGCGACCAGCGGGCTTTCCACAGTACGGCGCAAAAACAGGCCGTTTGCCGTCCAGTTGTACAGGTAAAAGCTGCCGCTGGCAAGCGTAGTCTTGGCGGTCAGTCCGTAGGTGCCCCGGGTGCTCTCAAAAAAGGCCTCGTCACAGGGGGCTGCACCGGGCATGGCCAGCTTTGCTAAAAAGTTATCGTCCCGCTCGCTCAGCCGGAACACCAACGTCAGCGGCCCATTGGCCGAAACGCCCAGACTGCTTTCGTCTGCAAGCCCCGCCAGCACGGCGGCGCTGTTCTGAATGGCGGAAAACTCCACCGCATAGGGCGAGGCAGTCTCGGCATGGAAAATGCGCCGGAACGCAAATACAAAATCCTCGGCGGTAATGTCGTACTCTGTGGCGGCACCCTTGGCGGCAGCGTAGGTCAGGCCGTCCTTCAGGGTAAAGGTGTAGGTCAGCCCGTCTGAGGAGACCGTCCACTTCTCACAGAGCCCCGGCACAAGTTCGCCGTCCGGGTCCTTGCGCACCAGCGTGCCGTACAGATTCTCGCAGGCGATGACATCCGATGCACCGGAGGCTACCTGCGGGTCCAGATTTGCGGGGATGCTGTCCACAAACCAAGTAAAGCTGGCAGAGTTTGTGGAGCTGCCACAGCCGGTCAGAGCAAAAAGAAACGCAGCAGCCAGCACCGCTGCGGTAAAACGCAACCATCGTTTCAAAAAGAATAACCTCATTCCGTTTATCTTCGCGCAGAAACGGCAAAAAACGCTCTGCAACGACAAGTGTAGCAGAAAGCAGCAGAAAAAACAATTGCCTTTTTGTGAATTTACCGGGCTTTTTGAAGCAGACTATGCAGTTTTCCGTTGCCAATTGCGCGCAAATGGACTATAATGGTACAGCGAAGTGATCCCCGCGCTGCCCGTGCGGCGCGGTGTTATACCATGATCCTATTAGAGGAGGAACTGTTTTTATGCAGAAAGATCAGCAGAAGCTTGCCCAGCTTATTCAGGGCAAAAAGGTCGCCTTTATCGGCGCAGGCGTCAGCCACAAGACCCTCATCAAGGAGTTTGTGGAGCTGGGCGCTCATGTGACTTTGTGCGACCAGAAAAAGAGCGTGGAGGACTTTGGCGATTACGCCGCCACCATCCGGGAGTTGGGCATCGACCTGACCTTGGCGAAAACTATCTGGACGGCTTCAAGGGACAGGACATCATCATGCGCACCCCGGGCTTTGTGGGTTACTTTGAAAAGCCCCTGCAGGATGCCATGGCCGCCGGCACCATGGTCACCAGTGAGGTGGAACTGTTCTTCGATTTCTGCCCCTGCGAGATCGTGGCCGTGACTGGCTCGGACGGCAAGACCACCACCACAACCCTTATCTCCAAATTCTACGAGCCGCAGGCCGCAAGGTGCATTTGGGCGGCAACATCGGCGCAGCCCTGCTGCCCATGCTGCCGGAAGTATCCCCGGAGGATGTAGCTGTGGTGGAACTTCCAGCTTCCAGCTGATCAGCATGCACGCAAGCCCCAATATTGCTGTGGTCACCAACGTGACCCCGAACCATCTGGATCACCACAAGGATATGCAGGAATACATCGATGCCAAGCGCAATATCCTGCTGTACCAGAAGCAGCCCTGCCGCGCCGTGCTGGGCTATGAGAACGAGATCAGCCGCTCCATGCAGGCAGACTGCAAGGGCAAGCAGGTGTGGTTCACCCGCCTGCACGATACCGACAACGGTGCCTTCCTGCGCAAGGAGGACGGCATGCTCTGCATGGCCGAGGATGGTGTCGTGACCCCCTTCCTTGCCCAGAAGGATGTCAAGCTGCGCGGTCTGCACAACATCGAAAACCTGCTGGCTGCTGCCGCTGCCGTGTGGGGCGAGGTGCCCGTAGAAGCTATCCGTCAGGTGGGCAGCACCTTTACCGGCGTAGAGCACCGCATCGAGCCGGTGCGTACTCTGGACGGCGTGCTGTACTATAACGATTCCATCGGCACCAGCCCCACCCGCACCATCGCCGGTCTGCGCAGCTTTGACCGGAAGGTCATCCTCATCGCAGGCGGCTACGATAAGCACATCCCCTACGAGCCGCTGGCACCGGAGATCATCGCCCACGTCAAAAATCTGGTGCTGATGGGCGCTACTGGCCCCCGCATCGAGCAGGCTGTGCGGGAGTGCCCCGGCTTTGACGAGGCCGCTCTGCCCATTCAGCACGCAGACAATATGCAGCACGCCGTAGACTGGCACGCTGCCGCCAGCAAGCGCGACATCATCATCCTGTCTCCGGCAAGTGCTTCTTTTGACCTGTACCCCAACTTTGAGGTGCGCGGCCGCGAGTTCAAAAAGATCGTCAACGCGCTCAAGTGATTGCACAGGTAAAGGATGCAAAGCGCCGTACCCGGTTCGCGAATGCCTGCCGGGGTCTGCCGGTGCTGGACGCTCTGCTGCCGCTGGATTGTACGCTCTTTCGCAAAAGTCAGCCGTGGCGGTTCTACGCGGGCCCTACGCTGGCGCTGGAACTTTCCGGCAACACGGCATGGCTGGCCGGGCACGCAAACCCCGCAGAACTGGCAGGCTTTTTGTCCTTCTGCGGGTGCGAGAGCGCCATTCTGGACGGGACTGTCTGCCTGCCGCCGGACGGCTGGCACAAGGCGGAAGCACTGACCGTGTTCGGTCTGCCGCAGGCTGGGCCGCTGCCCCTGCCTGCCGTGGACGAAGCTTTGTGGACGCAGCTGTCCCTCTGCCGGGAAGCACCCGCCGCCCGGGTGGCAGCAGCGCTTTACCCAGCAGACCCCGCCCGGCAGGCAGATTTTTACTCAGAACTGTGCACAAAGCGCAGCCGGGGCAGGGCAGTGGCGTGGACATTGGAGCAGGGGAGTACAGTCGTCTGCACCGTGGGCGCTTATGCCTGTGCAATGGGCAGGCATATATGGCCTGTGGGCAGACCGCAGAGCCGCTGCGGGGCAAAGGCATCGGCGGGCGGCTCATTGTGGAAATGGCAAACAGCCTTGCCGCCGAAGGCTGCGCCCGGTGTTCCTCTGTGCACCGGAGCGGGTGCGGTTTTATACCCGCCTTGGCTTTGCAAAACAGGCAGAGTACGCCCGCTATGTGCCCGAGAAATGCTAAAGCTTCTTGCACAAAGAACCCAATAATAACAGGAAGGAACTATCACGTTATAATGTCGATTCTGAACCACTTTTTTGATTATAAGCCCGAGGTGCTGGCGCTGGACGAAAAGGCCATGGAGCTGTGCCAACCCTACTTCCGCCAGATGGAGGAGATCCGGGATTTCAACCAGCTGAAAATGCTCAAGGCCTTTGCCGATACCCAGATGTCCTCCACCGATATGCTGGGCACCACCGGCTACGGCCTGTGGGATACCGGCCGTGCCAAGCTGGAGCAGATCTTTGCGCAGGTCATGGGCGCAGAGGATGCACTGGTGCGCAGCCAGTTCCAGAGCGGCACCCACACGCTGGCGGTGGCGCTGTTCGGTCTGCTACGGGCAGGGGACACCCTGCTGGCCGCCACCGGCCGCCCCTACGATACGCTGGAGGCGTCATTGGTCTGGACGGCAAGGGCAAGGGCACCGGTACCCTGATGGACTACGGCGTAAACTATGACGAAGCCCCCCTTAAAGCAGACTTCACCCCGGACTACGACCTGATCGCCAAAAAAGCCCCTGGTGCAAAGGTATGCCACATCCAGCGCAGCCGCGGCTATTTACAGCGCAACGCCTTTGATCTGGCTACCATCCGCAAAATTGCCGATACCGCCCGCGCCGCAAACCCGGAGATCATCATTTTTGTGGACAACTGCTACGGCGAGTTCACCCAGACGCAGGAGCCCTGTCAGGTGGGCGCGGATATCGCAGTGGGCAGCCTGATCAAGAACCCTGGCGGCGGCATTGCTCCCACCGGCGGCTACATCGTGGGTCGCAAGGATCTGGTGGAACTGTGCGCTTACCGCCTGAACGCCCCCGCTTGGCAAGGAGCTGGGCTGCACGCTGGAGACCCCCCGGGATATGTATCTGGGCTTCTACTACGCTCCCGGCGTGGTGTGCGAGGCCATCAAGACCGCCATCTATGCCCAGTGTATGCTGGAGCTGCTGGGCAAAAAGCCATCCCACGCTACTGCGAGGCTCACAACGATATCGTCACCTGCTTTGATGCCGGTACGGCAGAGGCGCTCATCGGCTTCTGTCAGGCATTCAGGCTGCCAGCCCCGTGGACAGCTACGCCGCCCCGGAACCCAGCCCGGAGCCGGGCTACACCGACGAGGTGGTCATGGCCAGCGGCAGCTTACGCAGGGCAGCACCATCGAGCTTTCCTGCGACGGTCCTCTGCGCGCCCCTTATACCTGTTATTTGCAGGGCGGCTTGAACTTTGCCGCCAGCCGCGCCGGTGTGCTGCTGGCTGTCCAGAAAGCTTATTTTAAGGAGTAATGTTTGCCCTGCGGGCAGGATATCATTATAACAAAAGGAGCTATCGCACAACACGCTGCGATAGCTCCTTTTTTCCCTCTATACACAAAGTAACACACAAATAAACGCTTACACGGCACGGGCCTGCATGGCGGGGATCGGCTCGATCATAGCCGGGTGCATCCCTTCGCGGTAGTCCAGATCTCCCTGATCCAGACCACGCAGCAGCACCTCTGCGGTAGCAATGTTGGTGGCAATGGGTACGCTGTGCATATCGCACAGGCGCAGCAGATTCTGCTCGGTCAGGCTGGCGGCATCAGCCTTCAGCGGGTCGCGGAAGAACAGCACCAGATCCACCTCATCGCAGGCAACGCGGGAGGTGATCTGCTGTACACCGCCCAGCTTGCCGGAGAGGTAGCAATGCACCGGCAGACCAGTAGTCTGCGCAAGCATCCGGCCGGTGGTACCGGTGGCGATAACATTATTGCGGGAAAGGATGGCACTGTAAGCGGTACAGAACTGCAGAGCCAGTTCTTTGCGGGAATCGTGGGCAAGAATTGCGATCGTCATAGGATGCTCTCTCCTTTACTTATTTTTACATAGTACCAGTTGTGATGTACGAATTTTTGAAGTTCTGTGAAACGAGAGTGAAATCGATATCAAACCTTACACTATAGTTTTACCGCACAGAAAACGCTCTGTCAAGAGAAAATTTTGCTTTTTTAACCTATAAAAACATAAAAGTACTACTTTTACATTGTGAGAAACGGCGAATTCTTGGATACATACCACCATCCAAGAAAATCCGTTTTCTGGGAAAAGTGAAATATTTTTCACTTTTTCACTTGAATCGAAATACAGTCCATCCCGATAAAACAAAAATACAGGCCGAAGCAGCTTGCATCGGCCTGTACAGGAAATTTTTTTTCAACTGTGAAAACTTGCTCTGCCGCGCCCGCAGGCCGGACAGAATTGTAAAAAAATTATGAAGAAGACGGGGCAGGGGAGATCACCGGATCTGCCCATCACCGTGAATGATGTACTTGTAGCTGCAAAGTTCCTCCAGCCCCATGGGACCCGAGCGTGCAGCTTCTGGGTAGAGATGCCCATCTCACAGCCCAGACCAAACTCGCCGCCGTCGGTAAAGCGGGTGGAGCAGTTCACATACACGGCGGCGCTGTCCACCGCAGCGGTGAACCGGTCGGCGTCTGCCTGCGTCCGGGTCAGAATGGCCTCGCTATGGCCGGTGGAGTGCTGCGCAATGTGGGCAATGGCCTCATCTACACTGTCCACCACCTTGACGGCAAGGATGTAGTCCAGAAACTCGGTGTCAAAGTCCGCAGGGCCGGCAGGCATGCCGGGAATGATGGCGGCAGCGCGCGTGTCCAGCCGCAGCTCTACCGGCAGCTTGCCCGCAGCCACGCGGTCGGGGCCAAGACGCTGTGCAAGCTAGGCAGAAACTCCTGCGCAATGGCAGAGTGCACCAGACACACCTCCTCAGCGTTGCACACGCTGGGGCGGCTGGCCTTGGCGTTTTCAATAATGTCCAGTGCCTTTGCCTGATCGGCGGTGTCGTCCACAAAAATGTGGCAGATGCCGGTACCGGTCTGGATGCAGGGCACCTTGCGTTCTCCACGCAGGCGCGGATCAGCCTGCACCGCCCCGGGGGATCAGCAGATCCACATAGCCCACGCAGTCATCAGGGCGTTGGCGGAAGCGTGTGTGGTGTCCTCGATCAGGCAGACTGCGTTTTCCGGCAGGCCGTTCTCCCGCAGCCCCTGCCGCAGTGCCTGCACAATGGCGTTGGCGCTGCGCCATGCTTCCTTGCCGCAGCGCAAGATGCAGGCGTTGCCGCTCTTGATGGCAAGGGCGGCAGCATCGCTGGTCACGTTGGGACGGCTCTCGTAGATGATAGCAATCACACCCATGGGCACGGCGGTCTTTTCAATGACCAGCCCGTTGGGGCGCTCCACCCGCTTCAGCACCCGGCCCACCGGGTCGGGCAGGGCAGCGACCTCTTCAATGCCCTTTGCCATGGCGCGGATGCGCTCCTCGGTCAGGGCAAGACGATCCAGCATCACCTCGCTGATATGTCCCTTTGCAGCGGCCATATCGTCGGCGTTGGCGGCAAGGATAGCGTCATGTTTGCCGGGCTGCACAGCTGCGCAGCCATACTGTGCAGTGCCTGTGCGCGGCTGGTGCTATCAGCCAGTGCCAGCGCAGCCTTTGCCCCGCGGGCGGCTTCCAGAATTTCCTGTGTTGTCATAGCTCAAACCTCCTGTGTGGACAGTGCGGGCTGCTTGTGCCGGCAAGCGGGTGCCGATGGCTTGCCCGCAGCGATATCATACAGCAGCTCCGGTGTGCGCCGTTGGCAATGACCATATCCGCGCCGCTGCCGGTCACCATACGGGCAGCCCGCAGCTTGGTGGCCAGTGCCGCCGGTGCCCAGTGCCGAGCCTGCACCGTCTGCCAGCGCCATCACCTCCGGGGTGATCTCCTCCACCAGCGGGATCAGTGCCGCATCCGGGTGGGTGTGGGGGTTCGCAGTGTACAAGCCGTCGATGTCGCTCAGCAGCACCAGCAAGTCGGCCTTGCAGCAGCAGGCCACAATAGCGGCCAGCGTGTCGTTGTCGCCAATGGAAGTGATCTCATCGGTGGCAACACTGTCGTTTTCATTGATGATGGGCAGTGCACCCAGTTCCAGCAGACGGGTCAGGGTGTTCTGGATGTTCACCCGGCGCTCGGTGTGCTCCACGTCCACGCCGGTAAGCAGGATCTGCGCTACCGTGTGATCGTAGGCACTGAACAGCCGGTCGTAGGTGTACATCAGCTCGCACTGCCCCACGGCGGCGCAGGCCTGCTTGGTGGTGGTATCCTTGGGACGTGCAGGCAGCGAAAGCTTGCCTACGCCCATGCCGATGGCGCCGGAGGACACCAGAATCACCTCGTGTCCCTCGTTCTTTAAATCGCTCAATACCTTGACCAGTTCCTCTGCATGGCGGATGTTCAGCCGCCCGGTGGGGTATGCCAATGTGGAGGTGCCTACTTTCACAACGATGCGCATGATTCCATTAACCCTTTCCCATTTCCTTTGTTTTGTCGTAAGCAGCCAGCACGGCATCCATCACCGCACCGCGCAGCCCGTGTTCTTCCAGTACCCGCACGCCCTGAATGGTGCTGCCGCCGGGGCTGCACACAGCATCCTTCAGCGCACCGGGGTGCTTGCCGCTTTCCAGCACCAGCTTTGCGCTGCCCAGTACCATCTGTGCGGCGTATTCCTGTGCCTTTGCCCGGGGCAGACCGCAGGCCACGCCGCCGTCGGCCAGCGCTTCAATAAACTGGTACACCCATGCCGGGCCACAGCCGGAAACGCAGCTTGCGGCATCGATCATACCCTCGCTACGGCGTCCAGACGCCGGCGGGAGCCATCAGCTGACAGAATGCGGCCTCCTCCTCGGCGGTCACGTTGACGGAGCAATACTGGATCATGCCTTCGCCTACCGATGCCGGGGTGTTGGGCATGATGCGGATGACAGGGTAGTCGCCGCCCGCCATCTCTTGAATGCGTGCCACCGGCAGGCCGGCGGCCATGGTGCACAGCACGAACCGCTTGGTGCGCTCGGCAAGGATGAACCGCAGGGGCTCCAGCATGGCTTCCATCATCTGGGGCTTTACCGCCAGAAAGATCAGGTCGCAGTCCCCGGCAACCTCGGCGTTGGTACGCCGTCTGACAGCCCAGCTCTGCGGCCAGCGCTTCGGCTTGGCCGCCGTGCGGTTAGCCAGAAATACATTCTCAGGCTCGGTAGCC
>ENA-OQIO01000547-OQIO01000547.1-human-gut-metagenome-genome-assembly--contig:-NODE-547-length-19879-cov-2.523947_pt1 | contig 19879 bp, 17 predicted proteins | sample MGYA00242573_ERZ504737 | MGnify/ENA primary metagenome ERZ504737 (study PRJEB26092, sample SAMD00036203) | human gut metagenome | host: Homo sapiens | study: EMG produced TPA metagenomics assembly of...
TTTGATTTTCTGTTAAACCTTTCCTTTTTTATTCTATCAATATCTATAAGTCAATTTAAAGGAAAATTTTATATTTTTTGAATTTTATACAATATTTATCAAATTACAAAATGAACTGGCTTAAGTCGCGATTTTTAACTATTCCACCAAGCTTTTCATTTACATAATCAGCATTAATTACTACATTTTTTTCTTCTAATTCTGGTGCATCAAAAGATAAATCTTCTAATAATTTTTCCATAATTGTATGAAGTCTTCTTGCTCCAATATTTCCATTTGTTCATTTACTTCACAAGCTACTTGAGCTAATCTTTCGATAGCATCATCAGTAAATTCAATGGAAACACCTTCTGTAGCAAGTAATGCTTTATATTGTTTTAATAAGGCATTTGTTGGTTCTGTTAAAATACGTTTAAAATCTTCTTCAGTTAAAGAAGTCAATTCCACACGAATTGGAAAACGACCCTGAAGTTCTGGTATTAAATCAGAAGGCTTAGCCATATGGAAAGCACCTGCTGCAATAAATAAAATATGGTCTGTTTTCATCTGTCCATATTTTGTGGATACTGTGGAACCTTCAACTATTGGTAAGATATCACGCTGTACACCTTCACGAGATACATCAGGACCAGAAGAAGAACCTTTTACTGCAACCTTATCAATTTCATCTAAGAAAATGATACCATTGCGTTCTGCAAGTTCAATAGCTTCTTGAGCAATAGACTCCATATCCAATAATTTTTGAGCTTCTTCTTGAGTAAAGATTTCTCTTGCTTGAGCAACTGTAACTTTGCGTTTTTTGCGTTTTTTAGGCATTAAATTGCCAATCATATCCTGAATATTATTGCTCATGTCTTCCATACCAGAACCTGCAAACATACCAATTACAGGAGCTGCTTTTGGTTCAACATCAATTTCAATAATATCATTTTCTAATTCACCTTTTAAAAGGCGTTTTCTGCACCATTCTCTGCCAGCAGAATATTTTGGTTCTTCCACTTTTTCTGTGCTTTCTTCTTCTTTGTTTGTACCACCAAAGATAGCGCTGAGTGGATTAGATACAGCACTGGATTTTGGTTCTGGAACATAAATATCTAAAATACGTTCTTGAGCCATTTCTTTAGCTTTATCTTGTACTTGTTCTAATTTTTCTTGTTTTAACATACGTACAGCAGATTCAGCTAAATCTCTAACCATGGATTCTACATCTCTACCTACATAACCTACTTCAGTAAATTTAGTAGCTTCAACTTTTACAAAAGGTGCTTTTACAAGTTTTGCTAAACGTCTTGCAATTTCTGTTTTACCAACACCAGTAGAGCCAATCATCAAGATATTTTTAGGAATAATTTCATCTCTCATATCTTCTGGGAGATGACGCTACGCCATCTATTGCGAAGTGCAATAGCTACAGAACGTTTTGCTTGTGATTGTCCTACAATATATTTATCTAATTCTTCAACAACTTGACGAGGAATTTGTTCATTCAATTTCATGAATTTATTCTCCTTTATTTATCTAATTCTTCCACTATAATATTGTGATTTGTATATACACAAATATCAGCAGCAATAGTAAGTGCTTCTTTAGCAATTTCAGCTGCAGTCAAATTAGAATGTTTAGCTAATGCACGACCTGCTGAAAGTGCATAAAATCCGCCAGAACCAATAGCTGCAACATTACCATCTGGTTCAATTACTTCACCATTACCAGAAAGTAGTAACATTGTATTTTCATCAGCAACAAGTAATAATGCTTCTAATTTGCGAAGAACTCTATCTGTACGCCAATCTTTAGCAAGTTCTACCGCTGCGCGAGTTAAATTACCATGATATTCAATTAATTTAGATTCAAATTTTTCAAATAAAGTAAAAGCATCGGCAACAGAACCTGCAAAGCCAGCTAAAACTTTACCATTATATAAACGACGTACTTTACGGGCATTTGCTTTCATAATAGCAGCTTGTCCAAAAGTAACTTGTCCATCACCAGCTATAGCAGTTTTTCCATCTTTTTTTACTGCTATGATAGTGGTTGCTTTAAAATTTTCCATAAAATCATCTCCATTTATAGGCTATATTCATATTATCAGTTTTACTTAGATAATTTCAATACATCTATTTTAAATTTTGCTAAAAATTCTAAGGCACGTTCTGCAATTTTTTGTTTTTTCAACTTTTTATCACGAATGCGTTCTTCTAAAGGTGGCATCAAACCAAAATTAGCATTCATAGGCTGAAAATGTTTTGCTACAGCAGAAGTAATATATTTGCACATAGAACCATGAGCTGTTTGTTCTGGGAAAATCACTGGATTTTCTCCTTTAGCTAAATATGCTGCATTAACACCTGCCACAAGACCAGAAGCTGCAGATTCTATATATCCTTCAACGCCTGTCATCTGACCTGCAAATAATAAATCATCTCTATCTTTGTATTGCAAAGTTGGTCGCAATAATTCAGGAGAATTAATAAATGTGTTTCTATGCATCACGCCATAACGTACAAATTCAGCATTTTCAAGTCCTGGTATTAGACCAAATACGCGTTTTTGTTCTGGCCATTTCAAATGAGTTTGAAAACCTACTATATTATATAGGCTATCTGCTGCATTATCTTGACGAAGTTGCACTACAGCATAAGGTCTTTTTCCTGTTTTAGGATCTTCTAACCTACAGGTTTTAATGGTCCATATAGTAAAGTATCTATACCACGACGAGCCATTTCTTCAACAGGCATACAACCTTCAAAAAACTTAGCTTTTTCAAATTCCTTGATTGGTGCAAGTTCTGCTGTTGTCAATTCTTGCCAAAATTTTTCATATTCTTCTTTATCCATAGGACAATTAATATAATCCGCTGTTCCTTTACCATAGCGAGAAGCGCGATATGCTTTACTCATATCTATAGATTCTTTGCTGATTAATGGTGCCGCAGCATCATAAAAGTAAAAATAATCCTGACCTGTCAATTCACCAATGGATTTTGCTAATACTTCTGCAGTCAATGGCCCACTGGCAATAATTGTAATAGCATCATCTTCTTGAGGTATTGTTTCTATCTCTTTATTTATCACAGTAACATTAGGATGATTTTTACTTTATCTGTAATATATTGACTAAATCCTTCTCTATCTACAGCTAAAGCTCCACCAGCTGGTACACGATTTATATCAGCGGATTCCATGATGATAGAATTTAGCTGTCGCATTTCTTCTTTTAATAAGCCTACAGCATTTTCAAGTCCTGCACCACGTAAAGAATTACTACATACTAATTCAGCGAATTTTTCTGTCTTATGTGCAGGAGTAGATTTTTCTGGTCGCATTTCATATAAATCTACTTTTATACCTCTTTGAGCCACTTGCCATGCAGCTTCACTACCAGCCATACCAGCTCCTACGATAATAACTTTTTTCACGCAAAATCTCCTTTCCTATTTCTATCTATGCTTTGTTTTCTTCTTTATGCTCTTTATTTTCATTTTCTTCTTGTGCTTGTGCTTCTTTTTGTGCCAATTCCGCTAATTTCTTAGCAGTCTGCTGTTGAATTTTTTCTTTTAATTTATTAATTTCCTTATTTATAGGAGTATCTTCTTTTCTTGTAGCACAATCATCATTACTGCAATATAAAATAGTTCTTCCATTTTTGAAACGATGTCTAAATAAGAATGAACCACAAGTCTTGCAATTACTTGTAAGTGGCATATCCCATGATACATAATCGCACTGTGGATAATTTTCACAACCATAAAATACTACGCCACGACGTGTACGGCGTTCAATGATTTTGCCACCACATTTAGGGCATTTAACACCTGTATCCTTCAAAATAGGTTTTGTATTTCTACATTCTGGAAAACCTGGACATGCTAAGAATTTACCATAGCGACCTTGTTTTATGACCATCATACGACCACATAATTCGCATTGTACATCAGAAACTTCATCTGGCACTTCTACTTCACCAATTTCTTCTTCTGCATGTTCTAAAGTTTTTTCAAATGGCCCATAGAATTCTTCAAGCAAAGTATTTTTTTGAATTTTACCTACTGCTATTTCATCTAATTTATTTTCTAAATCAGCAGTAAATTTCTCATCAACAATATCTTTAAAATAATTTTTCCAATAAATCTACTACTACAAAACCTAAATCAGTTGGTTCAAATTTTTTATCACTGCGAACTACATACCTCTAGCTAAAATAGTTTCAATAATTGGTGCATACGTGCTTGGACGACCAATACCTCTTTCTTCTAAAGTTTTAACTAAAGAAGCATCATTATATCTAGCTGGTGGTTCTGTAAAATGTTGCATTGCTTCTAATTTTTGAATAGATAATTCATCGCCTTCTTGCAAATCTGGCAAGATGACATCTTTTTCTTTTTTATTATCGCTATCATTATATACAGCAGTAAAGCCTGCAAATTTTAATTGCGAACCAGTAGCTTTAGCTAAATACTTATCGCCTTTAATAGTTACACTCATAACATCATAGCTAGCAGGTAACATCTGACAACCTAAGAAACGTTGCCAAATTAATTTATAGAGTTTTAACTGTTCTTTGCTCAAATATTCTTCAACAGTAGCAGGGCTTAAAGCAATATTTGTTGGACGCACTGCTTCATGAGCATCTTGAGAAGATTTTCCAGCTGCATAAATATATGGTTTTTCTGGCAAATATTCTTTGCCGAAATTCTCTTCAATATAATTTCTAGCTTCATTTAAAGCTATTTCTGAAATACGTGTAGAGTCTGTACGCATATATGTTATCAGACCAGTTGGCCCTTTTTTACCTAGCTAATACCTTCATAAAGCTGTTGAGCTATCATCATTGTTTTACGTGAAGTAAAACCTAATTTTCTAGCAGCATCTTGTTGTAAGCTACTTGTTGTAAATGGTGCTGGAGCTTTGCGATGACGTTGACGTTTCTTTATTTCTGTTACTTTAAAAGTAACTTTTTCAATATCACTGCATAATTCATCAGCTTGAGCTTTAGAGGCAATTTTTACATCTTCTTTTTTCGCTGAAACCATCAATTTTTTATCATCAATAGCTACTAGCTCTGCTCCAAACATACTAGAACGAGGTTTTTTCTTAAATTTAAAATCAACTGTCCAATATTCTTCTGATTCAAATTTTTGAATTTCTTTTTCACGGTCACAAATTAATTTCACTGTTACCGATTGTACACGCCCTGCACTCAAACCTTTGCGAATTTTCTTCCAAAGAAGTGGACTTAATTTATATCCTACAATACGGTCAAGCATACGACGTGCTTGTTGAGCATCTACTCTATCAATATTTATTTCTTTAGGATTTTTTACTGCTTCTTGAATAGCAGGTTTTGTTATTTCATTGAATACAATTCTACATTTTTCATGTTCATCAATCCCTAAGATATGAGATAGATGCCAAGCAATAGCTTCGCCTTCACGGTCAGGGTCAGAGGCTAAATAAACTTTTTCAGATTTTTTAGCTTCTTTCTTTAAAGATTTAATTAAATCTCCCTTGCCACGAATATTGATATATTTAGGTGCAAAATCATTTTCTACATCTATACCAAACTGACTTTTAGGTAAATCGCGAAGATGTCCCATAGAAGCCATTACTGTATATTTTTTATTGCCTAAATATTTTTCAATAGTCTTTGCTTTAGTTGGCGATTCTACTACTACAAGCGTTTTTTTCTTCATTCAAAGCACTCCCTGATTGCTCTTATATAAAAATTTGGACTTGTCTCTTTAACTAGTCCCTTCAATTTCATTTGTAATAAAATAAACGATATATTCGAAACATTTATTCTCAATTTATATATGATTTCATCAATACATTTAGGCTCTGTAAAAGATAAATTATCATATATAAGTTGTTCTTCCGCTGTCATGGAAAAACCTAATTCTATTTGTGTTTCTTTGGATATACTTTGCTGATTAGTTACAAAATTATATTCTTCTACAATATCATTTGCCCTTGTAACTAATTTAGCACCTTGTTTTATTAAACTATGGCAGCCTTCGCTTTTTTGCGAATAAATATTTCCTGGTATGGCAAATACATCTCGCCCTTCACTTAAAGCAAATTCTGCTGTTATCAATGAACCACTCTTTTTCGCAGCTTCAACTACTAATATTCCTTTGGATAATCCTGTGATAATTCTATTTCTAGCTGGAAAATTCCCTGGTTTTGGCAATGTATTTAGTGGATATTCTGATATTACAGCACCATTTTGAGCTATAGCTTCTAAAAGTTGCTTATTTTCTTTTGGATATATAATATCTAATCCACAACCTAAAACAGCAATAGTCTTACCTTTTTTCAAAGCTCCTGTATGAGCTTTAGTGTCTATACCTTTAGCAGCACCACTAACTATTACAAAATTAAATTTAGCTAATTCCTCAGCCATATTTTCTGCTATCTGTTTTCCATAAGTCGTTGGAGTTCTTGAACCTACTATACCTATACAAATTTCCTCTTTAGGCAATTGACCTTGATAATATAAAATAAATGGAGGATCATAGATTTCTTTCAATAACTTTGGATATTCTTCATCTATTTCTATGCAGACTTTAATTTTATAATGTTTTAATTGCTCTGTTAATTTATCTATAGATATTTTCTGTCTAAATTCTATTAATTCAGACAATGTTTTACTGCCTAAACAATTACTTTGTTCTAACATTTCTCTTGTCGCTGTCCATATTTTTCGCCGTCATGAAAATATCCATAAAGTTGACGAAGCGTTTTACTACCTATGCCTGGCACAGAATTTATGGCAGCCCAATATATATTTTTCATTGTTTATTACATTCCCATACAAATAAATCTTTAGATAAACCGTATATATTTTACTATTATCACTATTAACTGACAATTTGTCAAATTTTTATCAAAAGAATATAGATATCGCCATCTAAAACAAAAAGCTATTGTATTAAAAAATTTAACACAATAGCTTTTTATTATTCTTAGACCATAAATCAGCCTAATTTTTCTTTTATCATTTATTTACAAGACCAGGATTTGCTTTACCTTTACTTGCTTTCATTACTTGACCGATTAAAAAGCCCATAGATTTTGGATAATCTGCAACAGCTTTTGGATTATCTGCAATTGCTTTATCTACAATTTCTTCTATTGCTTTTGTATCAGTAATCTGTACTAAACCTTTATCTTTTACGATTTTTTCTGGAGTATCTCCACTTGTCCACATTTCTTCAAATACAGTTTTTGCTATTTTAGAAGAAATTGTACCTTTACCAATTAAGCCAATTAAGCTTGCTAAATTTTGAGCAGATACTGGAGAATTTTCAATAGTCATTTCATTAGCATTTAAATGCTTAGACAATTCACCCATAATCCAGTTAGAAGCAAGTTTTGCATCAGCACCAGCATCTACAACAGCATCAAAGTATTCAGCCATAGCACGAGTAGAAGTGATGATTTCCGCATCATAAGTAGGAAGACCATATTCATTTACTAAACGAGCTTTTCTTGCATCTGGTAATTCAGGAAGTTCTTTTTTATATGCTTCAATCTGTTCATCAGTTGTAACAATTGGCACAAGGTCAGGTTCTGGCATATAACGATAATCTTGAGCTTTTTCTTTGCTACGCATAGAAAGTGTAATTCCACGACCATCGTCCCAAGTACGAGTTTCCTGTACTAAGATACCGCCATCTTCTAACACTTCATTTTGACGTTCAATTTCATATTCTAAAGCGTCTTCGATTACTTTGAAGGAATTCAAGTTTTTCATTTCAACTTTTGTACCAAGTTTTTCGCTACCTTCTGGACGAAGAGATACGTTTACATCGGCACGTAAATTACCTTCTTCCATTTTACAATTGGATACATCAATGTATTGTAAAATAGATTTTATTTTTTCCATATATGCACGAGCTTCTGCTGGAGAATGCATATCTGGTTCAGATACGATTTCAATAAGTGGTACACCAGTACGATTATAGTCAACATTAGAGCTACTAGAATCTTTGATTGTAGTACCAGAGTGAACGAGTTTACCAGCATCTTCTTCCATATGAATACGAGTGATGCGAATGCGTTTTGTTTTGCCTTCTACTTCGATATCCACATAACCATGTTCAGCGATTGGTAAATCAAACTGAGAAGTCTGGAAATTTTTTGGTAAATCTGGATAATAATAGTTTTTTCTATCAAATTTACTGAATTTATTAATTGTACAGTTGAGTGCAAGACCTGCTTTGATAGCAAATTCTACTACACGTTTATTGACAACAGGTAATACACCTGGAAGACCAAGACAAACAGGGCAAACATGTGTATTTTGGTCTGCACCAAAGGAAGTAGCACAGCTACAGAAAATTTTTGTATTAGTTTTTAATTCGCTATGAATTTCCAAACCAATGACTGCTTCGTATTTCATTATTCTACCCCCTGACCAATTTTATTAGCATAATCATGATTTACTTCATAAGTATATGCTGCACGAATAATAGTTTCTTCATCAAGTGGGCGACCAATAAACTGCATACCGATAGGCATATTATCTTTGCTTCTGCCACAAGGAATGGAAATACCAGGAAGACCTGCTAAGTTAAGTGGAACAGTGAAAATATCCATCAAGTACATTTTTAATGGATCATTTGCCATTGAACCTAATTTATATGCAGGTGTTGGTGCTACTGGAGCCAAAATAACATCTACATCTTTAAATGCATTATCAAAGTCTTGTTTTACAAGTGTTCTAACTTTTAATGCTTTTAAATAATAAGCATCATAATAACCAGCACTTAAAGCATAGTTACCAATCATAATACGACGTTTTACTTCTGGACCAAATTTTGCAGTTCTTGTATTTGTCATCATGGAAACAATGTCTTCACCATCTACACGAGAACCATAGCTTACACCATCATAACGAGATAAGTTTGTAGAAGCTTCTGCTGGAGCTATTAAATAATATGTGGAAATAGCATAATCTGTGTGTGGTAAAGAAATATCTACGATTTCAGCACCGAGTTTTTTCAAATCTTCGATAGCTGTATTCATAGCTTTTTTTACATCTTCGTCCATACCATCGATAAAATATTCTTTTGGTAAACCGATTTTTAATCCTTTTATATCATTTACTAAGGATTTTGTATAATCAGGAACATCACTATTGATAGATGTAGAATCTTTTTCATCATGACCTGCAATCACATTCATTACATGAGCACAGTCTGTTACATCGCGAGTCAATGGGCCAATCTGGTCAAGTGAAGAAGCGAATGCTACTAAACCATAACGAGATACACGACCATAAGTAGGTTTTAAACCAACAACACCGCAAAAAGATGCTGGCTGACGAATAGATCCACCAGTATCAGAACCTAATGCCCAAATAGCACTACCAGCACTAACTGCTGCAGCACTACCACCAGAGCTACCACCTGGTACACAGTCTAAATTCCATGGATTATGTGTAGCAAAAAATGCAGAGTTTTCTGTGGAACCACCCATAGCGAACTCGTCCATATTTAATTTACCAACTAATGCAGGTTTTTGAGCTAAAACTTTATCCATTACTGTAGCATTATATGGTGGTACAAAATTTTCGAGCATATAAGATGCACAAGTTGTTTTTAAACCTTTTGTACAAATATTGTCTTTTATAGCTGCTGGTATACCTGCTAAAACAGAGATTTTTGCTCCGCCAGCGATATCAGCATCAACATTTTCTGCTTGTTGTAAAGCATAATCAGCTGTTTTTGTGATATATGCTTTTACTTTATCATCAGTAACTTCCATACGAGAAAGTACATCTTTTGTAATTTCTACAGCAGAAATTTCTTTATTTACAAGCATATCATGTAATTCATGTGCTGTTTTTTCAAATAAATTCACGTAAAAGCCTCCTCAATTTAATCAAAGTAATTAAAATAAATTATTCTTCTAAAATTTTAGGTACACGGAAATAACCATCTTCTTGTTGTGGAGCATTAGATAATGCCAATTCACGATCAAGGGAAGGTTTTACTACATCTTCACGAAATACATTTTGTACAGGCAATACGTGTGCAGTAGGAGCTACATTTTCAGTATCTACTTGTTGTAATCTATCTACATATTCAAGAAAATCATTAAGCTCGCTTATATTTTTATCCATATCTTCATCTTTAATGCTAAGACGAGACAGAAGAGCTACATTTTCTACATCTTCTCTAGTAACTTTCATATCTTCACCCCATTTTCAAAATAAACTGTTTACATTTTATCATATTTAGACAATGATTGAATAGTATTGTTACTTTTCCCCACAAAATATAGCTGACTTATTTTAGCTTCTATGTTAAAATGTCTTAAAAATTAATAATAAAATAGGTGATTTCCTACATATGGACAAAACTAAACAAAAAATTGCATTTTCCTTTCTCATTGCAATATTTCTAGCTGCATTTGAAGGTGTTGTTGTCTCTACTGCTGCACCTGTAATTGTGAAAAGTTTGCATAATTTCAAAATGATTAGCTGGATTTTTTCTATTTTTCTTTTGACTTCAGCAATTTCTACCCCTATTTACGGTAAATTAGCTGACCTTTATGGGCGAAAACGAATTTTTATGATTGGCATTTCCATTTTTCTTTTTGGTAGCTTATTAGCTGGATTATCTCAAACCATGCACCAATTAATTATCTTTCGTGGTATTCAAGGCATTGGTGCTGGTGCTATTTTTACCATTGGTTTTACAATGATTGGTGATATTTTTACCTTGGAAGAACGCTCTATTATTCAAGGAGCTATCAGTACTATTTGGGGAATAGCTGGCCTTGTAGGTCCATTACTTGGTGGATTTCTCATAGATTATCTTTCATGGCAATGGATATTTTTTATAAACATTCCCTTTGGTCTTTTATCAGTCTATATACTCGCTAAATTTGTACATGAACAAAAGCCCGCTACTAATCCTAAAATAGACTACCTTGGAGCTATTTTACTTTCCATTGCTATTGGCAGTCTTTTATATGGTGTAATGAGTTTAGATGAAGATTTTTATTTAGGTGTAATTTTATTAGTTATCACTTTGATTTCTTCTATCCTCTTTTATCTCCAAGAAGCCAGAACTTCTGAGCCTATTGTTCCTTTATTTATCCTCAATAAATCTTCTATCATTGTAAATATCATAACTTTTATCAGCTCTTTCATATTGATTGCTTGTTCTGTTTATTTACCATTACATATTCAATCAATTATGGGTTACAGTGCTACTATCGCTGGTATTTCTTTGATAGGAACTTCCATTGCTTGGTTTATGAGTTCGATTTCCATTGCTAAATTAATGAAAAAATATCCTACAAATATAATTGTTATGTTTTCTTCATTAATTTTAATTTTCAGTTCTTGGTTATTAACACAATTAACTATAGACACACCACTTTGGCACTTATCTATTTATGTATTTTTCTTTGGCTTTGGTTTTTCAGGCACTTTAAATACACTAACTTTCATAGTCCAAGACTCTGTAAAATATAATCTACGTGGTGCCGCTGTTGGTTTAAATATGCTCACTCGTACACTTGCTCAAACAATTGGTGTTACCGTTCTCGGTGCTGTGTTAAATGTTTCTACAGCAGATTTTATCCAAGCTCATAATTTAATAAATATCACTATGCAAGATTTTTATGATAATACTGCTCCTCAATATCATGAACTTTTACGCCAGGCTTTATTTTATAGTCTAAATAATATTTACTATATTTTAGTTGGCAGTAGTGTACTTTGTTTAATCTTATCTTATTTCGTACCTAAACATCAATCACAAAAATAATCCAAAATATTAGACTCATATCTTTATATAATTATAAAAACTATGCTATACTATTATTTATTTTATATCTAAAATTTAAATTTATTTACTATTTCGGAGGAATATAATGAAAGATCATTTAGTAAAAGCTGTCGCTGATGGTGTTCGTGTTCATGCTGCTATTACAACTAACCTTGTAAATGAAGCTGTATCTCGTCATGAATGTTATCCTGTAGCTGCTGCTGCTCTTGGTCGTACTATGACAGGTGCTTTACTAATGGCAGCAAACCTTAAAATAAAGAATGTATCACTATAAAATTTAATGGCAACGGTCCATTAGGCTCTGTTGTTGCTGATGCTAATCCTGAAGGATTTGTACGTGGTTATATCGCCAATCCTCATGTTAATTTACCACTCAATGAAAAAGGTAAATTAGATGTAGGCAGTGGTGTCGGTCAAGGTATTTTATCCGTAACTCGTTTCACTGGTCTTAAAGACCCTATTACTGGTAGTTGTGAAATCGTTTCTGGGGAAATTGCTGAAGACTCACAAATTATCTTTATACTTCTGAACAAACTCCTTCTAGTGTAGGCTTAGGTGTACTTGTAAATCCTGATTTAAAAGTAGCTGCAGCTGGTGGTTTTATCCTTCAATTATTACCAGATGCTACAGAAGAAACACTTACAAAATTAGAAAATAACCTCGCTAAAATTCGCCCAGTTTCTACCATGGTAAAAGATGGTTTAGATGCTCGTGGTATCATTGCTGAACTATTGCAAGGTTTTGATAAAGTTGATTATTTAACTACTACAGATTTAGCATTTAAATGTCAATGCTCCAAAGAACGCATTGAAGATGTACTCATCAGCTTAAATGAACATGATTTAAAATCTCTAGTTGATGATGGTCATGCTGAAGTTTGCTGTCATTTCTGTGGTGAAAAATATCAATTCAATAAAGATGAGCTCACTGCTATTTACAATGTATCTCAAAAATTAAAAGACAATAAAGCTAATAATTAAATAATATCAATAAAAAAGCATTTTAAAATGGAATTATCACTCAATCCATTTTAAAATGCTTTTCTTTTACAAATTAATTTTCTTTAACCATTGCTAAAAATTCTTGTTCAGTGATAATTTTTACACCTAAACTCTCAGCTTTTGTAAGTTTACTGCCTGCATTTGCCCCTGCAATTACATAAGATGTCTTTTTCGATACGGAACCAGAAGCTTTTCCACCTAGAGATTGAATAATTTCACTAGCTTCACTTCTGCCCATAGCTTCTAATGTTCCTGTCAATACAAAAGTCAAACCTTGGAACTTATCAGATGTTTTTTCTGTCTTTTCTTCTGCCATATTAACATTTGCTTCTTTTAATTTATTTAATAAAGCGATATTTTCTTCATCATGGAAAAATTCATATACAAGTTTTGCACTTATTTCTCCAATATCTGCTACTTGTTTTATCTCTTCTTCTGTAGCTTTTAGCTATATCATCAAAGAATGAAAATGATTTATCAAAGAACGACTTGCCGATTTACCTATATTCAAAATGCCCAGTCCTGTAAGCAATCTCCATGGTGCATTTTGCTTACTTTTTTCGATTGCATTTAAAAGTTTATCAGTATTTTTTTCCTTGCCAATCAATCCTTTTGCTATTAATTCATCTCGATAATTGTGTAAATAATATATATCTGCTGGATCTTTTAAATATCCATTTTCAATCAAAGTTTTTATATACATCATGCCAAAACCTTTGATATCCATAGCATCTCGACCGACAAAATTTATTATCCAACGTTCAATCTGTGCTGGGCAATGTGGATTACTACAGCGAATATCTGCTTTATCATCGTGAATAGTATGAGCATTACATACAGGGCAAGTATCGCCAATGATAAAAGGCTTATTATCTTGAGGTCGTTTTTCTTTGATTACACAACGAACTTTCGGAATAATTTCCCCTGATTTATATACTTTTATTGTATCGCCAATGCGTATATCTAAATCATCAATAAAATCTTGATTGTGCAATGTAGCTCGTTCTACTTTTGTACCACAGAGCCAAACTGGTTCAAATACTGCTGTCGGCGTAATTCTTCCTGTACGACCTACGGATAATTCTATATTTAATAATTTAGTTTCCTTTTCTTCTGGTGGATATTTATAAGCTATTGCCCATTTAGGAACTTTAGATGTTGCTCCTAATTTTTCTCTTTGTGCAAAATCATTTATTTTTACAACAGCTCCATCAATATCATAATCTAAATCACCACGACGATTTCCAATTTCTTCTATAGCTTGTAAAACTTCTTTTTTAGTTTTACATACTTTATATGAATGTATAATCTTCATTCCTTGTTTGTGCATAAATTCATATGCCTGTGTATGCGATTTTAATTCTATACCTTCTACCTTTTGCAAATTAAAAATAAACATGGATAAATTGCGTTCTTTAGTGATTTTGCTGTCTAATTGGCGAAGTGTACCTGCTGCACAATTTCGAGGATTAGCAAATAATCTTTTCCCCAATAATTCTTGTTTTTCATTTACTAAGGAAAAAGCTTCTCGCGTCATATATACTTCTCCACGAACTTCAAAATAAGGCAATTTTTCTTTTATTTTTTTCTTAATATCTTTTATCTGCATAGCATTAGCTGTTACATCTTCACCTTGTACAACACCATCACCACGAGTAACAGCTAATTTCAATTCACCATCTACATAACGAAGTGCTAAAGATAAACCATCTATTTTTTCTTCTACTACAAATTCTGGATTATCTAATTCTTTTTGCATATTATCTACAAAAGTTTCCACTTCTTCAGCAGAAAATACATCTTGCAAGCTAAGCATTGGCACATCATGTTTTACGAGAACGCCAGCTTCACGTTTTGCCATTCCGCCTACTTTTTGCGTTGGTGAATCTTTTGTAATTAATTCTGGATTTTCAGCTTCCAATTTTTTTAATTGACGCATCAATTCATCATATTGAGCATCTTCTATTTCTGGATTATCTTGATTGTAATATAAATCATTATGATATAAGATTTTTTTCTTTAATTCATCTATTTGCTTTTTTATATCGTCCATTATTTCACCCACAATACATATAAATAAGCCAGTTACCATTTAAGTAACTGGTCTTTTCTCTTAAAATTCTACTTTTTCTAACAATACTCTTAGCATCTTTAGTTCTTCTTCTGTTAAATTTTTATAAGCTGCTATGTCTGTTGCTTCCATTCTTTTTGCACATTCTGAGGCAATACTTAAGCCAAGTGGTGTTAAATATAAATAATACTTTCTCTTGTCTACCTTATCTTGAATTTTGTATATTAAATTTTTGCTCATCATACTTTTTATGATATTTGTAACAGTTGGATTTGTATTATTTAGTCCAATTTCTATCATTCTTTGTGTAACTTTTTTATCTTTAGATTTATCTAAATAAGCAATAACTAATGCTTGTTGTACAGTTACACCTAAACTGACTAAATTATTATTTTGTCTGGCTATCATTTTTTTATTTATTTCATATATTAATTGCCCTAATCGCATAGTATCTGGTACTAACACTGCTCTCACCTCAAAAGAAAAAAATAAACTCAATAATAAATAATATATTATATCAAAATTTCACTCTCAATATAAACTAAAATATCTATAAAAACTATTGACAAAAAATTTTTATTGCGCTATTATTCATTATATAGTTAGCTATGTATTTTAAAATCATATTAAATACAATCATATAATACAAGATAATTTTTATATAATAGCACACTATATAATTAAGAAAATAAGATTTTTTATTATGTTAAATTAAAAAAAATTCACTCTCGGTTTTAGTTTCGCTTATCTTTTAGCATTTTCTAGCTCTTTATGTTTTGCTAGTGATTCCCCTAAAACAGTAGTTCCCGCTACTAATCTTCCTGACGAAATAATCAATACTAAAATTGATATGAGTCGCAGTACAGATTCTCAAAATATCACAGCTGTCCCTGCTACTAATCTTCCTGATGAAGAAATCGATACCTCTGTATCTTTCTACTGATTTTGATAATATTTGCTTTATTTGATATATCCCCAAAACTTCAATTATCCCCAATAAAAAAGATTGCTTTAACTGTATTTCACAATTAAAGCAATCTTTTTATTTATACTTTACTGATAGGAGCGTATTTTTGCATCAAAGCTTTTATGCCTTGACCTGGAAAAGCTATTTTCAATTCTATTTCTTCACCAGTTCCTTTTACAGATACAATTGTACCAATTCCCCATTTATTATGTTTAGCCTTATCACCGACTTTCCATTTTATGGATAAATCTGGACGAATTACATTACCTGCTGGTTTAACTGCTTGTGCTTTTTGGGCAAAACCTCCACCTAAAAGTGAATTTGGTCTGCCTGTAGAATTATTATTACCTAAAATACTTCCACCAAAATTATTTCTACCACTTTGACTATATCCTGAGCCATAACTATTCATACTGCCCATGCCAAAACCAAATTTATTTTTTGCCTCACGTTCTTCTAAATATTCCGCAGGAATTTCACTAATAAATCGTGAAGGTTCATACGATAATGTTTTGCCATAAATCATACGAGCTTTTGCATTTGTAATATATAATTTTCGCTCAGCTCTAGTTATACCTACATAACAAGTACGACGTTCTTCTTCAATTTCAGTTTCATTCATCAAAGTTCTAGCATGTGGAAATAATCCTTCTTCCATGCCAGCTAAAAATACCACTGGAAACTCTAATCCTTTAGCTGAATGCATAGTCATAAGCGTAACTCTCTCATCTTCCATATCTGCATTATCAATATCAGATACTAAAGACACTGTACTTAAAAAGTTTTCCAAAGTTGGTTCTTCATTTGTCTTTTCAAAATCTTTCGCTACACTCAATAATTCTTTGATATTTTCTAAACGAGTCTGATTTTCGACTGTATTTTCTTTTTCTAATTCAGCAATATATCCAGATTTATGCATTACTTGTTCAATTAAATCATGAACTGATAATACCACTGAATTATTCAACATTTCTAAGATAAATTCAGCAAAATTAGCCAAAGATTGTTTTGCTTTTGGTGTGATTGGTGCCGTTTCTGGAGCAGATATAGCATCAAATAAAGTCATATTGTACATATCAGCAAATTCAGCTAATTTATTCATAGTTACAACACCTAATGAACGCTTAGGCACATTGATTATACGCATTAAACTTATTGTATCTTCTGGATTATAAATAACTCTCAAATAAGCTAAAATATCTTTAATTTCTTTTCTATCATAGAATTTCAATCCGCCAACCATAGTATAAGGAACGCCAGCTTTCATGAAACCTTCTTCTAATGCACGAGATTGAGCATTTGTACGATATAATACTGCCATATCTCCATAAGATACATTGAATAATGTTTTTTGTTTTACAGCTTCTTCTGTGATAAATCTAGCTTCATCACGTTCATCACTTGCCGTATAATGAATTATTTTTTCACCTTGAGGATTATTCGTCCATAATTTTTTGGGTTTACGGTCAAGATTATGTTCAATAACCATATTAGCAGCATTTAAAATAGTTTTTGTTGAACGATAATTTTGTTCCAATTTTATAACTGTAGCTTCAGGATAATCTTTTTCAAAATCCATGATATTTCTGATATCAGCACCACGCCAGCCATAAATAGATTGATCTGCATCACCTACGACGCAAAGATTGCGATACATTCCAGCTAAAAGTGAAGTCAATTGATATTGAGCCCCATTTGTATCTTGATACTCATCAACTAAAATATATTGGAAACGCTGTTGATATTTCATTTTTATATCTTCATGTTCTTTTAAAACTTTAACTGCAAGCATCAATAAATCATCAAAATCTAAAGCATTATTTTCGATTAAATTCGCTTGATACATAGTGTAAATTTCTGCAATTTTTTTAGCAAAAAAAATCACTTGCTGATTGTGTATACTCTTGTGGAGTTGTCATCATATTTTTAGCATTGGAAATAGCTGACTGTACTGCATATGGTGCATATTGTTTTTCATCAAGATTTAATTCTTTTAAACAATTTTTTATCAAAGTCAAAGCATCTTGTGTATCATAGATGACAAAATTCTTCTTATAAATACCTAAAGCTTCGATTTCAAAACGCAAAAATTTAGTACAAAATGAATGAAATGTGCTTAGCCAAACATATTTTGCTTTTTCGCCAATCATTCTATCTACACGTTCACGCATTTCTGTCGCAGCTTTATTTGTAAAAGTTATCGCCAAAATATTATATGGAGATACTCCTTTATCTAATAAATTAGCTATTCTACAAGTCAATACTTTCGTTTTTCCAGAACCTGCTCCTGCCATGATAAGAAGAGGCCCTTCTGTATGAGCTACAGCTTGAGCTTGTGCTGGATTTAAACCATCATATATATTCAAAGAAAATCCTCCTAAATAAAAACAAAATAAAAAATTACTTATTATATTATCTAAAATATTATATTAGATGTCAAAAATAAAAAATGAGTAGAGACTACGCTCTACTCTATTTATTAATATAGTTTTATAGGAGATATCTTTATTAACAGATTTTACCAGGATTTAAAATATTATTTGGATCAAAAACAGCTTTTATTTTTTTCATTAAATCTATAGCTGTCTTTGGTGTGGATTGTTCTAAATATACTTTTTTTACCAAACCTATTCCATGTTCTCCTGATACTTTGCCATTTAATTCTTTGGCCTTTGCATACATTTTATCCATTGCCAAAGTCAAAAGTTCATGCCATTGTTCATCATCTAAATCATCTTTAAGAATATATACATGCAAATTGCCATCACCAGCATGACCAAATGATTTCATGCGAATATTTAATTTTGCTCGCAATTCATGTACATATTCTACAAAAGTATTTACTTCACTTCTAGGTACTACGATATCAACTTCATCCATGCAGGTCGTAGAGCTTTTTATTGCTTCCAAAAATGCTCCACGTGCTTTCCATATACCTTCACTGCGTTCATCTGTATCGGCAATCAAAATATCAATAGCACCTTGTTGTAAACAAATTTTGGCTACATTATCATAATAATTTTCTATTTCTTCTACGCTATTGCCATCAAATTTCAACAATAAATATGCATCTGCTTGATTATCTGGGAATTTTCTACCTAAATATTTTTCTGCATCACAGATTACTTCACGTTCCATAAATTCAATAGCTGTAGGAATTGCTTTTGCCTTAATGATCAAAGGAACTGTTCTTATAGCTTTTTCCAAATTCTGATATGGTATTAATAAGCTGATATTTTTCTTTGGCAAAGGCAATAATTTCAATACAATTTTTGTTACAATGCCCAAAGTTCCTTCTGAACCAATAATTAAATCTTTTAAATCATAGCCAGAACTATTTTTTACTACTTTTCCGCCAAACTCTACAATACTACCATCTGCCAATCCTACTTCTAATGCACGTACATAATCTCTTGTAACACCGTATTTTACAGCACGCATTCCTCCAGCATTAGTACTTATATTCCCGCCAATTGTAGCTGATTTTTCTCCAGGATCTGGAGGATAAAAAAATCCTTTTTCTTCAACATAGCTTGCCAAATCCATCAACAATACGCCAGGCTCTACTGTTAAAGTCAAATTTTCTTCATCTAATTCTAAAAAGTGGTTCATCATTGTCATATCTAAAACAATACCACCTTTTAATGCCACTGCTGCTCCTACTAGTCCAGTTCCTGCACCTCTGACAGTGACTGCTATCTTGTGTTCATTAGCATATTTTAAAATATTTGATACTTCCTGCGTACTATTTATTTTTACTACCATTTCAGGATAATAATGTTCCGTTGTCAATTCATCATGACTATATTCTTCATTAATTTCATTTTTCCATAAAATACGGTTTCTTGGTACAAATCCACTTATTTTTATCAAATCAGTAGCTGTCAACTTTTTTATAATAACTCATGATAATTTTTCACCTACTTTTATTTTTTCTATAAGTTTTGGTATAACTTCTATAAATATCGCCAACTATAGCATAATTAGCATATTTAAAAATAGGTGCTTTTTCATCATTATTAATTGCAAAATAG
>ENA-OQIO01000548-OQIO01000548.1-human-gut-metagenome-genome-assembly--contig:-NODE-548-length-19874-cov-6.903631_pt1 | contig 19874 bp, 25 predicted proteins | sample MGYA00242573_ERZ504737 | MGnify/ENA primary metagenome ERZ504737 (study PRJEB26092, sample SAMD00036203) | human gut metagenome | host: Homo sapiens | study: EMG produced TPA metagenomics assembly of...
GCCCGCGTGGTGCGCAACCGATCGACGGGCGTGCTCTATGTGCTGGACGAGCTTCGATCGGCTTGCATCCCGCCAATGTCGACGGCTTGGTGGGCGTGATGCGCGATCTGGTGGATGACGGCAACACCGTGGTTGTTGTCGACCACGATACGCGCGTACTGGTGGAAGCCGACTATCTGGTCGAGATGGGCCCCGTTGCCGGAGCGGGTGGTGGTAATGTGATTGCCGCTGGCACGGTAGACGAGGTCGAGCAATCGCAGGGCAGCCGCATCGCCCCGTTTTTGCGCGCCGAGCCCAAGCGCTTGCGTCCGCAGGTGACTGACGAGGAAATGTTCGACCAGGGCCACATCCGTATGGCAACCGATACCATCCATACCGTCAAACCGCTCGAAGTCGATATCCCGCGCGGCCGTCTCGTTGCGGTGACGGGCGTTTCGGGTTCGGGCAAGACGACGCTGGTGCTTGAGACGCTCATTCCGGCACTCAAGGCGCAGGCAGATGGCGAGCGTCTGCCAAGACACGTGCGCTGGTCGATGCCGAAGGCATTGCCCGCGCCAACCTGATTGACGCCACTCCCATCGGCGCCAACGTGCGCTCGACGGTGGCGACTTATGCCGACATCCATGATGAGCTGCGTCGCGCCTTCGCCCGTACGCCCGAAGCCAAGGCAGCCGGCTACAAGGCGGGCGCCTTCAGTTACAACACTGGCGCCTTGCGCTGCCCTACGTGTGACGGCACGGGCTCGATATCGCTCGACGTGCAGTTTTTGCCCGACGTCGAGATCGTCTGCCCGGCATGTCGCGGCTCGCGTTATGCAGACGCGGCTTCGCATATCCATCGCGAGGGCAAGGACGGGAGTCTGCTTACGTTGCCGCAGCTCATGGACATGAGTGTGGACGAGGCCCTCGACGCCACGGTGGGACTCAAGAAGGTTCAGGCGCGCTTGCAGACCTTGCACGACCTGGGCCTGGGCTATCTCACACTCGGTGAGCCCACACCGGCGCTCTCGGGCGGCGAGGCGCAGCGTCTTAAGCTTGCGAGCGAGATGGGTCGCGTGCAGGATGATGCCGTATTCGTATTTGATGAGCCCACGATTGGCCTGCATCCGCTCGATGTTCAGGTGTTGCTGAGCGTGTTTGACGGCCTTGTTGCCAAGGGCGCCACGGTTGTCGTGATCGAGCACGACCTCGATCTTATCCGTAACGCCGATTACGTGATCGACATGGGCCCGGGCGGTGGCGATGCGGGCGGGCAAATCGTCTGCGCCGGTACGCCGGCGGATATCGCGGTCTGCTCCAAGAGCATTACCGGACGCTACCTATAGACAACAAGGCAAAGGGACAGCCCCTTTGCCTCATTGACTTCTATTTCACGCATTGAGCCGTGAGATAGTCGCGGAAGAATGGCAATTCAAATGCGACGAGCCCTCGTCCTCGTTCTCCGATGATGCCGGCATCTATCATGCGGCGTCGGTAGCGGGAGACCTGCTGTGGCGAACGCTTAAGGCGCTCGACAAGGTCAGCGGTGGTGGACTCTTCCTCGTCATCGAGCATGGCGATGAGGAATCGCTTGTCCTCTGCAGTGAGTTCCCGATAGGTTGCCGCGAGGATTCGGTCGTCCATCTCGTCGCGCGCGATTTTGATTCCCAGGTCAAAGTCGCGTGACGAGATTTCCTTCGAATCGCTTGTGAGATCCCAGGCACGGTAGCCTACGAGTTGCAATAGGAAGGGAAAACCAGAGATCGAGCGAACGGCTCTATCGATTCCCTCGACATCTGCCAGGCGATCGTTTTCCTGGATCGTGCGAATCAAGGCCTCGCGTACGTCATAGTCGGCAATGCGACCCAGATGATATTGTTGGGCGCGGCGAAGGAACGAGACCGTCTTGTGGTTCAGCAACGTCGAGACGTTGTTGGGAAGTCCCGCCATGAGCAGGGCGACGCGTTTCCCATCGGTCACAAAGTGCTGATACGTCGCTGCGAGCTGAATCATCTCGTCGAGTGTCGGGTCTACCTCGTCAACCGTGACGAGCAGACCGGTGCCCGCCTCGTTGAGCTGGTCGATGATGTCGCTCATGCGATAACGCCAGGTTGAGGCATCGTGAACGCGATTGACCTCGATGCTGCCGAGCGGTGCAATTCCGAGACCGGTGACTTCGAAGTGGCTGGACGAGTCGATGAGATGGGCTGCGGCGCGTTTCGCCCCGAACTCGATTTCCTCAAGCATTCCCGGGAGCGCGGTCGTCTTTACGGCTATCCAGCGTGGGATTCCGCCCTTGTCGCGAGCGAGACATGAGAGCGGTTTTACCGGTTCCACGCGCGCCTGAGAAGATCGAGGTCAATTCTGGCGCCTGCGCTGGCTCAAGAAGGCGCGGTCCAAATCCCGAATAATCTGTTGTCTGCCAGCGAGATGGGCAGGAACCTCGCCAAAACTGGGGGTAAACGGGTTCTCGAGATATTTCACAAGGCTCTCCTTTCACACCGCCGTTTAATTTCATTTTACTTTAGTTAATTCTGATTAAAAGTGACGGCTCGTTATCTAGAGCATCAATTAGGTGTGTGCCGTCGGCGTGGCGCTTGAATGTGACAAAGGGACAGTTCCTTTATCACATTCCCGGAAAGCCTGTTTGGCGCAGAGCTTCGTAGAGGACGATGGCGGCGCTGTTGGAGAGGTTGAGGGCGCTGATGCGGTAGTCGTCCGGATTGACGAAGTTGCCGCAGATATCCTGTTGAAGGATGGCCTCGTGGCTGTCCTGGGTATGCCCGAGCGATTCATCGTGGGCTTCCCAGGCCTCGGCGTTGTCGAGTGAGTCACAATCGCGCAGCATCGGGATGCGCTCGCAGCGCTCGGGCGCCGCGGCAAGCAGTGGCTCGGGAATGCCCGAGCTCTCGCTGCCAAAGACCAAGTAGTCGCCATCACGGTAGGTACTCTGAGCATAGGTGCGGCGTGCCTTTTTGGTCAGCAGATGCAGGCGTTCGTCGGCAGGGGAGAGGTCATTGCGCGCAAGGAAATCCTCCCAGCCGGCATAGGTCGTCACGTCCAAATTTTGCCAGTAGCCCAGACCGGCGCGACGTACCGTCTTGTCATCGAGGGAAAACCCCAGCGGCTCCACCAGATGCAGATGGCACCGGTGACCACGCAGGTACGGCCGATATTGCCCGTATTGGCCGGAATCTCGGGCGCATACAGCACGATATTGAACATGAATCTCCTTGGCTCAGAACGAAAAACCACCACGAAGGGCACCTTCGTGGTGGTTTGGCGGTTACGTAGGCGGAAAAGCCCGCTTGGATAAACCTAGACGCGATGCCAGTCGGTCAGGCAGACATCGAGGGAGGCGATGAGCGCATCCTTGTCCATGTGACGGCCGATGATGCACAGGCTCGTCATGCGGTCGCCCGTCTCGTCGTCCCAAATCTGCATGATCTCGGGGTTCTCGTCGATGATCTTCTGCTTCTCGCCCTCGGGCGCGGAGTCAACGAACAGACCGTTCTCCATCAGGCGCATCTGGTGGCCGGCCTGCTCGAACATGTAGCACATGTCCGGATCGCCGGTCTGCCACAGCGGACCCTTGACGCGGATGACCTCGTCGGGCCACTCCTGCTCAACAAAATCGGTGAACTTCTGCAGGTCAAACGGCTTGCGGCGCGAGTACACAAAGGTCTCGATGTCGTACTCGAGCACTTCGGGGTCGTCGTGCTCCTCGGGATGCTCCATGGCCTCGATCCAAGCGGCGGAGTTGTAGGCGCGCATAAGTCGAAGCGGTCGGTATCGAGCAGCTCCTCCATGGGGACCTCGCCGTTTTGGGCCTCGACGATCACGGCGTCTTTCTGCAGGCTGCGCACGATGGCCTTGAGCTCGGCGATCTGCTCGGGCGTCACGGTATCGGTCTTGTTGAGGATCAGCGTGGAGCAGAACTCGATCTGCTGGATGAGCAGGCTTTCGATGTCGTCCTCGTCGATATCCTCGGCCAGCAGGTCGCGACCGCCGTTGAACTCGTCGTACATGCGGGCGCAGTCGACCACGGCCACGATGTTGTCGAGCGCAAGTTTGGGCTCGCCGCCCACTTTGGCCTCGTCGCAGAAGCTCGAGATGGTGTAGGCGATGGGGATAGGCTCGCAAATGCCCGATGCCTCGATGATGATGTAGTCGAACTTGCCCGAATCGGCGATGCCCTGCAGCTGGTTGGCAAGGTCGTCCGAAAGCGTGCAGCAGATGCAGCCGTTGGTGAGCGGGATCAGGTCATCGGTCTCGGAAAGACCGCCGTCGGCGATAAGGCTGGCGTCGACGTTGATCTCGCCGATATCGTTGACGATCACGGCGGCGCGGATGCCGCCGTCGTTAGCGAGGATGTGGTTGAGCAGTGTGGTCTTGCCGGCACCGAGGTAGCCGGTAAGCATGATGATCTTCACGGGTTTGTTGGGCATGTGCCTCCTTTGTTAGACATGGCTTACAGTTGAATCATATGCCAAACGCCTGCTCTTATACCCACGCGCCGGCAAATAACACAGGCTACTCCCAGGCTCCCCATACATCGGGGCAATAACCGACGGTGGCCTTTTTGCCGTTGCGCACGATGGGTTCGGCCAAGACCTGCTGATTCTCGAGCAGTTTATCGAAGCGTTGACTGGGGGTGAGGTGCTGGATGAGCGCGAGCGTCTCCTCGTCCTTGGCCTTGGGGTTGAGCAACTTCTCGATGCCGCCGACCGCCTGCATCACGCTCGTGAGCTCGCCCTTGCTCATCTCCTTTTCCTTAAGGTCGATAAACTGCGCCTTAATGCGGCGCTCTTTGAAGAAGCGCTGTGCTTTCTTGGTATCGAACGACTTCTTAGTCCCGAAGATTTGAATATTCATGGCCCCGCCGCTCTATCGAATGAAGTTGGTCGTTGCGCGATCTGCCTCGGGCGCGTTGATGCCGACGCCTGTCCTGCCTCGATACAGCGCAGGAGCCAGGCCATGTTTTTGCCGATGTTTCGCATGGTGGCAAGGCCCTCGGCGTCCCCATCGGCGTCGCCGGGCACGCGGCCAAACACGTTGTTCCAGTAGGTGGAAGCAATCACGGGCATTTGCTTAATGGTGAAGTACTTGTTGAGCACATCGAACGTGGTCGACGTGCCGCCGCGACGGGCGACGGCGACTGCGGCGCCGGGTTTGTGCTCAAAGGCATGTCCGCCTGCATAGAAGGCGCGATCGAGGGCCGAAAGGATGCGTCCGCTGGGGTGCGCATAGTAGACGGGTGAGCCAAAGACAAAGCCATCTGCCTGCTCGGCGGCAGCGATGAGCTCGTTCACCACGTCATCGTCAAAGGTGCAGCGACCGCCAAGTTTGCCACACTGGCCGCAACCGATGCAATCGCGGATGGCTTGGCGCCCAGTTGGAATACCTCGCTGTCGATGCCCTCGGCTTTAAGTTGCTCGGCGACTTCGGCGAGTGCGCGGGCGGTGTTGCCGTTTGCCTTGGGACTGCCATTGACCAAAAGAACCTTCATCACAAACTCCCTCTGCTGTTGGTGACTTCTGCAGAGGATTATCGCACGATGGGGGAGGCGGTGCGGGCGCGGTGCTAATCCAGTTTGGTACCTGGAACCTGCACGGCTTTACCGAGCAACGCTTTGAGCTCGTTCAAAATGGAAACGGGCTGTCGGTCAACGCTGTTCAGATGGAGCGTGGCCACGCGAATGGGCGGCTGATATTCAAGCGAGCCGATGAGCACGGGAGAACCCAGGAATCGTTCGATTTCGTTTGCGAGCTCGTCGATTGCCTCGGGGCCGAGCTCATCGAAAAGCGCCACGAACATTGGTCCCGTCGAGCGGAACAGGCGACCCTTGCCGCGCGAACAATCCATGAGGCAGGCGGCACTTTCGGCGAGCACGCGGTCGCCTGCATCGAATCCAAAGCGGGCATTGACTTCGGCGATATCGTCGACCTTAATGGCAATAAAGCCTGCCTCGCGCGCCACGCGGCGCATCTCTCCAATAGCGTTGACCAGCGCGTGGGCATAGCCCAGGCCCGTTACCGAGTCGGTCGTATCTGCCAAGCTTCGGTTGATGATAATGCCCACATACATGCTGGGCTCGGTATCGGTGCCGTCCAAACGGTAGCCCGTGCAGTCGCAAAGCACGTATTTTCCGGTGGCATCCATTACGCGATACTGCATGTAGTGGAAGTGCCACGTGCCGTTTATCACCATGTCGAGCTCGGCGCGTACGTTGTCGCGGTCCTCGGGATGAACGCGGGCGAGCCACATGTCGAGTGAGTTAAAAGGGTGCTGGGAGGGCAGGTCAAAATCGCGCACGGCGTTAACCGACCATTGCGATTCTCCCGTATCGAGGTTAAGGATGAACGGATAGCGCGTCTCGGAGCTCATGGAGATCGCTTGGAACACCCGGTCGTTGCAGGGAAGCTGATCGACGATTGGGCGTTGCGGCGCGTCATTGTCTTTCGGTTGCTGTACACGATGCATAAGCTTATAGCGATACATCTTGCGATCGGCATCCATCGTCATCTGGCGACGCGTGTCGCCGGCAAGTGGATCGACGCGCGAGCAGCCAAAGCTAAAGCTGGCGATCATGGGCGCCTTGCCACCTGAGCTCGCCTCGATCAACCCGGCACGCACCTGCTCCAAGCGCTGCTCGAGTTGAGTCTCGTTTGCGGAGAGCGAGATAAGCACAAACTCGTCTCCACCGATACGGAACAGCATCTCATTGTGCTCCATGGTTTCGGAGAGCGTGCGGCAGATGCTCAGAATATAGCGATTGCCTTCGGCGTGGCCAAACCTATCATTGCAATGCTTGAGATGGTCGATGTCAATATAGGCGCAGGTGAAGGGATCGCCTTTGCGCCAGAGCTGCTCGACGTGACGGTCGAGTCCGCTGCGGTTGCCCAAGTTGGTGAGCGGGTCGATATAGGCGTTGCGCTCAAGCAGCTGGCGCTCTTGTTGCAGGATGGCATGCGTCTTTTGCAGTTGCTCACCAACGGCGCGTAGCTCAGCAGGCAGCGCGGCAACATCGAGTTCGGCGGTCGAGATGCCATTCGCAAGTCGCTGAAGATAGGCAATAATCGATTGCTCGCCCATGCGGTACGACTCGTTCATGATGGATAACCTCCTTGGGCGGAACAACGGTTTGTATCATATCCCCAATTTGGTTTGAATTGGGGATATAAGTTAGCTAATGGAGACAAATACCCCCTTCGACGGTGGCGTTTTGCGCACGAGCGTATCAGTTGTTATTGCCACCATCGAGCAATGCCTCAAAATCCTTCGCCGGCATGGGGCGGTAGTAGAGGAAACCCTGAGCGTAGCGGGCGCCATGTGGCGTAGCATGTTCGCCTGCTCATCTGTCTCGACGCCTTCGATTACAATGGGCAGATGGAGCGACTGCGCCATCTCGAGCATCGATGACACGATCTGCGCGCTGCGGCCTTGATCGCGGTCGGTGGGCACAATCTGCCAAATGTGCTTGTCGAGCGTCACCATAAAGCCGCTTTCCTCGAGTGCGGGGATATGGGTGCACATGCTGTGGACGGCTATTATTCGACAGGCGGTAGCGCGACGATGCGATGTTCGATGAAAATGCGACTGAGACGATATATGTTGACGGGTATACTTGTCCCGGTTTAAAACGCAGGAACGGAGATGGTCGCATGGCACAGCCGGATACGACGCACACGGTGGGGCTTGCGCTCGAGGGGGGCGGCTACCGCGGTATGTATACGGCGGGCGTGCTCGACGTTTGGATGGAGCACGGTTTGACCTGCGACCATATGGTGGGTGTCTCGGCGGGCGCGGCGTTTGGCTACAACTTTAAATCGCGGCAGATTGGGCGCGCCATTCGCTACAACAAGGCCTATTGTGCCGACAAGCGCTATGCGAGCGTGACAAGCTGGCTGCGAACCGGTGACATGTTCAATGCCGATTTTGCCTATCATGAGGTGCCTATCGAGCGCGATCCCATCGACTTGGAAGCGTACCGCGCCTGCCCCATGCGATTTACGTGCGTGTGTACCGATATCGAGACGGGCAAGGCTGTCTATCACGATTTGCCGTATGGCGACGAGCGCGATATCGAGTGGATCCGGGCGTCGTCTGCTATTCCTGTGGCGACGCGTCCCGTTGCTATTGGCGGGCATAAGTATCTGGATGGTGGCGTGGCTGATTCTATCCCCAGCGCATGGCTGTTTGCGCAGGGGTATGACCGCAATATCGTGGTGCTCACGCAGCCGGCGGGCTTTGTGAAGCAGCCTAACAGCGTGATGCCCATGCTGCGGCGCGTGTTCCGTCACTACCCGGAGTTTGTTGCAGCGCTTGAGCATCGGCATGAGGTCTACAATGCCACGCTCGATGACCTGGCACGTTGCGAGGCTGCCAGCGAGGTCTTTGTGGTGCGGCCGAGCGAATCGGTGAAGGTGCCGTCGCTGTGCCGCGAACCGGATGAGCTCGAGCGCATCTACCAGGTCGGCCGCCACGATGCGGAGGCGACTTTGCCGGCGTTGGAAGCGTATCTGGCGGGGTAAGGGTCGCATACGGAAAGCGCATCCCGGAATGGACGTTCGAACCGGGATGCGCTTTCCGCTCTTGAAGATATGAGGCTGCGGAGCAGCTGCTCGGCCTGTGTTTATGCCTGCTGCCAAGTATCGACGAGCTCCTTGGCCGCGGCGTGGGGGTCGTCGGCGCCGCAGACGGCGCTCACCACAAAGAAGCCGTCGACGCCGGTTGCCTTGAGCTGCGGCAGGTCGGCCGTCTTGACGCCGCCGCCCACCACGATGGGCACGGGGCTTGCCGCGTGGAGTGCGGCCAGGTCCTCAAAGCTCTTGGTGATGATAGAGCCGTCGGCCGCGCGTCCGCAGTCGCGCTTGGTCTCGGTCTCGTGGAGCGGGCCGATGCCAAGGTAGTCGACCAAACTCATGTCGGCGGTCTTGACGTACTCGAGCATCTCCTCGCAACGGGCCGAAAGGCCCACGATGCATCGGGGCCCAGCAGCTTGCGACAGACCTCGACGGGAATATCGCTCTGACCACGTGCACGCCGTCGACAGCGATGCCCTGCTCGCGCGCAGCGAGTACGCAGTCCAGACGGTCGTCAATCAGCAAGGCGACCTGACCGGTCTTGCCGGCGCGTGCGATGGCCTGCGCGGCGTCACCGGTCAGCGCAATAATCTCGCGGGCGCTTGCCACCTTGGAGCGCACCTGGATGCAGGTAAAGCCGGCATCGAGCGCCTGGGCCACTACATCGCCCACGGGACGTCCCAGCGTGTTTTCGGGGCCGAGTACCAGATAGGCCGAGATATCAAGGTTGTCGCGGATGCTCATCGTGCTTCCTCCTGCTTCTTGATCTGTGCTTCCATACGCTCGAGCTTGCCGGTCATGGTGTCGGTAAATCCGGGTCGAATATCGGCTTTGAGCACGACTTCGGTGCGGATGCCCTTGCTCGCCAACACAAAGGTCGCGTCGCGCACGACCTGCATGACCTCGTCCCAGTCGCCCTCGATCTCGGTGAACATCGAGTGGTGCGGTTGGGAAGGCCGCTCTCGCGAATGACGCGCACGACCTCGGCGACCTCGGCGGACAGCTCGTCGCCGGTGCCGCATGGGGCGATGGCTACGGCGACGAGCGTGTTCATGCCGGCATTGGTTGCGGGTTCGGACATGGCTTATGCCTCCTCGAGCTCGAGTCGGTTGTCGGCAATATCCTGGGCGGTCGCGCGGTAGAGCTCGTCGATAAAGGCGACCTTAAAGCTTGCCGGGGCATCGGCGACGGCGGCGGCACGCGTGCCGGCAACGTTGTAGACCGCGGTGCCGCAGATGGCTGCCGTAAACGGGTCGGTGGCACAGGCGTAGACGGCCAGGACGCCGCCCTGCGAGCAACCGCAGCCGGTGATCTTGGACATGAGCGGGCTGCCGCCGTGGGATTTGGCTACGGTCGTGCCGTCGGTGATCAGGTCGACTTCGCCCGAGACCACTACGGCGCCGCCGGTGTAGCGGGCGAGCGCCACGGCGGCATCGCGGGCGGCGTCGACCGTGTCGGTGGTATCGACACCGCGCACGCGGCTCAGATCAGCCGCCTCGCCTCAAGACCCCACAGGCCGGCGAGCGCGATAATCTCGGAGGCGTTGCCGCGCACGATGGCGGGCTTGTACTGCTTGAGTTCGCTTACCAGTTTGGTGCGCAGGCTGCCGATGCCCAGGCCTACTGTCGAGCACCCAGGGCTTGCCGGCGTCGTGTGCCGCCTTGGCCGCGCGGGGAATCGTCTGCTCGTAGATGGGGAAGAGCGTGCCATATTGAGATAGATGGCACCGCCGCCGGCAACGAGTGCCTCGCCCTCGTCTGGCAGATAGACCATGGCGGCCGAACCGCCCACGGCGAGCTGTGCGTTGGCGACAAAGTCGATCGTCACCGTGTTGGTGATGGAGCCGGCCATCGGATTGGTGGCACGAATCTCATCCACGGCCTTAACCACATTTTGCTTAAGCTGTTCCGAATCAATCACTGCACATGCCTCCTTGGCATAGAAAAGGGGCGCTGTGCATAGACAGCGCCCCTGTAAAGGCGGCATGCTCCCTACGCCAGCATTAACTGACAGGTTCAAAGGATTGGGCCCATTGCCCTCTCAGCCTTGTGGTTTGCACCGCCGGCACTCCCGCATCGAATCTGTTGTTCCCTATACTAGCGTACCTGCCAAAAAGGGACAGGTTTATTTTGGCAGGTAACAACTGGGGCTTTGCGTTTTCCCAGATAAAACCTGCCAAAATAAACCTGTCCCTTTTTGCAGGTCGGTACAATAGACGGGATTAAGAATGACCGAGGGGACCTTATGATCAAACTTGTGCTGACCGATATGGACGATACGCTGATTCCTGCTGGACACGATGGCGCCAGCGACTGCGCCATCGAGGGCATTCATGCCATGCAGGCGGCGGGCCTGCATTTTGGCCCGGTTTCGGGTCGCCAGCCGTCCGCGATGAGCTGGATGTTCCGCAATTGCTCCGAGTGCTTCTCGACCGGTGCGTTTTGCAACGGCCAGGTGATGTTTGTCGATGGCGAGGCGGTTGCCTCGCGCGCAACTGATAACGATGCCCTTATGCGCCTGGCCGACTACCTGGAGCAAGAGACCGACGATACCTATTTGAAGGTCTACCGTCTGGGTGATGACTTTTGGGACAACGACGCCTATTGCGTGACAAGCGATCCCGAGCGTGTGCGTCGCGCCATGGAGTCAGGCGGCAACGCGTGGCTCAAGGGCGAAGAGGCCCCCTGTCGCCCTGTCGTTGACGATGCCCCGGTATACAAGGCGAATATCTGGAGTGCCCGTTCGCGCGAGGAGCTCGCCGAGCTGCGCGAGCGTGTTGCCGCCGAGGTGCCGGAGCTCTCGCTCGTGTTTCCCAACAACCGCGTGCGCCTGTTCGACGTTCTTCCGACCGGCTGGGACAAGGGCTGTGCTGCGCTGGAGCTGGCGCGCGCTTTGGGCCTGACGCCCGACGAGGTGGCCGTATTCGGCGATTCCGATAACGATTTGCCCATGATCGATGCCGTTCCCAATTCCGTTGCAGTCGCCAATGCCAACGAGGCCGTCACGGCTGCCGCGCGCTGGCATATCGGCGCTGCGGCAGATGATGCGGTTGCCGGGGCTCTGCATCAGATTGCCGCCTGCGCCGCGACGGGGGAGATGCCGTCGTTTATGCGTCAGATGGACGCGACGGGTTTCGACGTCACGAACGTCTAGGGAGAAAGCCATGAAGCTCCAGCAGCTCAGATATGTCGTCAAAGTTGCCGAATGCGGCAGCATCACCGAGGCCTCGCGCCGGCTCTTTGTGTCGCAGCCTTCGATTACCGCGTCAATTCGCGATCTCGAAAACGAGATGGGTGTACACATCTTTGAGCGCACCAACAAGGGCGTCATTGTGTCCGAGGAAGGCGAGACCTTCTTGGGCTACGCGCGCCAGGTGCTCGACCAGGCCGACCTGCTCGAGGGCAAGTACAAGGGCACATCCGAGCAGGTGCCGCACTTTAGCGTGAGCTGCCAGCATTATTCCTTTGCCGTTAACGCGTTTGTTGACGTGATCCGCGAGTTCGATGCCGCGCGTTACGACTTCACCCTGCGCGAGGAGCAGACTCACGAGATTATCGAGGATGTCGCGCATATGAAAAGCGAACTGGGCATCCTGTACTTATCCGAGCATAACCGCGAGGTTATCGAGCGCATGCTTGCCGCCAACGAGCTCGTATTCGAGGGGCTTTTCTGCGCTACGCCGCATGTCTTCGTGTGCGCCGACCATCCACTGGCGGACCATGCCAGCGTGACGCTCGAAGATCTCGAGGACTACCCGTTCCTGTCCTATGAGCAGGGCAGCTATAACTCGTTTTACTATTCCGAGGAACTGACCTCGACCTTTGAACGTCGTAAGAATATCCGCGTGCGTGACCGTGCAACGTTGTTCAACCTAGCTATGGGCCTTAACGGTTACACGGTGTGTTCGGGCGTGATCAGCCACGAGCTCAACGGGCCGGGCATTATCTCGATTCCGCTCGATGTGGACGAATACATGGAGATCGGCATTATCACGCGCAAAAATACGACGCTCACGCGCTATGGGCAGGCCTATATCGACGCGATTCGTCAGCATATCTAGGCTGCTGTGCTCCGCGCGGGTCAAATTTCTTTATGGCATTCCAGACTGATATAGGAATCATCTATATCAAACTGTTATAAACGTATATTTTACGATGGCCATATGAGCGCTCATACTCTGTCCCAGTAAAGCAACCAATGCAAAGGGAGATATCTATGAGCACTTCGATTCAACCGAACGCGCCGTTTCGCGCCGATATCGTCGGCAGCTTTCTTCGTCCGCAGGCTGTAAAGGACGCCCGTGCCGTCTATGTCGCGGGTAAACTCGACGCTTCCGGCCTTAAGGCCGTCGAGGACGATGCCATTCGCGATTTGGTGGCCAAGCAGAAGGCCGCCGGCCTGCAGGTGATCACCGATGGCGAGTTCCGCCGCAGCTACTGGCACCTCGATTTTATGTGGGGCCTTAACGGCATTGAACGCCGTACCTCGCGTACGGGTTATATGTTCCACGACGAGGAGACCACAGCCGACACCGCGTGGTAACCGGCCCCATTAGCGGCGAGAACCATCCGTTCGTCGAACACTTTAAATTTGTCAAGGTGCTCGAGGGGGAGGGCCAGGTCGCGCGGCAAACCATTCCGGCGCCGATCCAGACGTTCTCCGAAGTCACGCTCGACCGCTGCGACGGCCAGCAGGAGAGCCTGCGCGCTGTCTATAAGACCGATGAGGAACTTGCCGACGCCATCGCAGCCGCTTATCGCACGGTGATCGCCGACCTGTACGCAGCAGGCTGCCGCAACATCCAGTTTGATGACTGCACCTGGGGCATCTACTGCGACACCGATTTTGTCGCCAAAACCGGCATGAGCCCGGTCGACCTGCAAAAGGTAAGCGAGCTGGGCGTGGCGCTCAACAATGCCGCCATCGCGGACAAGCCCGACGATCTGGTCATCAACACGCATGTGTGCCGCGGCAACTACCACTCCACCTATGCCTTCGAGGGCGGCTATGACCCCATCGCGCCGTACCTGTTCGCAAACGAGGATGTCGATGCATTTTACCTGGAGTTCGATACGCCGCGCGCCGGCGGTTTTGAGCCGCTCAAGTACGTTGCCCCGGGCAAGAAGGTCGTGCTGGGCTTGGTAACCACCAAGGCGGCAGAGCTCGAGAACGAGGATGTTATCGTCGAGCGTATTCACGAGGCTGCAAAGTATGTTCCGCTCGAGAACCTGTATCTGTCGCCTCAGTGCGGCTTTGCCAGCTGCGAGATTGGCAACAAGCTGACCGAGGATGAGCAATGGGCAAAGATCGCGCTGGTCAAGCGCATTGCCGAGCGCGTTTGGAAATAGCGCTAGTGTTTGCAGGTGGCGGCGCGTGCGAGGCATAGTGTATCGCGTACAATGGTTCGGATCGTATCGTTCGGGCAGGTTATCCGATATGCCTGATCGCCCTTCCATTCGAAAGGACATCCATGTCCCAGTCCTCGACGCCCGCCGTCAGCGATGCCATCTACGACGCATCGTCGCTCGGCCGCCCGCGCATGTTTCTGCTCGGCCTACAGCACCTGTTTGCCATGTTTGGCGCCACCGTGCTGGTGCCCGTGCTCACCGGCCTCTCGGTATCGGCAACGCTTTTGTTTGCCGGCTTGGGCACGCTGCTGTTCCACTTCCTGTCGCGCGGTAAGGTGCCGGCATTTTTGGGCTCATCGTTTGCCTTTATTGCCGGTTATGCCGCAATCGCGCCCAACGGCGAGACCGAGCTTTTGCCCTACGCCTGCCTGGGCGTAGCTTGTGCCGGTCTGCTCTATCCGGTGCTGGCGGCGCTCTTCCGCGCGTTTGGCGCCAAGCGTGTCATGCGTTTCTTTCCGCCGGTGGTGACTGGCCCCATCGTCATTTCCATCGGCTTGATCCTGGCAAGTTCCGCTATTGCTAACTGCCAGACCAACTGGCTTGTGGCTGTCATTGGCGTTGCCGTTATCGTCATCTGCAACATCTGGGGCCGTGGCATGGTCAAGATCGTGCCGATTTTGCTGGGCGTTGTGGTGAGCTATGCCGTTGCGGCTGCGCTCGGCGAGGTTGATTTCTCGGGCGTTGCCGCCGCTCCGTGGGTCGGTCTGCCCATCGTGTGGGACAACACCGTGTTTGCACTCTTTGGGCCGCAGTTCGATAGCGGTCTTGCCATGACGGCCATCATCACCATCATGCCGCTGGCCTTCGCGACCATGATCGAGCATATCGGCGATATCTCTGCTATCGGTTCGACTTGCGAGTGCAACTACATTGCCGATCCCGGTCTGCATCGCACGCTGCTCGGCGACGGCCTTGCCACGATTCTGGCTTCGCTCTTTGGCGCTCCGGCCAACACTACGTATGGTGAGAACACCGGCGTGCTCGCCCTGACGCGCGTGTTCGACCCGCGCGTAATTCGAATTGCCGCGTGTTGCGCATCGTGCTTTCGTTCTGCCCCAAGTTCGCGGCTGTCATTGCGGCCATGCCGGCGTGTGTGATCGGCGGTGTGTCGCTCGTGCTCTACGGCATGATCAGCGCTGTGGGCGTCCGCAACCTCATCGAGAACCAGGTCGATTTCCAGAACAACCGCAACGTGCTGGTTGCCGCGCTGGTGCTCGTGCTTTCGCTCGGCATCGCGTACAGCACCGCCGGCGCCATCGTGTTGGAGCTCGGCGGCGTGACGATTTCGCTGTCCGGCATTGCCGTGGGCTCACTGGTGGGCATTGTGCTCAACGCCATCCTGCCGGGTAACGACTTTGAGTTTGATGTCTCCGAGCTTGAGGAGGCTGCTGAGTAGCAGCTGCGTTCAGCTAAAACAAGATATGGTGCCCATGCGTATATGCGTGTGGGCACCATTTTTAATGTGTCAGTATCCAGTGGATGCCGCGGGCCATGCGTAAGTCGGTTTGGGCAAAGTGATTGCCGGGGTTGAGCTCCAGCGTTGTTGGAATGCCGCGCTCGACGAGCAACGCTTCCATCGCGCGTGTGTCGTCGAGTACATGCCGCATCATGCGGTTGGGCGTCTTGGTTTCCTTTTTGCCGAGTGACAGGTAGACGGCTTGCGGGCTGCCGGCAAAAGGGGCCGTGCTGGCACGGTCGACAAAGTCGGGAAACCATAGCGACCCCGATGCGCTCGCGGCGCGGTCAAAGGCGTCGGTTTGCCAGAGGGACCAGAGTGCGAAGAGGCCCGCGAGCGAGTAACCGGCAATGCCGCGCCGGGTGGGCGGCTGAGGAAGCGACGACTCGACCTGGGGGATTATCTGATTCAGCAGCTCATCAAGAAAATCGGCAGCTTGGCCGCCGAAAGGCTCGGCATCGCGTACGGTCCGTCGCATGCCCAGGGGCTCAGCTCGCGATTCCAATCGAGTCCGCCAATGGTGACGAGGGCGAATGGCGGACAGTCGAGCTCTCGGCAACACTTATAAACCTCGCTGCCGTCGCCCACGACCACAGGAAGGTAGATGACAGGCGCGCTTTCCGTATGATTCGAATAAACGGTTATCTGCTTTTGATGCGCTTCCATGACGGGCTTCTCTCAGTGTTGTGATATCGGCAGCCCCAATTGTCGCACGCCAGCGTATGCCGGTTGGGCTAGACCAAAGACAATCTCGTGCATCCCCTGCGGACGCATATGGAAAACGCCACCGCCGGAGGGGAGCTCGGCGGTGGCGTTGTTAAACGGTGCTGGGGCTCGGGGCCTTCGCGGGAGCTGCCATGTGCGCAGAGGCGTCTAAGAACGCTTACGGCTCGCCATGGTGCCTGCGGCGATAGCGGCTGTTCCCGCAAGGACGGTTGCCACGATGGCCGCACCCGAGGTGTCGCCGGTTGCCGCGAGCACGCCGGTAGTCTTGGCTTTCGTGGTTGAAGCCGCAACGGCCTTGGTCGGCTTTGAGCCTCAGGCTTGGGGTTCTGCTTGGACTCCGCGGGCTTGCTTTCTGCGGGCTTGGTCTCGTCGGGCTTGGGGTCTTCCGGCTTGGCTACCTCGGGAGGTGCGATGGTCGTACTTTTGGCGACTGCTTTGATATAGAGGGAGTCGACCGTGGCGTCGCCCGTGCCGATGGCTTGGCCTGCCTCGTAGATGCCGTCACGGAGCTTGCGATAGTCAATGATCTTGCCGCCTTCGGGCGTCTGGATGGCGGCGTTCTCAATCTTGATGGTGCCGATTGTCTTGCCGTCAGCGCTCATGGCACGGGCAAAGATTGCCGCTGTATCTCCTTCGGCCGTTACCTTGCTGCGGATGATCGAGATGACTGCGGGTGTGACGCCCTCGCTGGTCTGGGCGATGATGCCGATGTTCTCGCCTTGGGGTTCGCGCCTCGTCTCGCCATCTTGGTTTTCGCTGTAGGGGATGGGGCCGTCGCCGTTCTCGACATAGCGGGCTATGGCCTTGACAACGGAGTCGCTGATGTAGATGTGGCCGCCCTTCTCGTTGGGTCGATCGTTTCTGGTGGAGAATGCAGCCGAAACCTCGCCTTCCGCAAACGCGTCCACGGTGGAGCCGTTCTTGACGACGATGTCGTCCTGGTAGGTGAAGAGGGCGTTGGCGCCACCGTATCTGCCTTTACTTGCACGGACCGTCACGTTTGCATGATCGAGGGTGATGCCCTTGTGGGCATAGACGCCATATTCAACACCGTTTACGTTGAGGGAGGCGTTTGTGGCTGCGAGGCTGCCCTTGGCCTCGACGGCAGCGTCTTTCTCGGAGCTTGCCTTGACCTGGCCGCCGTCCGAGATGTTGATATTGCCGCCGCTCCAAAGGGCCTCACCATCGGCTGAGCTTGCCTCGACCGTCCCGCCACCCTTGATGGTGAGGTTCTTGTCGGCTCCAATACCCTTGTCCTTGGTAGCCCTGGCGGTGACGGCTCCGCTGTCGTCAATCGTGATATTGCCGTTTGCCTGATGCCATCCGATGCACCCGTGGCGTTGACGTTGCCCGAACCTTTGATAGCGAGATCACCTCCGGCATTGATGGCATCAAACCCAGTGCTCGTGGCGTTGACGGATCCGGCTCCGTCGATGTTGATATTACCCGTGGAGAGGATAGCGTCCTCAGTAGATGTCACGCTGAGCGTGCCGCCCTCGTCGCCTTGGATATTGAGCTCGGCATTCTCGTTAGTGCCATGAGAAACGTTGATGCTTTCGATCCATTCGGCAGTGACGATGTTGGTTCCCGAGTAATTCACGTTGAGCTTGCCTGCGGCCTGGATCTCGCCGCCGTTATAGTTGTTGAGCTTCAAGTCGTCGGCGCCGTTCCACGACCAGGTACCGGCCTCGTCGCTCGCCGCGGTGTTGTACTTGTTGCCGCCGACCTTGACCCATTCCGCTGCGAGCGAGACGCTCGGCATGAGCAGCGAGCTCACCGTGAGCGCGCACACGCGCCCACGACGATGCGGCGCGTCACGCGGCGCCAGCTGCCGTGCGCGAGTCCTATGCGATGGCGAACGTCGGGTTCGGCAACATGGGTTCCGGCGGTAGTGTCATTGCGTTTGGGGGTCGTGAACAAGGCTGCCATGGTTGCTCCCGTTCTCATAGGGCCTATACGACTAGATTCAGCGTATCTGCTGGATGTTGCCGGCGGTAGTGCCGTTTGGAGGCAAAATGGCCAAAATTGGGGAGAAATAGGCCGCACGCCGGCGCAGGGACCGGCGCTAAAAGAAAAGCGCGGGGCCGCATGGCGACTCCGCGCTTTATTGTTCAGCTTTTGCAGCCTTGCCCTTACGCTACGAAGAAGTAGACGAGGAAGGCAAGGGCCGCGATCCACCCGTCCCGTGCGAAAAAGTGTTTACGAGCGCTTGCGGCTCACCACGCGCCCGCGGCGATGGCGGCTGTTCCCGCAAGGCGGCTGCACGATGGCTGCGCTCGAGGCGTCGCCGGTTGCTGCGAGTTTGCCGGCGATCTTGGCTCCCGTGGCTGCAACTGCAACGGTCTTGGTCGTCTTCGTGCCCTCGGACTTGGAACCCTCGGGCTTGGTCTTGCCGTGCTTTTCCTCGGGCTTGGTCTCCTCGGGAGGCACGATGACCGTGCTCTTGGCGACAGCGGCGTCATAGGGGGAGTCAATCGTGGCATCGCCCGTGCCAATGGTCTGCCCCGCCTCGTAGACGATGCCGTCGCTGAGCTCTTCCTTGTTGCGATAGTCAATGACTTTGCCGCCTGCAGGCGTCTGGATGATGGCGTCCTTGATTTCGATGGTGCCGATCGCCTTGCCGTCCGCGCTCACGGCAAGGGCGAAGATTGCCGCCGTGTCTCCCTCAGCTGTGACCTTACTGCGGACAATCGAGATGGTCGCGGGCGTGATGTCCTCCTTGGTCCGGGCAAAGATGCCGATGTTCACGCCCCTATGCTCGGGAATGACCGCGCCACTTTGGTCGTTGCTGTAGTGATCGGGGCCGTCGCTACCGGACTCGACATAGCGGGCTATAGCCTTGACAACGGAGTCACTAATGTAGATGTGACCACCCGCTTCGTTGGGGTAGTAGTTTCTGGTGGAGATTGCGGTCGAGAACTGGCCTTCTGCGAACGCATCCACGATCGAGCTGTTCTTGATGACGATGTCGTCCTCGTCGGTGAAGAGGGCGCTGGCTTCATCGTTCCCTGCACTTGCACGGACCGTTACGGTTGCGCCATCGAACGTGATGCCCTTGTAGACATAGATGCCATACCCAACGCCACTTGCGTTGAGGGAAGCGTTCGTGACCGTGAGGCTGTTTTTACCGTCGATGGCGGCGTCTTCCTCGGAGCTTGCCTTGACCTGGCTGCCACCCGAGATCTCGATGTTGCCGTCGGCCCAAATCGCATTGTCTTTGATAGAGCTTGCCTCTACCTTGCCGCCGCCCTTTATGATGAGGTTCTCGTTAGCATCGATACCCTGATCCTCGGTGCTTGGCGGTGACGGTTCCGCTGTTGTCGATCGTGATGTTGCCGTCGGCCCTGATGCCATCCGAATCGCCCGTGGCGTTAACGTTTCCCGAGCCTTGATGGTGACATCGCCCCCGGCATCGATGGCATCGTGCTCGGTGCTCGTGGCGTTGACAGTGCCAGCGCCGTCGATGTTGATGCTGCCGACGGAAGTGATGGCGTCACGAGAAGATGTCACGTTGAGCGTGCTGGACGCGTCGCCCTGAATATTAAGCTCGGCGTTCTCGTTCGCGCCATCCTTAACCTTGATGCCGCGGCCGTCGCCGTTAGTGACGATGTTGTCGCCCTCGTAGCTCACGTTGAGCTTGCCCGCTGCCTCGATCGCGCCGCCGTTATAGCCGTTGAGCTTCATATCGTCGGCGCCGTCCCAGGCCCAGGTGCCGGCGGCG
>ENA-OQIO01000549-OQIO01000549.1-human-gut-metagenome-genome-assembly--contig:-NODE-549-length-19873-cov-2.974476_pt1 | contig 19873 bp, 20 predicted proteins | sample MGYA00242573_ERZ504737 | MGnify/ENA primary metagenome ERZ504737 (study PRJEB26092, sample SAMD00036203) | human gut metagenome | host: Homo sapiens | study: EMG produced TPA metagenomics assembly of...
TATTTCTTCTCATTTTTATTAATAAAAATAAATTCTGAAATATTTACAAATTTAATAGTAAGTAGTATAATTATATTATGAAATTAAAGAAAACGTTTACTAAAGAATTGAATAGAGAAAAAAATAAAATATATTAAAAATAAAATTGTTGATAAGAAAATTTTAAGAAGGGGGAAAGTATAAAGTTCAATAAAATTAAGTTTTTATAAATTTTCATGATAAAATAATAAAATTTTCACAATATTTAAAAATAAAAGTTAATATATCTATATTTATGGAAAATAGTAAACGTTTGCTAAAAGGGGAAGTTAAAAAATGGGAAGTTTAATTAAATTGGGTAAAAAATATTTTTTTGAATTTAGTATTTTAAGCATTATATTAATTTGGTCATCAAACAATGCAGTAATGAAAATAGGAATTGAGGAAATAGGACCATTTATCTATAATGCTTTACGTTTAATTATTGTAGCACTATTATGTTGGCTTTGGTTATATAAGACACATACATATAGAAAAATGCCATGGAGAGATTTAAAATATTTAATATTATTGGCTTTAGGTGGATTTTGTTTGACACAAGTTTGTTTAACTTTTGGATTATCAAAAACAACCGCAGGTAATGCATCATTAGCTTCAGCTATTATGCCATTAGCAGTAGTATTATTAAATAAATTGTTTAAACAAAATCCTTTGTCCAAAAATGTTATTTTAGGTTTAATTATTTCTTTTGTAGGAATGATGGCAATTATTTTTAGTTCAAATAAAGAGATCAGTTTTGCTAATCATCATTTAATTGGTACATTAGTAGTAGTTTTAGGACAATTTAGTAATGCTTATTATACTATTTATGCTAAGGATTTACTTAATAAATATTCTCCTTGTCAAATTGTAAGTTTTTTAATGAGTATTTCGGCTATTGTATTTTTTCTATTAGGAATACCAGAGTTACAATTTATAAATTTTGAAACTTTATCTAATGAAGCATGGATAAGTGTAGTTTATTCTGGAGTTTTTGCTCTTTGGTTAGGTAATATTGTATGGGTATGGGCTGTTGGTAAAATTGGTAGTGTAAGAACTGCAATTTATCAGTATTTGTTGCCAGTATTTTCTCTTATATTTGCATATATATTATTAGGAGAAACTTTAGTATTAGGACAAGTTTTAGGTACTATATGCATTTTAGTGGGAATGATATTAAGTAAAAAATAAACATTGTGAATTATTTTTTTTATATTATAAATTGTTATACTTATAAAAAATGCACTTTAAAAGTAGAATATCAATCTAACTTTTAAAGTGCATTTTGTTTATTTTATAAGACAAACATTTTTAATTTATTAGAAACTGTATGAATTTCTAGTGGTAATACAGGACCAAGTTCACCATCTAAATCACTTTCTACGCGGTCTGGGCAAGAGAATTTGAAATAAGATGCTTGTTTATAGATGATATTTTTATTATCAAAAGATGTTTTTCCTGCCACTGTATCAGCTACAATTTTCATCAATTCAGGAATATTACATTGTTTTAATAATATCATATCTAATTTACCATCATTGATTTTAGCGTCCATAGATATATTTTTGAAGCTAGCTACAACAGGTGAATTAACGACTAATACAAAGAAGATTTTTTCTTTGATGATTTCACCATCAGCTTCAATTGTGAAATCTAAACCGCGAAATCTAGGAAGTTCACCGAGTCCACGGAAATAATAAGCTAATTTACCAAAAGTATTTTTAAGACGAGTATCAACTTCATGAGCAACGCCTGTCATCATACCAGCACTGATTACATTAATAAAGTATTCATCACCGATAGAGCCAACATCTACATATTGAGTTTTTCCAGTGATGATACTATTGATATATTCATCAAATTTGGCATCAATACCAAGATGAGAAGCAAAATCGTTAGATGTACCACTAGGAATAATACCTACAGGTACGTCAAGATTTCTTTTAAGGTCATATTGATTATTTTATGCAAAGTACCATCGCCACCAGCTGCAATGATACCATCGGCATTTACATTGCGTACGCAATTAGCAAAGAAAGGGTCAAAACTTTCTTTTTTAGTGCGGTAAGGCATGATGATACAGTCACGACTTTGAAATTGATTGATAATATCGTCTAATTTTTTCTTAAACATGGCATCACCAGAAACTGGATTATATGCCAATAGAAATTTTTTCATTTTATAATCTCTCCATTAATTTTTTAAAACACCAATTTTTTTGAAGAAACGAATACTAGGGGCACCAATCATAGGAATGCGTTCGATATCTGATTCCATGATACCACCAATTAAAATTAAGACAATAATATAGAAGAACATACCAACAAATAAAGATGCAAAAGTAGCTAAAGCATTGCTTGCTGTTTCATATAATAAGAATTCATAGCCAAAATGAATAATACCAGCCATGATAGCAGCAGAAACAATAGTTTTTAATAATTGCATGATTTCAATTTTATAATTGATATATTTATATAAGAAATATAGATTGATTAAAGCTGCAATACCGATATCAGCAACAGTAGCCCATGCAGCACCCATGATGCCGAGTGAAGGTTGTGCTGTTAATACCCAGTTTAAAATAACTTTAGCAATGGCAGCGATAACCATATTAATCATTGGAATAGTAGGGTGTCCAAGTCCTTGAAGAACACCAGTAGTAACTTGATGAAGACCAAGTAATACTATACTAAAGGATGACACCCAAACAGCAGGGCCTGCTCCAGGTGCATTGTAGATTAAAGTTGAGATAGGCACAGCTAACATCATAACTGTTACAAATGCAGGGAAACAGATAAAATTTGAAATACGCATAGCAGCTGCTGTTTGATTGAAACAACGTGTTTTATCTTTTAACGTACGAGCTTCAGAGATAGCAGGTACGATACTTACAGCAAGAGAAGCTGTTAAAATAGTGGAAAGATTGACAAGTGGTACAGCCATACCAGTCAAATAACCGAATAATTCTGTAGCTTCATTTACGCTATAACCAGCTACTTCCAAGCGAGCTGGTACGATTAATAAATCAAGATTAGATACAATCGGAAGCATGATACTAGCAGCAGAAACTGGAAGTGCCAATACAAAGATACGTTTAATAATCTTCCAGACAGAAGCTGTTTGAGCATCATTTACCGGTTTTAATTCATTGCCGTAGTTTTTGACAATATCTTTTTCTAATTTTATGTGGAAATAAACTAAAACCATGACACCAGTAATAGCACCAGCTAAGGCACCTAAGGAAGCACCAGCTGAAGCATATTCAAGTCCATAAGGTAAGAGGAGTTGAGCAAATAAAATCATGGTTACAACGCGGAATATCTGTTCAACAATCTGTGATACAGCAGTTGGTGTCATGCGTTGCCAACCTTGGAGATATCCTCGAGAACTAGCTAAGATAGTAACGAAGAATACAGCTGGAGCAAGTGCAATAATGGAATAATATGCACGCGGGTCACGCACAAATTGCCAATCTATGAGCCATTGAGCACCAAAATAGGTCAGCAAACTAAAAAATAAACCAGTGCAGAACATAAAGCACATGGAAATGCGAAAAATGCGTTTTGCCCCAAAAATATCATTTAAGGCAACTCTTTCAGCTGTTATAATAGAGATAGCTACAGGAACACCTGCAGAAGAAACGGTCAAGGCTAAAAAATAAATAGGAAAAGCCATTTGATAAAGACCGATACCTTCACCGCCTAAAACGCGGGAAACAAAAATCCAGTTTAATGAGCCGATAACTTTAACTACTAAGCTAGCGACTGTTAATATAAAAGTTCCTTTTAAAAAGCTTTCAGCTTTATGAGATTTTTTTGAAGTATTATCTTGTTCGTTAATGGAAAACACCTGCTTTAAAACATCATTTTCTTTTAATTGAAAAGACTGTATAATAGTAAATACAGCTTAAAAAAGTAATTATACTAGAAAATTATAGCATTTATCGTAAAACTATGCTAGTATATTTTACTTTTATAGCTATAAAGCTAGGATTAAGTAAGCATTGAATGAGTTTAAGTAAAATAAAAAAGAAGGAAAATTCTTATGGAGTATAATTATCTAGGATTTGATATAAATATTGGTAAATCAAAACCTGAAAATATTGTACATAGAGAAGTTGCTTGTCCATTTTGTGATGTGAAAAGTTTAAAAAATATCATAGAAATAAAAAATGATATGATATTATTAGAAAATAAATATCAAGTTTTACAAGAAGCTTATCAATTATTAATTATTGAAGGCAGTGAATGTAATGCAGATATTCCAGATTATACTTTAGAGCATATGCAAGAACTCATGCATTTTAGTATAAATCACTGGCTCAATATCATTAATAGTAAAAAATATAAAACAGTGCTTTTCTTCAAAAATCATGGGCCTTTATCTGGTGGAACTATGCGTCATCCACATATGCAAATTGTGGGCATTAAAAATTTAGAGTTTAAAAATATGTGTGATAAGCGCCAATTTGAAGGCATTAAAATTGCAAAAAAAATAATGTAGTTATGAACTTGTCTACAAAGCCACGTGTGGGATTTACAGAAGTCAATGTGATTATGCAAGGTCTAAATGATATTGATACCTTAGCTGAATTTGTGCAGATAGGCGTCGATTATATTATGAACCATTTCAGCGTAAATTGTAGCAGTTATAATTTATTCTTCTATTTAATTGAAGGCAATATACATGTAAAAATAATGCTAGATTTGCGACATCTCCATTATTCATTGGCTATAATATCGAACTTGTGCCAAATAACTTACAAGGGATTGCAAAACATATAAAACAATTATATTTTGACAAAAAACGACTAAGCATTTAAGCGTAGTCGTTTTTTTATTTATTAAATTACTTCATATCGTCTTCAGCATCTTGTTTTTCTGGTGGTACAGGGAACATTTCTAAATCTGGATTATTATCTTGAATCCAGCCTAATGCCCATTCGTTGTTTACAAGAAGTACAGGACGATCTTTCATATCATATACGAACATTCCACGGTCAGCACCACGGAGAGATTCTGGAGTTACAGGACGATTATCTTTGAAGCGAAGCCAACGAGCAACTTCAAATGGTTGCATATTCATGACTATTTCTGTATTATATTCGCTTTTTAAGCGGTATTCTAATACATCAAACTGCAATTGTCCTACAGTACCAACAATATAAGATTCCATACCAGCACCTGCTTGTTGGAATAATTGTACAGCACCTTCTTGTGTAAGCTGCATGATACCTTTTACGAATTGTTTGCGTTTCATAGTATCTTTAGCAGAAACACGAGCAAATCTTTCTGGTGGGAATACAGGGAAATCTGCAAATTTGAATTTGTGAGAAGGCATACAAAGTGTATCGCCGATACCGAAGATACCAGGGTCAAATAAACCAACAATATCTCCAGGGTATGCAGTATCAATAATTTGACGGTCTTGAGCTAAGAATTGTTGTGGCTGAGAAAGTTTTACAGCTTTGCCACCTTGCATATGATAAACGCTCATACCACGTTCGAATTTACCAGAGCAAATGCGAATAAAGGATAATCTATCATGATGAGCAGGGTTCATATTAGCTTGAATTTTGAAGATGAAGCCAGAGAAATTTTCATCATCAGGCTGATAAGACCATCGGAGCTCATACGAGGTTGAGGAGCTGGTGCAAGACGAAGATATTCTTCTAAGAAACCACGTACACCGAAGTTAGTCATGGCACTACCAAAGAACATAGGTGTCAATTCACCTTTATTTACTTTGTCCATAGACCATTGTTCGCCAGCAACATCAAGTAAATCAATATCATCTAATAAAGCTTGATAATCAGTGTCGCCAATGATTTCTTTAGCTTTTGGGTCTTTTAAATCAAAAATTACAGACTCACGTTCTTCTTGACCATGAGATGTATCTTCACTGAATAATTCTACTTTTTCAGTTTCGCGGTGATAAATACCTTTATAATGACCATCTGTACCGATAGGCCAATTCATTGGATAAGAGCGAATACCTAAAACATCTTCGATTTCTTCCATTAATTCAAGTGGAGCTTTACCAAAACGGTCAAGTTTATTAACAAATGTAAAAATTGGAATATGACGTTGTTTACAAACTTTGAATAATTTTTTTGTCTGTGCTTCGACACCTTTGGCTACGTCGATAATCATGACAGCACTATCTACAGCCATGAGTGTACGATAAGTATCTTCACTGAAGTCTTGGTGACCTGGAGTATCAAGGATATTGATACGGCAACCAGCATAATCGAATTGAAGTACACTAGAAGTTACAGAAATACCACGCTGTTTTTCAATTTCCATCCAGTCAGAAACAGCATGACGTTGAGTTTTACGGGATTTTATAGAACCTGCTAAATGGATTGCACCTCCATAGAGCAATAATTTTTCAGTTAAAGTAGTTTTACCAGCATCTGGGTGAGAGATAATCGCAAAAGTACGTCGTTTTTGAATTTCAGTTTGTAATTCCGACAATTTAAATCCTCCTATAAAAAAATAGTACTATCTTTTTATTCTATCATAAGTAATGATAGAGTGGTAGAAGTTTATTAAAATAAGCATCATAATTAAGCATTATAATTAAATGTCCTGTAATAATATACATAAATATATATATTTAAAGGTAACAGATTTAAATATATAATTAAGAAATAGGGAATTTATTTACTAGATAGTACATATTATTTATTGCTTATTAAAAGATAAAAAATATAAAATTTTTAAATTATGTACTTGATTGTTGTAAACTTGTAAAGTATAATAAACAACATCAAGACTAAGACCTACATAAAGGAATTATAATAATTATATTTTAGGCCTATGCTGGGAGGAATCATAATGAATTTTTCTAAAAAAACGTTTGCGCATAGCAGGATTACTTCTTGGTATGACAATGTTCGGTAGCATTTTCGCTGGTTGTGGCGGTGAAGAAGCAGCAAATAGTGATGAAATTAAAATCGGTGCCAATTTTGAAATGACTGGTAATGTTGCCAACTATGGTACAACAACATTAGAAGGTTTGAAATTAGCTATCAAAGAAGCTAATGACGCCGGTGGAATTAATGGTAAAAAATTACTCTAGTTGAAGCTGATAATAAATCGGACCCTGCTGAAGCAGCTAACGCAGCTACAAAACTTATTTCTGATGACAAAGTTGTAGCTATTGTAGGACCTGCAACTTCTGGTGCAGTACAAGCTGAATCTCAGGTAGCAACTGAAAATAAAGTGCCAATTATCGCACCTGATGCAACAAGCCCTGATATTACAGTAGAAAATGGTCAAGTTAAACCATTTGTATTCCGTGGTTGCTTCATTGACCCATTACAAAGTAATACAATGGCAGCTTTTGCAGCTAACGAATTAAAAGCTAAAACAGCTGTTATTTATTTAGACTCTAGTACAGATTATTCTAAGAGTTTAGCTGAAGTATTTAAAAATAAATTTGAAGCTTTAGGCGGTAAAGTCGTAATGGAAGAAGCTTTCGTAGCTAAAGACCAAGACTTTAAAGCAACTCTTACAAATATTAAAACAGCAAATGCAGATATAATTTATATTCCTGCTTACTATGAAGAAGTTGGTAAAATTGTAAAACAAGCACGTGAACTTGGTATTACACAACCAATTTTAGGTACAGATGGTTGGGATGATACAAAAGTAGTAGATATCGCTGGTGCAGATGCACTTAATAATACTTACTTCATCACTCACTATACTGAAACAGATCCAGATGCTAAAGCTTTTGTAGATGCATTCACAAAAGAATATGGTCATGCTCCAGGTGTATTTGCTGCTCTTGGTTATGATGCAGGTAAAATGCTCGTTGATGCTATAAAACGTGCAGGTAGCACAGATCCAGAAGCAATTCAGAAAGCATTAGCAGAAACTAAAGATTTACAAGTTGGTACAGGTAAACTTACTGTTGATGAAAATCACAACTTGATCAAAAATGCTTTCATTATTGAAATGAAAGATGGTAATAAAGTTCTTAAACAAAGAGTTACACCAACAACAGCAGAAGGCTGATTATACTAGGTGAAAGGGCCGCAATTTTGCGGCCTTTCTTTGTGAAGGAGGAAAGTAAGATGGATTTTTTTGAGCAATTAATACAGCAATTAATCAATGGTATTTCCTTAGGTAGTATTTATGCATTGATTGCTTTAGGCTATACCATGGTATACGGTATTATTAAGTTGATAAACTTTGCCCATGGTGATATTTATATGGTTGGTGCGTATGTAGGATTTATGCTGTAACAATGACTAAGATGTCGATTATTCCAGCACTTATCATCTCTATGGTTGTTACTGGTCTTTTAGGAATTTTAGTAGAAAAAATAGCATATAAACCATTGCGTAAAGCTCCACGTATATCACTGTTAATAACAGCGATTGGGGTTTCATTTTTCCTTGAATATACAAGTATGTATTTTGTTTCACCAACACCAAGAACTTTTCCAAATGTTATTGATTCCTTATCTTTAAATATTGGTTCATTTGTAATTAATGGACAGCAATTATTAATTTTTATTATTACTGTAATTTTGATGGTATTACTCACTTACATTGTACAGAAAACTAAAATGGGTAAAGCTATGCGTGCTGTATCTTTTGATACAGAAACAGCTCAACTCATGGGTATAAATGCAGATAGAGTAATTTCTTTTACTTTTGGTATTGGTTCAGCATTAGCAGCCGCTGGTGGTGTTTTAGTAGGTGTATATTATAACTCTATTGACCCACTTATGGGGATTATGCCAGGGCTTAAAGCTTTCGTTGCCGCTGTATTAGGTGGTATCGGTAGTATCCCAGGAGCTATGACTGGTGGTATTGTTTTAGGTGTAATTGAAGCTTTAGTATCCGGTTTTATATCTTCTACATTCCGTGATGCAGCAGCTTTTGCGATATTAATATTAGTATTGTTATTCAAACCATCTGGTATTTTTGGTAAGAATACTAATGAGAAAGTGTAGGTGTTAAAAGTGAATTCTCTTAGAAAAAAAGATATAATAACTTTAATACTTGCGATTGTTTTATTTGGCGTTTTGCAATTTTTGATGGCTGAAAGAATTATTGGCTCATTCTGGGAATTAAATATTTTCCTTGTATGTGTCAATATTATCATGGCAGCAAGTTTAAATTTGATAAATGGTTATACAGGTCAATTTTCTTTAGGTCATGCTGGCTTTATGGCAGTAGGCGCCTATGTTGGCGTAATTTTAACAGTTAATTTTCATTCTCCATTTATTGTGGCTTTATTAATTGGCGGTTTTGCAGCTGGTATTTTGGGATTTTTGATTGGTTTGCCAACATTGCGTCTAAAAGGCGATTATTTGGCTATCGCTACATTAGGCTTAGGGGAAATCATTCGTATTGTTATCATGAATATAGAGTATGTAGGTGGTGCAGCTGGTTTTAAAGGTATACCACATAATACGACTTTTCCATGGGTATTTTTTATAATGTTATTTACATTGTTCTTCATTAAGAATTTTGTTAATTCTAAATATGGTCGTTCTTGTATTGCTGTACGTGAAAATGAGATTGCAGCAGAAGCTATGGGTGTTAATACTACAAAATATAAAGTAATGGCATTTACTATTGGGGCTATTTTTGCTGGTATTGGCGGTGGATTATTTGCTCATTGTTTCTATATTATCAATCCATCTTCATTTACTTTTATGGCATCATTTAATTTCTTAATCATGGTAGTACTTGGCGGATTAGGTTCAATTACAGGTTCAATCGCTGGTGCGTTTGTAGTAACTTTCGTATCAGCAGCACTTGCTAGCTGGCCTGAATTCCGTATGATTGCATATGCATTAGTATTGATTTTATTAATGTTTTATCGTCCACAAGGTCTTTTTGGTTATACAGAAATTACAAGCCTTAAGATTTTCCAACGTTTTAAGGGAGGTCGTGGATAATTATGGAATTATTAAAAACAGATGGTGTATCAAAAGTATTTGGCGGATTAAAAGCAGTATCTAATTTTGATATAGAGATAAATGAGGGCGAACTCATAGGTCTTATTGGGCCAAATGGTGCAGGGAAAACAACTGCATTTAATTTATTGACAGGTGTATATCAACCAACTACAGGTACTATTGATTTTGTTGGTAAAAGTTTAGTTGGATTAAAACCTTATCAGATAACTTCTCGAGGAATTGCACGTACTTTCCAGAACATAAGATTGTTCTCGGAATTAACTGTTTTAGATAATGTAAAGATAGCATATGATTCTCATGCAAAATATAGTTTAGTGGAGTCTGTATTTCGTTTGGGTAGATATTTCAAAGAAGAAGATGAAATCACTAAAAAAAGTCTAGAATTATTAAAGATTTTTAAATTAGAAGATAAAGCTTATGAAGTGGCAAAAAATTTACCATATGGGCACAACGTCGCCTAGAAATTGCTAGAGCTTTAGCAACTAAACCAAAATTATTATTGCTAGATGAACCAGCAGCAGGTATGAATCCACAAGAAACACAAGAATTGATGGAAATGATACGCTGGATACGTAAAGAATTTGGTTTATCTATTTTACTTATTGAACATGATATGAGCTTAGTAATGGGAATTTGTGAACGCATCTATGTTTTGGAATATGGTTGTATTATTGCCAGTGGAACTCCAGAAGAAATTCAGAAAAATCCTGAGGTTATTAAAGCTTATTTAGGTGGGGAGGTGTAGAATTTATGTTAAAAATAAATGATATGAATGTTTATTATGGTGCAATTCATGCTTTAAAAGGAATTAGCTAGAAATCAATGAAGGTGAAATAGTTACTTTGATTGGAGCTAATGGGGCAGGAAAATCTACAACTCTACGCACTATTTCAGGGCTTTTAAAACCAAAGACTGGTACAATTGAGTTTGAAGGTAAAAATATTGCCGGAATGCCAGCACAAAATATCGTAAAGAGCAGGTATTTCTCAAGTACCAGAAGGTAGACGTGTTTTTGCAGAAATGACTGTTATGGAAAACTTGGAATTAGGTGCATTTATTCGTAAGGATAAAGCTGGTATTGCCAAGGATTTGAAAATGGTATTTGAACGTTTCCCAAGACTTGAAGAAAGGGTAAATCAACAGGCAGGAACTTTATCCGGTGGGGAACAGCAGATGCTTGCTATGGGACGAGCTTTGATGAGTAGACCTCGTTTATTACTTTTAGATGAACCGTCCATGGGTCTTGCACCATTATTAATAAGAGAAATTTTTTCAATAATACAAGACATCAATAAAGCAGGCACTACAGTTTTATTAGTAGAACAAAATGCAAATATGGCACTTTCTATTGCTAATCGTGCATATGTTTTAGAAACAGGACGAATTACACTTTCTGGTGATGCCAAAGAACTTGCTGCTAGTGAAGAAGTAAGAAAAGCATATCTTGGTGGCTGATTTTATATAGATAATTATTGTATGCAGGGATTCGTTAGATTTATAGCGAATCCTTTCTTATAGGATAATAAAATAAATTTATATGAGGTGAAAAAAAATGTTTGTTATTAATAGAATGACGAAAAATCCTATGACAGTAACAGCTGATACTAAAGTTGATGAAGTAGCTCATTTAATGAAAAAACATAATTTTCGTCGCTTACCTGTTGTAGATGATGGCAAATTAGTAGGATTTTTAAGCGATAGTGATTTAATGCGTGTAGCACCATCGCCTGCAACAACTTTATCAAGATATGAGATAAATTCTTTACTTGCAAAAATTTGCGTTCGAGATATCATGAAAAAAGATGTTGTTTCTGTAAATGTAGATGCAACTATTGAAGAAGCCGCACTTATTATGTATAAAAATAAAATTGGTGGTATGCCAGTTGTAAGTAATATGGGTGCTGTAGTAGGCGTTATCACAGAAACAGATATTTTCAAAACATTTGTAGATGTAATGGGCTTAGCTGATGGAAAAACTCGTATTACTTTGGAAGTTACAGATAAAATTGGTGTAGTTAAAGATATCGCAGAAATCTTTGGACAAGCAGGTGTTAGCATTGATAGCTTGATAACTTGCAAAAAAGAAGATAATAAATATGAAATCGTTATTCGTGGCGATATTACTAATATTGATGATATCAAAGCAAAATTAGAAGCTAAAGGTTATAAAGTTATTCATACAGTAAAAATTGGCTGATTTATAAAAATAAAAATGCACTGCTAAATTTATATTTAGTAGTGCATTTTTGTTTAAAGATTATTATTCAAGATATTAGGAAATAGTAGTCCACCATTTGTTGAATTTTTGATTGTTTTGGTCAAGAAATACAGTTTCCCCTAATAGTGGAGTGAGCAATTTATATGATTTATTTTGACTAGCTGTATAAATACGTTCAAAAGGATCTTGCCAATGGTGTGGGCTTAGAGCAAATTTTCCACAATGTACAGGTAAAAGTATTTTAGCTTGTAAATCCATAGTAGCTTGAGCTACTTCTTCTGGCATCATGTGAATTTGTGCCCAAGATGTATTATATTGACCATTTTCCATGATAGCTAAATCAAAGCCTTGGAAATAATCACCAATTTCTTGGAATTGAGGCTATATCCTCCATCACCACTATAAAAAATTTTTTGGTAGGTGTAATGATGGCAAAAGAAGCCCAAAGAGTTTTATTATTATCTAAAAATCTTCCTGAAAAATGGCGAGAAGGTAAAATATGAATTTTTAAATTATCACTAAGTTTTATTTCACGATACCAATCTTCATCATGAATTATATCAGGATTAAATCCCCAATGATAAAAATGACTACTAACACCTAGAGGGCAAACAATATGCTTGATTTTATGCTTTAGGCTCATAATAGTAGCATAATCTAAATGGTCCCAATGGTCATGAGAGATGATTAGAACATCAATATCAGGCATATCATTAGCTGTATATATATTTGTACCAGCAAAGGCTTTATTGATGAAAAATAAAGGAGAGGCATAATCACTGAATACAGGATCAACTAATATCTTGATACCATCAATTTGTAAATAAAAACTAGAATGACCAAACCAAACAAGTAAATTTTCTTTAGGATTTAAAGCGTTTAAATCTGTTTTTTGCGTAGGAATATTTTCCTTAGGTACAGTTACACCCTTAGTAGGAAATAGAATTTCTTTGATACCATTATAATAATTATCTTTATTGACTAAAACAGATGTAGACTCAAGATTTTGAAATTCCCCATTTACATAATGAGGAGATTTTAAAATCTTAGCTAATTTATCACCCTTAGGTGAACGACCAATCTTAGGCTGATTGATAAAACCAATACCACCCATAGCTAATAAAGCTGTAGTAATACCAGCTAATTTAAAGAAATTGCGACGAGAAATAGACATAAAAATTACTCCAATATATAATAATTAATTTAATTATACATATTGGAGTAAACTTAAAGTCAACATTTTATTCGTTTTTCTTTTATATAAAAGAAAAATGAACCAAAAAGAAAAAGCCCCGCAATATTGATTTTACTTTGGCAAAGATAAAACTATGTCTACAACGCTCTAAACTCGCTTCGCTCAAACAGTAGGACTAAAACCGTAGCCCTAATTTTATCTTTGCCAATAGCTTTCAGCTACCGTAAAAGTCTGCTAATGCAGGGAAAATTTGCATTTATTATAATTGGTTGTAATTTTAAGTTATTTAAGTATAACATTATTATTTGCTATGTAATAATTTGTAACTTATATTTTCCGTATTATAAAATTTTAGTGGTAACCAAAGGTTATTGAAAATAATTATCGCTGAATACGGTTTTAGTCTGAATGTTTGAGCGAAGCGAGTTTCTAAGCGTTGTATGAAGCGATAATTATTTTCAAAACTAAAATTTTATCTGCGGTGGGTATTCTTTTGTTACTTTTCTTTGCCCATCAAAGAAAAGTAAGTTAAAGTGATTATTTTTTTATTAGTAAGCATACAGATTCTACATGACCTGTTTGTGGGAACATGTCTACAGGTTGGATTTCTGTAGCTTTATAGCCTAATTCGTCTAAGATACCGATATCGCGAGCAAGTGAAGCAGGATTACAAGATACGTAGACAATGCGTTTTGGTCTCATGGCAGCGAAAGTTTTTAAAACTTCTGGTGCACAGCCTGCTCTTGGTGGGTCAGTTACGATTACATCTGGACGAAGTCCTTTGCGATAGAGTTGAGGCATTAATTTAGCAGCATCGCCTGTCAAAAATTCAGCATTTCTTATATTATTATCACGAGCATTGGCGATAGCATCGCGGATTGCTTCAGGTACGATTTCCATACCGTAAACTTTTTTGCTTTTTGAGCTAAAAATAAGGAGATTGTACCTGTGCCACAATAGCCATCAATTACAGTTTCTTTGCCTGTTAAATTAGCGTATTTTAAAGCACATTCATATAATTTTTCTGCTTGTTCTGTATTTACTTGGAAGAAGGAAAGTGCAGATATTTTGAATTTTAGACTACCTAATCTATCTGTGATATGAGAAGCACCCCAAAGAATTTTGCATTCTTTGCCCATGATGATATTATTTCTACCAGTATTGATATTTTGTACGACACTTGTCAAATTTGGGATTTTAGAGCGTAGGAAATTCACGATTTCACGCACGCGAGGTATTTTTGGTTGAGCAGTAACGAGTACGACCATACATTCAGTTTCATCGCGATTAGTGCGACCTACAACATGGCGTAAAAGACCATAGTGAGTTTTTTCATCATAGACACTTAATTTAAACTTTGTAGCCATTTCGCGTACAGCATTGGCGATTACATTATTTGTATGTTTTTGAATATGGCAGTTTTCAGTATTGATGATATTATGACTGCTATGGGCATAACAACCGACGATAATACCTTCTTTTTTACTTCTGCCGATTGGAAATTGCATTTTATTGCGATAGTGCCATTCGTGAACAGATGGCATAGTAGGGTGAATGATGATATCTTTTTTGATGGCGATATGTTCCATCATATCGATTACTTTTTGCTTTTTAGCATTGAGTTGAGCTTCATAAGAATAATGTTGAAGCTGGCAAGCACCACAGTCATCATATACTTTACAGATTGGTTTTATTCTGTCTGAAGTTTTTTCAAGAATAGATACTATTTCGCCTGTAGCATAATTTTTTTTCACAAGTGTGATTTTAGCTTCTACAGTTTCTCCAGGAAGTGCATAAGGAATAAATACAGTGAAATTTTCAAAACGTCCAACGCCTTCACCGCTTTGCCCCATTCCTGTGATTTTTATTTCATATTTCTGTCCTACTTGAACAGGAATTTTACTTTTCATTAATTAAAAAATCCTTTCTATAATAAATAATTATTTAACAAATGATACTTGAGTTAATAAATCAAGTGGTTTAGCAATTAAAATATCTGCGCCATTTTGTTTTAATTCATCAGCAGGTCTAAAGCCCCATAATACACCAACAGCTAACATATCGGCATTTTTGGCAGTCTGCATATCTACATCAGAGTCCCCAAGATAAGCTATTTCTTGAGGTTTTAATTGCCAATTTTGGGTAATCATCAAGACTTTGCTGGGTCTGGTTTGCGTTTTAATCCAGCTTTATCGCCGATTATTTCGCTGAAAATACCTTCACCAAATAATAATTTTACGATATTTTTGGCAGCTTCATCATGTTTATTTGTACAAATACCGAGTTTTATATTTTGTTGTTGTAATTTTTTTAATAAAGTTAAGATATCTTCATAAGGAGCTGTGTGGTCTAAATTATGTTTAGCGTATACTTGCTTGAATTTAGCTAAAGCTTCATCTAAAAGATATTGTTTATCTTGAGGTAGGGAACGCTCCATTAATTTTTTTATGCCGTTACCTACACGATATTTATAACTTTCGATATCATGAGTAGGTAAATTATATTCAGTAAGTACAGTGTTTACACTATTTGCTAAATCTGTTAAAGAATTGACAAGAGTGCCGTCAAGGTCAAATATAACGCCTTTGTAGTTCATAAAATCAACCTTCTTATATTTGTAGTTTTATATTAAAAATTAGTATGTGATTTTTCTAATTCTAAGAGATAATTTTTTAATTTTAATCCACCTGCATAACCGATTAATTTTCCATTAGAGCCAATAACGCGATGACAGGGAATAATAATAGGCAGTGGATTTTTATTATTAGCCATGCCTACAGCTCGATATGCTTTAGGCTTATTGATTTTTTGAGCGATTTCTTTATAACTAGTAGTTTGTCCATAGGGAATATTTTGAAGTTCTTTCCATACTGCAAGTTGAAATGGCGTACCTGTTAATTTAAATGGTAAAGAAAATGTAGTACGTTTTCCTTGGAAGTATTCATCTAATTGAATAGTAGCCATAGATAAAAGCTCTGTTGTTTGTAACAGAGCTTTTTGTGGTTGCGTAAATTGAATATTAATTAAATGAGTTTCTGTCGCTACTAGATATAAAGAGATATTTTCAAATTGATATTTACAAGTGTAAAGCATAGTTAGACCTCTTTTATCATAGTGGTTAAAATTTCAGCGATTTGTTTTAATTTCCAAGGTTGCATTTTCAATACAGGTATGGCTCTTTTGTATTGATGTATAGTCGCCATGATGATGACATCACTAGTTTCTTTGCTCAAATCAGCACAATGACGAGAGATAGCAACTTCGCCACCTTTACTTAAAAATGTTTGTTTTAAAATATTGGCAGCTTTACTATTTACATCATAAAGTTTTATCACTTTGAAAAGAGCTTTATCTTGCATTATTTTTATGCCAGCATCAGTGCAGTGGATATCTTGCATAGCATGGCGTGCTTCATCAATAGTATTTAAATCTAATATTTCAGGTGAAAAATCATTTATCATTTTCATTTAACCTAAATAAGGATTGATTTGTTTTTCATAGGCAATAGTAGTTGCTCCACCATGACCAGGAAAAACAGTTAAAATTTTCATCTAAAGTCAAGATTTTTGCTTTTAAATTGGAAATTAAATCAGTCATAGAGCCAGTAGGAAAATCAGTTCTACCAATAGAGCCAGCAAATAAAGAGTCGCCACTCATAACAACGCCTTCACCAACAAGGCAAATTCCACCAGGTGTATGCCCTGGAGTATGAATTACTTTTAGATTGCAATTGCCAAAAGAAATAATGTCGCCTTCATGTAAGATTATATCGGCAGGTTGAGAAATTATAGGTCTACCCATATAGCCATTTTCAGAAAGATTGAGATGTGGGTCAGTGAGCATACAAGCATCATCAGCATGAATAGACAATTTTGCTTTTAGAGCTAGACCTAATTCTTTATTAGCGCCAATATGGTCAGCATGACCATGTGTATTTACAATATATTTAATATGAAGTTTTAAATTATCTACTACATTTAAAATACTTGTAGCTTCATCACCTGGGTCGACGATTATGCCTTCTAAAGTTTGTTCATCATATAAAATATAGCAATTTTCCATGATTGGGCCAACTACTAAGGCTTTTATTTTCATGATAATGCTCCTTTGTAATTTTTATTAGTTTATTTTTCTTTAGCAGAACTACTCAAATTACGACGAACGCTGTAAACATCTTTGAGACGGCGAAGAGTATTCATTAATTGTTCTGCACGAGCTAAATTTTTTGTATGGAAAGTAATAGTCATTACAGCAGTTTTATTGCTAGGGATACTGCGAGAAGAAATATTTTCAATATTTATTTTCGCATCAGAAATTCTAGCAATAATTTCAGTTAAGATACCTTGTCTATCGTAACAACCAACTTCGATAGTTACAGGATAAGATTGGTCTGTGCTGATATCCCAATTTACATCAATGACGCGCATCATATCATTGCCTTCACGCAATACATTTGGACAATCGGCACGATGAACAGATACACCGCGACCACGAGTTATATAACCGATTATTTGGTCGCCTGGGATAGGATTACAACATTTTGCTAAATGCACAAGGAAACCATCTTCACCTTCGACTAAAATACCATGACTTGCTTTTTTCTTAGATGTTTTAGGCTTGATTTTTTCAAGCATTTGTGAAATATCCGGAGGGGTGATTTCTTGTAGGTCTTTTTTATAAAAAGCAATGAGTTTACTCATAATGCTATTTACAGTGATACCACCAAAACCGATAGAAGCAAACATATCATCAGTATTTTGGATATTTAATTTTTGAGCTACTTGTAAAAGTCTATCATTTTTGGCTAAATCTTTAAAATTGTAGCCTAAATGTTTAGCTTCATTTTCTAATAATTCAAGACCGCGGGAGATATTTTCTTCACGACGTTGTTTTTTGAACCATTGGCGGATTTTTGTTCTTGTCTGTGAAGATGCTACAATATTTAACCAATCTGGACTTGGGCCATTATTTTGTTTATTGGTAATTACAGAAACGATATCACCGTTTTGTAAAGTATATTCAAGTGGAACAATTTTGCCATTTACTTTAGCACCTACACAGTGATTGCCGATATCTGTATGAATGTGATAAGCAAAGTCTATAGGGTTTGAGCCTTTTGGTAAATTGATAACATCACCGCGAGGAGTATATACGAATACTTCATCGGAGAAAATATCAATTTTGAGTGCTTCAAAATATTCGCGTGGGTCGGAAAATTCATCTTGAAGTGTAATCATTTGGCGAAGCCATGAAAGTTTTTTATCGTATTCGCTATTAGCTCCTATACTTTTATTGCCAGCTTCTTTATATTTCCAGTGAGCAGCAATACCATATTCAGAAATAGCGTGCATGGCAAAAGTACGAATTTGAATTTCAAGTGGTAGACCATTATCTGTGATTACAGTAGTATGCAAAGATTGATAGCCATTAGTTTTTGGTACAGCGATATAATCTTTAAATCTACCTGGTAGCGGTTTCCACATAGCGTGAATAATACCAAGTACAGTGTAGCAATCAGGGATAGTCTGCACTAATACACGCACAGCGAGTAAATCGAAAATATCAGAGATATCTTTATTGCTTTTTTTCATTTTGCGGTAGATACTGTAGAAATGTTTTGCTCTACCTTTGATTTCACCTTTTAAATGAATTTTATCAAATTCTTGCTGTATTTTTGCTACAGCGTCATTGATAAAACCTTGACGTTCTTCACGTTTTTGGTTTACTTTATCGACTAAATCATAATAAGTTTCAGGTTCAAGATAACGCAAACATAAATCTTCAAGTTCCCATTTGATATTGGAAATACCAAGGCGATTAGCAAGTGGTGCATAAACTTCTAGCGTTTCTTTAGCAATGCGTTTTTGTTTTTCTTCGCGCATATATTTTAAGGTACGCATATTATGCAAGCGGTCGGCTAATTTTATCATGATTACACGAATATCTTTAGCCATAGCTAAAAACATTTTGCGATATGTTTCAAGCTGTTGGTCCTCTTTGGATTTATATTTCATTTTGCTGAGTTTAGTTACGCCGTCAATGAGCATAGCAACTTCTTCGCCAAAGAGTTCTTTCATTTGTTCGATGGTATAGATTGTATCTTCCACAACGTCATGTAATAAGGCAGCAGCAATAGTAACATCATCGATATGTAAATCAGTTAAAATCATAGCAACATGTAATGGATGTGTGATATACATTTCACCTGAAATACGTTTTTGGTCAGCATGTGCCTCATAAGCAAGATTATAAGCTTTAGTAATTAAATCAAAATTAGCTTGTGGATTGTAACTTTTTACGGTATTGATAATATCATCAATTGTAATATCCATATTATCAGTTTTCATCTTAATCACTCCAGAGATTATGAAAAACATAATCATAAAATTTATCGAAAGACTAAAAAGGAATATATAAAATTATAAAATAATGATAACGTATTGTGCTAGTTAAAATTTTTACTTGCAAAAAAAAGTCAACAGGAGTACATTTTTAAG
>ENA-OQIO01000550-OQIO01000550.1-human-gut-metagenome-genome-assembly--contig:-NODE-550-length-19863-cov-1.788204_pt1 | contig 19863 bp, 21 predicted proteins | sample MGYA00242573_ERZ504737 | MGnify/ENA primary metagenome ERZ504737 (study PRJEB26092, sample SAMD00036203) | human gut metagenome | host: Homo sapiens | study: EMG produced TPA metagenomics assembly of...
GGCGGATTGCTTTATTTTTGCCTAAGTTTAATAGATTGGCGTAGTTCTTATTGCAGTATTCCATTATTATTCCGTATTTAAACATCAATGAAATTAAAGAACGGATTTTCTTACAGCTATTGTAAGAAAGTCCTTTTCTTTTAGTATCGTCTATTATTTGTTGCAGATGATAATATTTAATATTCTTTAAAGGCATTTCATGTAATGGCAGACAATGTTGAAACGCCACTTTATAACTGCAAAGAGTTGTTTTAGCTGGCTGATATTTATCCGTATGAAACGGCAGCCAACGATAATACAGCTCGGCAAAAGTAATCTGATGTCCAGAAAGGATTTTGTTATTATGTTTTTTATTGTAATCTGCTGCATAGATTTCAGCTTCCGTTTGCGTAGCAAAATATGCCAGCGGTTTTTGTTTACCTTCGGCGGAAATGAGAAAAACGTAAGGTCTCCGCCTTTTACCACTTAATTTTTTAATGCTACCATATCCATTTGGTTTGCGCATTTAAATTACCCCTTTTTTAATAAAATAACAAGGAGATATTATAATGACTACAACATATTTTGCAAAATTCAATGACGAAGGATTGCCAGAAGGATTCATTCCATCGTTTCATGTTAATAATTATGGCGGAAAAAATAAACTCACGTCTGATGGATATATTGAAATTCCATTAGAAGAATACAATTACTATATAGGTAATATGAGTAATGAAGATAATAATTATGCTAAATTTAAGAGAGATAACCAAACAGGAAAACCAGTTATTTATATACCACCTGAACCAACACAAGAAGAATTACAGGCAAGAGCTTTAGTTGCTTTAGAAGTAGAATATAATGCACAAAAAGAAGGATTTAAACAAGATTTAGATACTGCTACGCTTGCAGGAAATACAGAAGCGGTACAGTCTATACAGAAAGAGTTTATGGAATTTAATAAAGCATATGAAGAAGCCAAAAATAATATTCTTGAAGAAGGAGTTGAATAAAATGGCATTTTTTGTAAGAAAAGAACGTTGTAAGTATTGTGCAGGGGAATTAGTAGATGGTAAATGTACAAATCCTAATTGTATTGCGTTCTCGGATACAACAGAAGAAAAAAACAATTGAAAATAAAGAAGGTGTAGACAATGCGTAAATTATTATTAGCGTTGTGTTGTGCCTTCTTTTTATCTACAGCAATTGTAAATGCTAATCCTATTCATGATATGCAGGATGATATTCCTACAGATAAAGCTTTGCACTTCGCGGTTGGATATATTATTTCGGACCAGTTGCAAAGAAATGCAGGTTGCAGTGCGTTTGAAGCTTTTTTAATTACAAGTGGTATTGCATGGGCAAAAGAAAAATTTGTCGATGATAATGTCGACAATAACGACGCGTATGCCACAATGGCTGGCGGTTTGTTTTATCAAATTAAATTTTAAGAAGGTGGTTAAAATGCAGGAGTTTTTTGGCGGGATATGGTTTCGTTTTGCAAGACGATTATACCAGTCCGATTAGAGATTGAATGGGGAGCGTGTTTTGCTACTGTGGGGACTATATGTAGTCATTTATTCGGCAGTTGGTCAAACTTGTGGGAAGCTATTCTTTTATTAATGGTGTTAGATTATATAACAGGTCTTTTATCCGCATGGATAAACCCTAATAAAAAAATTAGATAGCAGAAAAGGTTGGCGAGGATTAGCAAAAAAAGCTGTCATTGTAATTATTATTATGGTAGCACATACAGCAGATATTGTTTTCAATCAAGGAACTATCACGCGAGATATTGCGATTTTATTTTATATCGCAAATGAAGGCCTAAGTATATTAGAAAATGCTACAAACTGTGGTGTACCAGTTCCAACTAAATTAAAAAATAACTTAGCTCAATATGCTATGCAAAAAGAAAAGATTAGAAAGTAAAGAGAAAGAAGGAATAATAATGATTAGAAATTATATTAGTGTAAAATTAATTAAGGCTGAACCATGTAAGGCATGGAAAGATTTCAAAGGTCATATGACTAGTGATGAAGGATATAAAATTTATTATCCTGATGGTTATGTATCTTGGTGTCCTAAAGACATCTTTGAAGCCCAGTATTTAGAAATGCAAAAAGAAGATACTGTAACACAAGAAGATGTTAGTAATTTCATTGATAAAGTAGAGTCTTGCCAAATAGGAGAAAAAACAACTCTTACACAGGTAAAATTAAAAAATAATTTTACGATAGAAGAAACAAGCTCACCGATAGATGCTAAAAATTTTGATATGAAAATTAGTGAACAAATCTGCATGAAGAAAATAGAAAATAAAGTATGGGACTTTTTAGGCTTCTTATGGTTATGTGCTAAATGTGGATTTAAAGGTGATAAATAATTATGGACGTATTAGCAATAAAGCAATTAATATTTAATTGCATTTGTGGTGGATTCTTTTTATTTGGTTTTGCAGTGGGATATATTTTTGGGAGTGATAAATAATTATGGAATTAAAAGATACTGTTAAATTAATGTTAAGTGCTGATTTTAAAGAAAGATTTCAAGCTGAATACGCACAGGATAAAAATAGAGCAGAAGGTTTAGCAAAAATGTTAAAAGCTTATAAAGCAGGAACATTACCATTTAAGCCTAAATGCAGTTATGAGCTTTTATATGAACATTAATTTATATGAGAGCTAAATTAAAAGTATTAGAAGAACGTGCAGGAATTGAAGGTATTGATTTGGCGGTGATTAATGATGAAAGTAATTGATATTTCTGCTTGGCAAGAATGGATCGATTGGCAGGCAGTAAAAGACGCTGGAATTGAAGGAGTTATTCTAAAAATAGGAGAACATTATAAACTTGATGAAAAGTTTATAGAACATGTAAATAACGCTGTAGCGTATGGATTACGCTATGGCGTTTATTATTATAGCCATGCGACATTTATTCATGAAGCTGTAGCAGAAGCTAATTGGGTTGATAAACAGATTAAGACATATCTTAATGGGAAAAATCCTGAACTTGGTATTTGGTATGATGCTGAAGATAAAGATATGCTAGAAGGATATTTAAATGTAGTTTATCCTATTGCTAATTTTATCAGTACATTATTGGATAAAGGGTATAACTATGTAGGCTTATATAGTTCTTATAATTGGCTCACAAATATTATAGACTTAAAAGCATTGCCTGATTATGTACCTATTTGGTCAGCTCAATATTATCCAGAAAATAGTTTTGCCATAGAAAATCCTAATCGTATATGTCGAATGTGGCAATACACCGATTGTGAACGAATTGGAAATATGGGGCTTGATTGCAGTGTCTACTATGAATGATTACCAGGATATAATAGATAATTTACCAAAACCGACAACAGATTTAGAAGAACAATATTTATATTCAATAGTAATGGCAATGGCTGGTAAAGATTATCAGCCATTTTCTAAACCTTTTTGGCGGAAAGAGCAGTATTTAAAAGCATGGTGGGAGATAACTAAGCTAAAAGTAGCAGAAGGAAATATTCCAAACGATAATTCTGTAAGTACAGAAAAAATTGTTGATGGTGCTGTTACCTTAATTAAGCTTGCAAAAGAAGTAGTTGATAAGCTCTTGGCTGATGACAAAATTGAAACAAGTATGATAAAAGATTTATCAATAACTACAGAAAAGCTGGTTAATAATGCTATAATTTCAGAAAAGATAGCTGAAAACACTATTATATTGAGTAATTTGTCTAAAGAGGTAACAAATTTACTCTTAACTACAAACCATGTAGGTATAATACAACAACCTCAAATAAATCAAATTACAGAAAACGGAGATACGCTCACGCTAGATGTATTAAAAAATAAAATCAATGAGATAATTCAATTATTAAATAATGCGGAAGTTACAAAATGAAGGAGTGTTTATCATGATTAAAACCATTAAACTTGTAAGTAAAGAACCAATTGAAGGTATTACAAAAGCAAAGATTAAAGACATCTTTGAAACATCTAAAAATCCTAATCAGGTATTATTGGATAATATACCTGAATTTTGCTTTATGCAGGGCGATGTACTTTATTTTACAGGGCTTAGAGCATTAAATCCTTGTATTGAAGAAATGGAAGTGAACACACTTGAATGATGTGCTTAGTAAGATTAAAAAATATAAATATATTATTATTGGCGGTATTATTATTGTGGTCTTGTATGTGTGCAGTCTGTGGAGCGACAGAAAAGACTTATACGATAACGGAAAGCAACTGACGCAATTAGAAACGAACTTGACCAAGCTGAAGGAGCAAAACAAGATATTACAGGAACAGCTTCAAGTATCGCAGAAACAAGTACAAAACTTGAAAACGCAATCGGAACAGCTACAGAAGCAAGTTCAAACTTTGAATCAATCCTTAACGAATGCCAATCAATTATTGACGCGATACGAAAAACAAATTAATGAAGAAAAAAATTGTGCTATTGGTCTAGGTATTGGAAATAATGGTATCGCCATAGCTGGGGATATAAAAAATACCTGGATAATCGCTGATGAAAAGACAGTTATTCTAGGTTATAAATTCAAGTTTTAATGCCATTTTCACGTGGGAAAAATGGTTTATTTATGGGATTTTTTATATGAATAATACATTAGATGAATATATAAAAAAATATGAGCAAAAAACAAAAGATAAGTTTAAACCAAAAGAAGGGTTTAAGCTTTTTTACTTGCCTTCTCGTGGCTTTTGTGAAATTGGCACTACTCAAGATAATAGTATGCTAATGATTTATCAAATGGCTGGTGATGGCAAATTTTGGCGAGATTTTGCCACAGTATTTGCTCAAATGCTAGGGATAAAAAAACTAGGTACAATATGCATACGAGAAAATATAAAAGCTTATATTCGTTTTTGGGGATATAAGATAACTAAAAAAGAGCCGCTTCATGACGGCTCTTTTATCTATTATGCAGAAAACAAAGAAGGTAAGAAGGCTCGTATATCACCCGTATATTTGCACGATGATATAACAAGGATTTCTTATTATGTAACATGGGATATTTAGATATAGAAAGTAGGTGAGATTATGCATGCATACAAACCTAAAATTTATTATATAGATTTGCAGTTATTCAAAGGAAATACAACGGTAAACAACCAATCGTATCAACCAACTCAGTATGAATTACAATTACAAAAAGTTCAAGCTGATTTAGCTAATCAATATGCACCTAATGCATCATGGTTAAATGATACTGCTAAAAATATTCTGCAAAACTCAATAGGTGCTGTTCAATATGATTTTAACACAGCTAATAATCAAGCACAAAGTCAAATAAATCAAGCAAACCAAAATAATCAAGCTTTGGCTAATGGACAATTACCGCAAGCAGCACTAGACAATATAACTAATAATGTATCAACCATAGCGCAAAATAGTATGGGTAATTTATTAAATGGACTTGCTAATAATGGTGTATTGAATAGTTCTGTAACAACTACAGGAATGAAAGATTTATCTGATAGCGTGAATAATACTATTTCACAACAACAACAAAGCTATATGAACTTATTAAATGGAATAAATAATGGAAATATCAATAATGCATCGGCAGGAATAACAACAGCAGCAGGAGCACAAGAAGCGGCTCAACAGCCGGCACTTAATTTGTGGAATGCTTCAACAGGGCTTGCAAGTTCAGGCAATTCAACGCTTAATGCATTAGCAGGTAAAGGAACGACTACAACTACTCAAACCACTAGCGGTGGCGGATTACTTGGTGGATTGTTTGGCGGATTATTTTAAAAGATAAAGGAGAATGATTTTTATGGAACAAGGAATAAATGCATATCAAAATCAAGACCAGTGGGATAAAATGTATAACTTAAAAAGAGGATTAGCTGTAGCTAGTATGCCGATTGAGCAAGCAATTGGTTATGGATTAGGAGCATTTTTAAATAACTATTTTACTAGAGGAAATAAGAAAAAAGGATTAGAAGCTGCTGAAGCAGTTATAAGTGAACCAATATCATCAAATGAAGCTACTTCAGATGGTATATTAAGTGGTATTGAAAATAAAGGTTCGAAAGAAAGCGATATTCTAGGAGATAATAGTGATTATGTTCGACAAGTAATGGAAACAAATGCTAGTATCCCAGAAGGAACTACACTGAATCAGTATAATCAAATGGCTAATGATAATCGTACTATATCAGCTTATCAAAATATGCAATTACCAACAGTAGAACAACAAATATCTACAACAAATAAAAATAAAGTAAATACGACAACAGTACCAAAGGAAAGTTATTTATTAGGTGATTCAAATAAACTAAAAGTGAAAGATGATCTTAGTATGAAATATGCTTTGGGATATTATAATCAACCAATGTCTTTTAATAATGCCGTCGCTTCTAGTAATGAAGTGGCGGCTAATTCTTTACCTGAATATTTAAAACCACGAATTGATTATTATATAAATATTATCAATAGTGCAAAGGAAGATTATATGAAGCTCAAGCTAATAATGATACTGAAGGAATGCAGTCTGCTAATGCACAGGCAAATGCTGCTAGAGAAGAATTAAATAAATTAGGTGTAGATAGTAGTTATTTTGGTGCAGATAAAACACAGGAACAATCTCAAAAATCTATGGCGGATTTAAATTATTATAAAGAACCTATACCACAAAAAATATCTTCATATCAACAGAATTTAGCTAATAGCATTGAAAGACAGTTAATTCAAGCTAAATATATGTATGATAATGCAAGTACAGATGATGAACGCTTCCTTGCACAAGTACAAGCTAAAAATGCCAGAGATCTAGCAAGACAATATGGATTAGATGTATCGTCATTTGATTCTGATATATCCTTAGATAGAGCTAAATTAGCATATTTAAATGAAACACCACAATTTAATAATACTAATACATCTACACCAAATTATTTAACAACTCAAGAATATTGGCAAGATATTTATGAGCGAGTATTAAAAAGCGGTGTAGGTGAAACAGCAGCAAGAGAAATAGCAACACAAAAATCAGCTGCATATCAGTCAAGAAAAATGAGTGATTTATCCGACCAATTTATATCATATGGTACTAATCCTGATGGTAGTGTTAATAATCTTGGTATGTCTATGCTTGCTCAATTACGTCTTGAGGATCCAGATGCATTTACACAGCTATTATCAGCATATGGTATGCCAAAAGACCAATATGCTTTTGGTTTACAACTAGCACGTGATGCAGTATCTGCACAAAATCAATTAACAGCAATGGATAAACAAGCTAAGTATAATGAAGAACTTCAACAAAAAAGATATGACTTAGAAGATAGAAATGATATAGAAAAAAATAAAAGACAAGATGCTTCATATGCTTATCGAGCAGGTATTGATACAAATAATCAAAAAGATCTTATCAGTTATAAAGCTAATATAGAAAAACAAAATAATTCCAATAATAATAACTTAAGCAAAGAAGAGCAAAAAATGTTTGGTGAAATAAATAGTTTAGTATTTAATTTATTGTCTTCAGCTAAAAACGATGATGCTTTATCAAGTGAAGATACATTGAATAAATATCAGCAAGAATTGGCAAAATATGGACCATATTTAACAGAAGATGAATATCAGTTTTTCTCCAATTCTATAATATATGTATTTAATTTTTTACGTGAGAAAAAAGCTGGAAATGAAGATAATGCTCGCAAATATTGGAATGCTATACCTGATGAAATAAGAAAAGAATACTTACCAGAATATAGTGATTAAGAGGTGTTATAATGTCAAATAGATTAGATTATTTTAGAAAAGTAAATTCGCGAACATGGTTAAATAGTAATAATTCTGGTGTTATAAAGAATGAGCCTGAAGAAAAAGGTTTTTTTGATAATGCTATAGATACTGTATCAGATATAACAAATGATATTGCTAATGGTATAGATAATAATCTTAAATGGGTATCAAATAAATTCCATAAAAATAATGTTGATTATTCTACAACGGGCAAAGATTATTTAAAAGGAACAGGCAAATATGATTCTAGTAATAAAACGGCAAATACTTATCCTGGTAATGGAGACGTAAATCATGATAAACTATCTAACCATCTATCAATAGATATTCCTAAAAGAATAAAACAGAGTATAAATCTTCCCGAAAGCTTTCAGACTCTTTATGATGTATCTCCTATTGGATTATTGAGTGGATTAGCTTATCAAGCGACAGAATTTGATAAAAATTCTACTGATAAAATTACAGAAGCTGGTAAAAAATATGCAAATGAATCAACTTTAGAACCAAATTGGTTGAAAAATTTCCAAAAAAGAAATTTAAATGCCTTAGAAAGAACACAAGAATATAACTATAATGCACCTAAAAGTCTTATTAATGGAATAAGTAATACGTATGGCGGTATAGTTGACTTATTTGGATTAAATACAGGACATGAACTAAATTTTATAAGTAAAAAAACTAGTCCAAATAAAAATTTTAGCGGAAATATTTTTTCTAAAGAATTTTTTACAGATCCAGAAGGATTAACTTACACATTACCTAATGCAGCAGGTTCAATGCTTGCCTTAGCTCCCTCAGCTTATTTAGCACCAACTTACTTAATGAAGTTAATTCAAAGTACAACAAATCCTATGATCAGAAAGTCAGCTGAATTAGCGTTGAAGGGGGCAATGACAGCCTTTCCTGAATCTATGTCTGAAGGTGGAGCTGTAGTAAGAGATGCTAAAGAAAATAACTTAGATAATCCATATCTAAGAGGTTGGGCTACTACTATGTCTAATTTGCCAATGTTAATGGGTTCTAATGCAATTGAATATACGTTACTTGGTGGAAAAGGAATAAATCCATCATTAGGTAAAACATTGCCTAAACGACTTAAAAAAGCAATTGTAGCAACTGGCATTAATGCTATACAAAATGGCACAGAAGAATTTACACAACAAGGTATTCAAAACAAATGGACAGATAAACCATATTCATTTAACCCTTTTAATGCACCTCAAGATCAGATCGATGCTATGCAAACAGGTATGATAGTTGGTGGTGGATTATCCGCTGTACCATCAACAATTAGGGCTACAACAGGAAATCCAGATTTTGATAAATATATAAATAATGCTTCTAATGAAACTGGTATTCCTGCAAGTATTATTCAAGCTGTAAGTAATATAGAATCTTCATATAATCCTAATGCAGTATCAGAACAAGGGGCTATAGGCTATATGCAACTTATGCCTGAAACAGCAAAAGCAATGGGTGTAAAAAATATAAAAGATCCAGAACAAAATATAATGGGTGGAGCTAAAATATTTAAAAATATTTTATATGATAAATATGGCAATTGGCGAGATACATTAATTGCTTATAACGAAGGAGAAGGAAACTTTGATAATGGTGAAAGATTTTCTGAATCCATAAATTATGCCAATAACGTATTAAATAAAATTGAAGAACTAAATAATATTTCTTTGCCTGATAAGAAATATTACAATATCTTAGGAGAAGTTAGTGATACAGGGCTTACTACATTAACAGAACAAAAATTAAATTTATTGGCAAGAGATTTCTATAATAAATTTGGTTATAATTTAGATGTAACTAGCATGAAAAGAAATGGAGATGGTTCTTCTTGGCATGATAGTGGGCAAGCGATTGATGTGGCTAATGACTTATTAGCAAGTGATCCTGAAGCTAGAGCATGGCTTATAAAACAAGGCGAAAAATATGGCTTAACATCACTTGATGAATATACTAATCCATCAGCAAATGCTACTGGCGGACATATACATTTTTCAGACCATGGAGAGCCTATACCTGGTGTATCAACTCAAGTAGATAGTGCACCAAACATTGATAATTCAACTGCTAACGACTTTTACAATAACGATAGTTATGTATTAAATAATGATTATTCTAATATGAAAGCAGATGATATATCACTTTATGAACCTGCACAAGCAGAGTATAAAACAGAAAAAAAATGATAATAGTGATTTAGATACTTTATCTGAAGATGAAAAATGGGATATTGTTGATGAGGAAATAGCAAAAGCTCAAACAGATGGAAATATTTTATATTTAGATAAATTAACTAAAATAAAGCGTAATAATGATATATATGCTTTAGATAATTTAATTGATAATATAAAGAAAACAGATAAAAATTTCTAACAAAATTGCAGGCAAAAAGAGCTGAAGAAATAGAGCATATGAAAAAAGGCTTTATGGCGGATAATGCTTTTAAAGTTAATAAAAATAAAGATAATAAACCCCAATTTGATACAAACAAACTAAAAATTTTAGGAAATAATTTATTAAAACAATTAGAAAAAAGTAATAATGAATTACAAAATACTAATCCTATAGTAAATTATGATAAGATAAAAGCTTCATTAGATAGTAGTGATATAAATAGACAAAGAGATGCTATTACTGCAATACAATATTTATTAAATTCATTAAATAGTGATGAAAAAGTAATTAAAGCAACTTTATTAAATGGATTAAATGATCCTAATAATCATCTTGCTGATGAAATAGCTGAAGCTAGAAATAATAGTAAACAAGAACAATACCAATCTTTTAGTAATGTATTAGATAAAATTATTAGAGATAAGAGAAAAATTGATTATCAAAAAAATGCATCAATGATAAAAAGTCCATTTAATATAAATAATAATCAAATAGCTGCTGTGCCAGTTGTTCAATATAGAAATAATCAAGATAAAATAAAAGGAATTATTGATAGATTAGACCATTTTTCAACACTTCCTTCTAATTATAGTGATTTAGGCCCAACAGTAATATCAAAAAATGAAGGAAAAGATTTATCCAGTGATGGATTATTAGGTGATATTTTAAAACGAAATATGCCTAAATATGAAGAGGAGCAATCTAAGCAAAAAAATAATAAAAATATATGAAGCTTTATATAATGGTAATCAAGGTGGATATTCTTCTGATGATATGACTAATCCTATAAATTGGAGTAATGAATTAATGTTACCTCTTGATGAATATGGTGATTGGAAAGCAAAAAGAGAGCCTATTTATAAAACTAAATCTGAAGAAAAATCGTCAAAAGATAAGACAAATGAGTTATATTATAGAATAAAAAACAATTTGATGGCGGAAAATTATAATCAAGATTATCAATATGATTACTCTATAGAACAATTAGCTAAATCTATAGAAAGAGCAAAAAAATATAAAGAATTTATAAATAGCTTATCTGAAGAAGAAGCATTAGCAATGGACTATTTAGATTACACTTTTAAAGATACTGGAAAATCTTTTGTTGATGTATTAAACTTACTGAAAAATGAGCAAGAACAAGATATACAAAACTAATATGGAAATACTTCGTTCTCAAATGAAAAAAGGAGTAGTAGCCCGTAGTGTATATTATAATGAAAAAACAGATGAATATATTAATAGTCCTGGATTTTCCAATAATTATCAATGGTATAGAGATATAATGAAAGCAAGAGATAATAGACCTCTTGGAAAAAATGATATTGAAGGATATTTAAGAGATACAGCTATAGAGCATTTATCATATGGATATGAAGATCCTCAATATGGTATGCAGATACCACCAGAAGTAGCAAATGAATTTAGAAGAAGGGAAGATGCTATAAATGGACTTGAAACAATTGCAGACAAAGCAAAACAATATGAACAAGGACGACAATTACCAAAAGAAAATCAAACAAGCAGCAAGAAGTAAATGAAACAAATATTCAGCAAAAACAAAAAGAAATAGATATAGAAGCTGCTAAAAATATAGGTAAACTTTTGTTTGATAAAGTACAAGAAAAACAATTAAAAGTTGATTTAAATAATCTTGAGCAGGCTATTAGTAGTGATAATATTAATAGAGTAAATAAAGCTAATGATTTTATGCAAAGAAAATTAGAACCTATATTAAATGATAAAGAAAAACAACAAATACAGAAAACTTTAGATGACAATAAAATTGAAGCAGATATACAAAAAGAAGACTTATCTACATCTGAAACACAATCTATTGAGAATAATAGTGAACAGTCAGATATAAATAGGTCTTCTTTTGATTTAAAAGCAAATGAAGTAGAACAAAAGAATACAAATAATAAACAAAATAAATCATTTGATTTAGCATATGGATATTTAACAGAAAGTGGAAAATCTTTAGCTGAAGCTAATGAAAATGAATTTATTATAAAATCCAATGGAAGCAGGGATTTTGGAGAAATCACATCGTCTATATCAAAGGCTACTGGCGGTGAATTGACACCAGGGAAAATTCGACTTCGTGTTGGTAATGAAAAACAAGGCTTAATTCATGCTAAAAACATGAAAAACAAGCTAAACATATAGGGTATAATTCGATTGAAGATATGATTGCAGATGTTGCTGAACATTTTGATGTGATTTATAAAAAAGATAATGGAAAAGGAAAAAGAGCGACATATTCTTTAGTTAAATTAAATGATGATAATGTAAAAGCTAAACAAAATGTAGTACCTACTTATTTTGAATTACAAAACGAAGATAATGGTTATTATATTATTATCACTGCTATACCTAAGAATATAGGGAGCTTTAAAAATCAAATAAAAAAAGAAACATTGATTTATAGCAAACAGGGACAAGATATTGCCACTATTTCCAGTGATAGTGCGGTTCGATTATCCCAAAGTAACAATAAAACTGGAGTTACAGAGGAACGGCTCCCGATATCCGTAAAATCAAATGTTTCTTCTAATAATATTATATCAAATGATAATATTAGCGACAATCAAAAGAAAAGTGAGGTAAATGAAAATGAGCTTAATGACAGCTCCAACACAGTGGTTACACGAGATAAGCAGGGGAACGATAAAGACAATGTGGGGACAGATGATGAAAGCCACAGATCCAGTAGAGAAGATGGACAAGATATACGAACAAATGGTGGAGAGGGGCCACGACAAGATAGTAGCATTAGCATTCGTGGAGATAGCACCAATATTGGCGGAAAGACTAGCGATAGCACAATACGCCAAGAAAAATCCGCAAATACGGACAATAGCACCAGAGATACTAAGCTATCAAGAAGCGTTACAGATAGCTACGAAAGACCATTGGTTGACGAAACGACAACAGAAGGAATTACTGACTTTGTTAATGAATCATTATTCGATGAAAGCACTATAGATAAACAAAAACAAATTAATACAAAAATATAAAGGTAGGCAATCTTGAATCTATCAAGAATGACCTACCTTTATTATTGCCAGAACAACAAGATGATGTCTTCAAAGCAGAAACACGTATGTTTGTGAAGAATAAACCAGGAATGTTATTTACTAATGGTACAGGTACAGGAAAAACATTTACTGGATTGGGAATTGTTAAACGTTTTGTAGAACAAGGGAAAAAGAACATTTTAATTGTATCGCCAAGTACAGGTATTAATGATGGTTGGATTGATAGTGGCAAAAAATTTGGACTTAATATAGTGCCATTAAAGAATAAGAAAGACAATGGTGATAATAATATATCTATAACTACATTAAATAATTTTACATCTAATAAAACACTTGTTAAGCGTAGTTGGGATTTAGTAGTCATTGATGAATGTCATAAATTAATCAGTAATCAAAATAATAAAGAAACAGGTGCTATTAAGAATTTAAGAGCTATTACTTTAAATGAAAGAGGATTTAATACACGTTTTGATTATTTATATCCAGAGGAAAATTCTAATTCGGAATTAAGAATAGAATTAAAAAATCAATGGAAACAAATACAAGAAAAAGATAAGCCAAAAGTATTATTTTTATCAGCAACACCATTTAGTCATGTTAAAAATATCGATTATGCGGAAGGATATCTTTTTAATTATGATAGGCAAAATGGAAATTTAAGTACTGAAGAAGCACATGATAAATTTTTTGTTAAAAATTTTGGTTACAAAATAAGATATAACCGATTAGAACAGCCTGATCCAGATGTAGATAATAGCATAATGGAAATGGAATTTCATGAGAAATTAAAGAATGATGGTGCTATATCTAGCAGAAGATTAGTAATTGATAAAGATTATGATAGAGGTTTTATTCTAGTAGATGGTGGAATAGGTAAAAAAGTAGATGAAGGCTTTGAATATCTATTTAATAGTAAAAATAACTATACAAATTTAGCCAATTTCCTCAATAAAAGTTATGGCTATTATAATAAATTATTTTTATTAGAAGCTGTGAAAGCTAGAGAAGCTATAAAATTAATAAAAAGAATACAAAAAAACTGGTAAAAAAAATAGTAGTATTTCATAGATATTTAAAAAATGAAAGCAAACATCCATTTAAATTATCTTTTGATGATGAACAATTTAAATCACTTACTTCTTATACTAAAAATCGTATCAAAGATGAATATGAAAGATTTTGCAAAGAAAGACCTGATTTAGTAAATCTTGATTTGTCTGAATTGACATCGCCTATACAAACATTGACAGAAGCTTTTGGTGATAAAATAGCTATTTATAATGGAAGCTTATCTGCAAAAGAAAAGAATGATAGCTTATCAAAATTTAATGAGGATAATAGTGAGGTTGATGTAATCTTAGTACAAGCAGACGCTGGTAGTGCAGGAATTAGTCTTCATGATAAAACAGGAAAACATCAAAGAGTATTGATTAATTTAGGATTGCCGACTAAACCTGTAGAAGCTATTCAAACGGAAGGCAGAATTTATCGTGTTGGCCAAAAAACTAATGCTATCTTTCGTTACTTAAATACAGGAACATCAATGGAGCGTACAGCTTTTGCTACAAATATTGCTCAAAGAAGTGAAACAGTAGAAAATTTAGCTTTAGGAGAAGAAGCACGAAATTTAAAACAATCTTTTGTTGAAGCTTTTCAAGAAACAATTGATAGTGATGAGTGGAAAAAGAATTTACCAGGTAATTCATCAGAGGGGACTGGCGGAAAGAAAAAGATTATGCTAATCAAAATATAAAAACAGCATATGATAAGGCAAAAACTTTCTATTATGCCAATCAGAAGAAAACAAGTAAGAATAAATCTAGTGAAGGTAAAGATTATTTTGCTACTCCAGAACCAATCGGTCTAAAAATGGTTGAATGGTCTAGATTGAAAGATGGAGAGTCTGCTTTAGAACCAAGTGCTGGACATGGAGCTATTGCGAGATGGTTCCCTGCAACAACTAAAAATGTAGCTATTGAACCAAGTTCACAATTAGCAGATTTAACTAGAATGAGCTTTAATGGTAAGGTTAGAGATATTCCATTTGAAAATCTTGATACTATTAATAAATTTGATGCAGTAATAATGAATCCACCATTTGGTCAAGGTGGTAAAACAGCTATTGAACATGTAGCTAAAGCATTTAAACATTTGCGTGATGGCGGTCGAATTGTAGCTATAATACCTAATGGCCCAGCTTGTCAAAAACATTTTGATAAATGGTATGCAAGTGAAGAAGCTACATCAGCTATATTGATAAAAGAAATTATCTTACCAGGTATTGCATTTAATAAAGCAGGGACATCTATTTCTACTAAAGTTGTAATAATTGACAAGCAAACGACAAAAGAAGGACAACAAGCTACAAAAATAAATGTGTCTACATCACTTGATTTATCACATATAAAAAATATCAATGAATTATTTGATACTATAGAAAACCTAGAGATGGTGGATAGAGTAAATCCATATAATATTGAGTATTCATTAGATGAAAGTACTGATGATAAAGAGAAAAATGAAATCAATGTAAATAATGATATTGATAGTGAAAGTTATGTGAAAAAAGATGATTCTTCTATAAAAGATGAAATATCATCTGAAGAAAATACAATCAAAGAGCATGATGATGAAAAATCAGTCATGGAAATTGTCATGGAAAATGAGGAATATTTTGACCAAGTTATAAAGCAAATAAATCCTTATTATGAAGTGCCTAAAAATAAAGAAACAATTAATAAATTAAGGGAAAAAGAAGATGCTATTGCTAAAAAAAGAGAAATACTTAAGAATTTCAATAGTGTTAGAACGGGAGCAATGTTAAGTGAAAGAGCAGATAGATATATATTTACTATAAGAAATCCTTTAATTTTAGAATTGACATCACAATATGAATCAGCTGATTTAGATAAAATCTTTCATGACTTAGCAATAAAGAATAATGGACGAGATGAAAATATTCATTATGGAAGCGATAAAGGAGAGTTTTATAGCTGGTTTAAAAGGGATGCATTAAACTATTGTCAATATTCTTTTAAGAGTTTAAGTGATATGGAAGCTTTTTCAACGGAAATAAGTGAATTTTATAATGACTTTTTAAATAAAGATTTTGTTATAAAACAAGTATTACCAGATAAAATATTTGTTTATATAACTCCTAAATCTAGTGCAAGAGAATTATCTATCACAGAAATAGATAAAATTGCTAAAAAATATGGCAATTTAGATGCATTTGAAAGAATTAGAGCATATGCATATCCTTTTAAAACACAAGAACAAGCTAGTAATTTTGTAAAAGAACTAAAGAATATTGCAAATAGCAAACCATTTTCTATAGAACAAGAAGGAGCATTAACAAAAGTTACTATATCTAATAATTTTAGATTTAGAAATTTAATTACTAATATTAATAAAAACAGAAAAATAAAAGCCATTGTTGAAAAATATAATGGAACTTATAAGGGTATAGGTTCTTCAAGTGTAATGGTTCTAAAAAATACGCCTTATTATTTTGAGAGCCGACAAAAAGCAGAAGCATTTTTAGAAGAATTGAATGATATAGCCAAACGTAGGGAATATACGGATATTAATATAGATGATGGGAATACTAATAACAGCAATAATTATTTGTTTTAGATGATTTTAAACATACTAAAACTGGAGAAATTTATAAAAGGGCATATCCTATAAAATATGTAGATGATTTTAAAACATTAATAACTTTAGCTAAAAAAGCAGGTGGGTTTTATAGTCGTTATCAAAGTGCAGGTTTTTTATTTGCTACAGAGCAACAACGAAAAAGTTTTCTTGATGCCGTAAATAATGTAAATAATGAAGAACAAGATATTAGTAATAAATTATTGAAATCTTATATAGGTACTCATAAAGATAAGGAAAGTGGCGGTACTATTATTGGTATAAAAGTTCCTTTGAATAATAGAAATTATATAAATTATATTGAGCCAGCTCTAAAAAAATTAGATTATCAATATGTTGTAAAAAAACCAAATAATAGTAGATACCATAGTGTTTTATTATTTAAAAATGAAAAAGAAGCTAAATATTTATTAAATGAAATAAAAGAAAATATTCGCAAGGATAAATTTAATAAGAAATATTCTGGTGTAGGGCAAATGATACCTAGCTTGATTGATTATGACAATCTTTTAACTGAAGATAAACTTAATCGTCAAGAAAAAGCATTAAGTGATTTTGGTAAGATAATTGGTTGCCCTATTTTATATTTTAATAATGACAAAGCTAAAAATATTAGAGGTGCGTTTTCTGGCGGTATTATGTATTTAAATCGTGCTAGTAATATTAGTCTAGATGGACATTTTATCATGAGTTTATACATTGGCTAAAAGGTACTAATCCAGAAGTATTTGCGGAAATAAGAAAAGCAATAGGTGAAGTATCAGCTAAAAGAATTTTAGAATATCGTGATGAAATAGTTGGCGGTAATGATACTTTTGATGGAAAACCACTTTTAACAGATGAAGATATTATAGAAGAATGATAGCTGACCATATGTATAACACATCTACTAGAGTATCTTTAAATAAACTTATGGCCAAAAATAATCCAACAATATGGCAAAGGTTTGTAGCTTTTTGGCATAATTTATTAGATAAATTCCGTGCCCTTTATTCTATACCTTTAGGTCTTGATAAAGACAAGGCAAGAATATGAATATTGCTATGGAAAACTTGATTACATCAATAAAAAATAAAGATGGCCAACTTTTATTTAAACATACAAAAAATGGTTTAGTCTTTGCTAATAATAATGAAACAGTATTAAATAATAAAGAATTTAAGATAAAACCAGTATCTATAGAAGTCTATTCGTCTCAAAAGAAAAATTGTCATCTAGTAAAAGTAATGGATTTTTAGATAAGATGAAATTGTATTGGAATGGTAGAAAATCGACAGCAAAACCAATACAAATAAAACAAGCTTTGGAACTGATCAGCGGATATACATTTGAAATGGGTAGAATACAAACAAAGGACGATGTAGTTACCAATCATGTGGCCAAAATTATCAGGACGAAGAAAGCGTTTGATTATCCTGCAATGTTAGAAGGTGTATCACCTATTCTGGCGGAAAAATTAGGCTTTAAAAATGATATGGCTATGCAACAATATATTGCTAATTATATTTTTGATGTGGCTTCAGCTAGAAATGATGAAGCAAATTATCATAAATTAGTAACAGCAATTAATAATCATCATATGATGAGTGAATTTAATCATTTACAAAGTTTATTTAGTGATTTAAAATCAATGTCTGCTCGTGATAAACTTAGAGAAAATCGTGTCAGTGATGATAATATGCCTAAATCTGGATTAAAGAAATTATTACATGAAATGTATTTAAAAAATCATGACCAATGGGTTGATAGATATGGGCCAGTAAAAAGAATGGTAGACAAATTTGAAAAAGCTACAGGACAAAAGTTAGAAATAACTAATCCTTATAAACAATTTAGATTAGTTGCTGGAAGTGCAGGTACAGGAATAGCTTTTATCGAAGGGAAAAAAGGTGTTGTAAATCAATCATTACAAGCTATTTTCCCTAATATTGATTTTAGCAATTTTAAATCGTTGCAAACAATTTTGATAGATAATGGTATAAATAAAGATAGTGAAAAACTAGAAGAATTGGCTGATTATTCATTGGCTATGTATTATAAAGATAATCCTAAAAATAAACCATCATTTATGAAAAATAAAGATTTAGATGAAGTTATTAATACTACTGATGATAATATAAAACAAGCACATAAAGAACTTATAGATTATCAATTTAAATTGTTTGAATTAATGACTGATGCAGGATTGATAAGTAGACAACAATTACGAGAAATGAGAATTACTCACAAAAACTATGTTCCTATGTATAAGTATTTTGATGAAAATGATAATTTACTATTTAGAAAGGAAATAATAAAAGAAGAAAATAATGATAGGTTAACTGTTAACCCTATAGAAGGTGTAGTTGTTAATACTTATAAGACAATGCGTATAATAGCTAAAAATAAAGCTAAATTATCTTTAACAACATTGGCAAATGATAAAATGATTGCTCCATATATAAAAATAGAACAAGTTGCAAACAAAGGTGAAGATACCAAAACAACATTTTCAGTCATGATAAATGGTAAGAAACAAACATATAAAGCTGATAAAGATATAATCGATATGATGAGAGATTTAGATACTGAAACAGGCAGTAATTTTTTGAAGAAGATAATATATAAAATTTCTAGTATTATGCGTGCAGTATATACAGTTGCTAATCCTGAATTTGCTTTTTCAAATTTCTCTAGAGATTTAAATTCGATACTTTATTATAATAAATACTCTATGCGACCAATAGATATATGGCATGGCTTTTCATCATTCTTTCATAGGGATAAATATTATTGGGAATATATAGCTTCAGGTGCAGCACAAACAGCTGCTGTATCAATGGATAGAAATTATACACAGGCAAGCTTAAATAAAATTTATAAACATAGCTGGAAATCTATGGCTAAATGGAAAAATTTACCACAGGATATATTAAATACGTATTGTGCTAGTTAAAATTTTTACTTGCAAAAAAAAGTTCAACAGGAGTACATTTTTAAGTATTTCATCACAAAG
>ENA-OQIO01000551-OQIO01000551.1-human-gut-metagenome-genome-assembly--contig:-NODE-551-length-19837-cov-2.784272_pt1 | contig 19837 bp, 32 predicted proteins | sample MGYA00242573_ERZ504737 | MGnify/ENA primary metagenome ERZ504737 (study PRJEB26092, sample SAMD00036203) | human gut metagenome | host: Homo sapiens | study: EMG produced TPA metagenomics assembly of...
TAGCTTTGTTCTGTATATACAGGCTTAGCACTGTTCAAATCGCTTAGTAGCACATTTTTTTTAACTCTGCCCATTGTAGCCCTATTGTCTGTAGTTTCCCCAATAGCTATATAAGCTGTAACGCCGTCTATTTTTGCGTTATATAATCTCCGCCTATTTCTGCTGTTGTGGAATATGCTTTAGCTGTATGTTCGGTTGCACCTTTTTTTAAGTGTAATTTTTTTGCTAATTCCGCCATAATATCACCCTACTCTATCCATAATTCCGAAACCGTTTGAAAAAACTATCTTCGGAACTTTAATATTAACACTACTAATAATTTCTACACCTGCATAGGATAAACTAGCCATTTGAGTTGTATTATCTTTGTTTATGAATGTTAAATTAGTTGTGCCGTTAGCACCTTTTAAACAGAATCCACCTGCAATATCTTGGTCGCCAAAATAACAATTATCTCCGGCTAAATTAAGTGTGTTGTTTGCTAGGTTTAATGCACCTCCCATTGTTCCACCACTACGTTTAAGATATGTTGTGTTAATAGCGTTTCCATCACTATCTTGACTAGCTTTTGTTGCAGTATCCGCATTGCCTTTAAAACCACCACTAGCAGTAACACTACCTTTAGTTTTTATATTACCATTCCTATGATTAATAGCTACAGTAATAGGTGTACCACTAGAACATAAATCTCTAAATCCTGTAGAATACCAACTACCTAAAACAACATTTGCCTTATTTTGGCTAATTACGGTGTTTTCGTCAACATCACCGTTGCCGCTTTGCAGATAGTACTGCGTTCCCTGTACAACCTTAGATGCCGCAGTTGCATTTGCAACATTATTAATAGTTACTTGACTTGTTGTGCCGTTACCTTTGGTTATAGTCAAAGTAGCATTAGAACCTGTAACCCCTTTTACATATGTTGTATCTATCTGTTGACCTCGGCTATCTTGTGTTGCTTTTGTGGCACTTGTTATATTATCGGATGTTCTCGCTAAGGTTACCCAACTCGACCAAGCATCAGTATTTACTCTTTGTCTCATGCGGATTGTATTATCTGTAGGAAATGCTAGTTGTACTAGATACGTACCGCCTATTCCACTACCACCGTTATATTGGTTATTTAAAACTAATAGTGTGCCCCAACTTGTACCTGTCCACCCACCAGTTAACGTACCCGAAAAACGATAAATTCCTTCAACAGTACAGGAATTTAAATCATTTTTATTATTGTTATCACGCTTTAAATAACTGCTATCATGATTATGCGTACTAGGCGGAAATGTTGATGGTTTTCCTGTGATTAAATTCCATGCAAGCTTTTCCAGACGCCGTCTCCTGTAAAAATAGATGTTGCACTACCATCTCTTTTGGGCATTAATCCATTTGCCGTTGTTGATACAACTGCTGTACTTGCTTTGCCATTCCATGTAGTTTTTTCTGTATCTGTTACAAATCTGTGTGTCGCGTCTTGAGTAATCATGGTGGCAGGATGTGAACTAGGATGTACATAGTTGTTTGCACCTGTTGCTATGCCGTCCAGCTTTTTCTTCAGCTCCGGCGTCATGTAACCTTTTAAAGTATCCGTAACAATGCGCCAGTCTTGTGCATTTACTACGTTTTGCAATGTATCAAGCCATTGCTTTAATAATTTATCATTAGATAAAATTACACTAAAAATCAAATTCATTGTAGAATAAAGCACTGGGTCCTTTGAAATAAGTTGCGGAATTTCTAAAAAGAAATCATTACTACTAGGTATTGATTCATCTGGTCTTTTAAATCCATTTATCTCACTTGGCATTAATAACCCAAATTCTTTTTTTAATTCTTCACTATTCATCTAATCACCTCAAAACTCTACAGTCCATTTAAATATTGCTCCACTTTCTGCGTCTATGCCTTTGCTTGTCAAAAGTCGCATTTTAGCAGCAGTGCGTTCCTCTTCATCTATCAGAGCAACTTCATTTATATTTCCTGTATAATCTCCGGCTTCGATTTCAGCTTCAAAACAAACAGACGTTTCAACCGGATAAGTTACAGAAGTAATATTTTTGGTTAAGACAACATTGTTTAAGTTGCCGTTATCGGAAGGAGGTGCAGGGTTTCCCTGTCCGTCCACCTCTCCCGCTGTACCGAATGCCATTTTTACAATTTTTGCAATAGTACCTGTCGTCCCGATTGCTTGTGCAAATGCCGCTCTGTAATCAGTTGTAGTCTTTTTGTTGGATTGTAGAAATGTGTCCTGATTAAATTCTGCCAGCGGTGCCGGTTCACCGTTTATTTCAAGTGTTTGTGTCGGATTAATATTCTGTGTATCGCTCATAATCTTTCAAATGTTCCTTTCTTCATGTTTCCGTTCCTATCCGTGCTGTAAACGGTGCATAGGTTTTCCATTTGTGCATTTTGCAGGGTATAATCACCCTCCCATGCGTGGCTGCCGTCCCAACAAAAAGAGCCATCCCATAGGTTTTTTGCGTTCCCTGTGGTTCGGCTCTGCATAGCATTAATTTTACCTGTATTTAATGCCCTGTGTTCAATGTTTTGTTTTAAGTCTATATCTACATAATAAATACTGCCTGCTTTATGGCTTGTTAAAAGTCTGTGCTTAGATGTTATTTTATACGTTATATCTGCGCTTTGTCCTGTCTTAAAGGTCTGTGCAGAATTAACTTTAGTTAAAATGTCTATAATATGGGACTGCCTTTCTTTGTATTTTGCATCCGGTTTTATGCCACTCCAGTCGATACTGCCGTCCCAGCACCAGACACCATCCCAATAAGTTTTTTCTGCCGTGCCCAAATTCCAGAAATTATGGTTGGCGTTTACATATTGGGTAATGTTTGCTTTATGGCTTGTTAAAATCTGGCTTATAATCCTGATTACTACAGCAAATCCCAAATGCGCCGGTTTGTATGTATTAACGGCTTCCAGTAATTCTTTCCATTTTATTTCATCATCACCGCTGATACATAATTCAAACCAATATTCAGGATTATTCTGGATTATATAACCAGATTTGTCTTGGCAAAACATATTTATCAGGTTATTCATAAACGTTTCGGACACTATATGGGCGCCCTGTAATTTTAACAGTATCTGTATTCGTCTATCTTCTAGGCTTGCATTTTCTTTTACGGATAAATCAAGTACACGTTCCCAGTCAGATAGTCCCCATGTAGCTGTTTCTACAAAAAGCTGTTTTTTTACATCCAATACAGCAAGTCTCAATTTTTCATGCTCATCATCGCTGATTAACTCTGTGTTTTTAAAGTCATCATCAATCGGCAGAAATTTCGGCAGATGTTTTAATGTTTTTACAGGTGTACGTCTAAGTAGATACAACATTAAAATCCACCTCATTTTCTAAAATCGGGAGCTGTTCTTCTGTTAGCGGTATGTTTTTTGCCTCACCGTTTAAAGTCAGACTGTCGTAATCAATAACGCCGCTACACTCTAAAAGCGTTTTACCGATATGCGCAATAGATACATATCCGCGATTAAAGCCTATTTCTTTAAAATACGTATCAACCTTTTCTTTGAATTCATCTTCATTTACGCTGCCATAAATATTAGCGGCCACTTTTATATTTACGGGAGTAGCGGATACTACAGTCAAATCCGCTCCTATCGGTTTTTCTTCTTCAAGATATTCGCGGACCTTGTTCAATAGCGTTTCATTGGCGACGTTTAAATTGCGTCGATTATTACTACTTTCACCGTACCGTTACCTTTCCAAAGAGGAATACAGCGTGCGCCGCCTACACCTTCAATTTCACGTGCCCATAATTCGTAGTTATTTTTATTACCGCTTGTTGCTGGATTTCTGACTTTAAACAGATATCTGTCGAGTAGTTCAGCGTCTGTTTCCTCATCATAACCACCTGTTGTCGGTGCGTCATTTATTACGTTATTTATGCCGGGAATGGATACGGAAATAACTTTTATTGTTTCGGCGTCCACGTTGCCGATGTTTCCAGCTGTAATGGCTTCGATTTGTATCTGCCTGTATCTTTTATATCCGTATTTTCTGTAGCAGTAAATTGGATGCCGCTTTCCGTTGCAAAAGTAGCCCCTGCGTAAATCGTGCCGGTGCCCTTTACAGTCAAAACACCTATAGCTTTGGTGGCTTCTTTACGGATAACGCCGTACTGTTTGGCTATCATGGTCAGATATTCGCCGTGTGATGTATCTGCAAAGGCGACTTTGTTTAGTTCTTCGAGTTCAACTTCAACCTTGGCAAATTCAATCGAGTTGCTGGCTAGTGCATCGTACTGAAACGTACCTTCAAACAGTCCTGTCTTTGCTTTGGAACTATTAATCATTTCCTGTAATATGTCTTTTTGTTCTCTTGCCTTATACATTAATCACCAGCTCCCCGTAGATTGTAGTTAAATCAATTTCACAGTTTAATTCTGTTTTTTCCCGATTTATCGTTATGGATTTATAGATTTTATATACGGATTTACCATTAAGCATTCGATTATGGCACGCTTAAATTCAGAAATCCGCTCGCCGACGGTCATGACTTTGCCAATGAATTTTTTAAGCTCAATTCCGTACTGCCAGCTATACGCCGTATATCTGAAACGCTCTGTTTTAAGTGCTTTGTAAATCCATACTTTTACAGCCTCATTACCTTCAACCAATACATGATTTCCAGCATTATCATAAATGAACTTGTCTGTGTCGAAATTCCATGCGTATTCTCGATACAGTGGCAGTTCTTCTTCTGTAACAGCAGTGTTTGTTCCGGTAAATGGAAATTCATCACTCAAGTTTTACCACCTCTTCATTTATAATATAAAGTTGCCCTTCTGCGCCTTCGCACGGCAGGATACTAACCCAATCCCCGACTTTCAGAGTATCGGTATAAATAAAACTTTCAGTGTAATCATTATCGATATCGTGATTGTGGCTTTCATATGCACTGTCTCCGCTGCCGCCCGATTTATTTTGCGTTGCCGAAACTAAATGACCTCGTGCCGCTCTTTCATAGCCAACAAGCAACCGCTTAGATATATAGGCATTTTCAGGTGTTAACTCAATATTATTTGCTTTAATAACAAAATTAGGTGGAGGTTTTTTTACAATACCTATAAAAGCACTGCGTGGAACATAAGATTGTGCAACGCTATGCATTATATCAACTATTTTTTCAACACTTGACTCTGCACTAGGAATTTGTGCCATTAAATCACCTACTTTTTAGTTTTTTCTTGCGGAGCTTTTCCTCATTCATCATATTTTCAAATTCAAGTTCTATTTTCATCATGTGATTACCGTTTTGGAATGTATGCACGTCAGATTTAACCCAGAATTTACCGACGTTTAGACTGTCTCTTATCTCTATAGAATAAGAAGATTTCACTCGATAGTCTCCGATGAGCGTAAGAGAACCGCTTCTGTCAGGTCCTTTTAGCATTGCTTCGACCTCTTTGTTGGTATCTTTGTTCGGGTCAGTTTTATAAACGTCCTGTATCATAGAGTATTTGTTAATCCATTCATCATTACGCTTATACCCAGTCATATTGCCCTGCTGGTCGGTAATCATTATCTGATTTATCATGTTTTCAATGCTTTCCTTATAGGTGCTCTCTGTCATATTGCTACGGCTGTCGGCAACATAATTTTCGATTAACGTACCTTTTAGGATGATATCTAGTTGGTCGTTATTCATAATCGGGTGGTATTTTTCGCCCGTCTTTTTACTTGCTTCCGTATAAGCCATCATGATTATTTGATATCCTGTTTTACGATCCGCAATAAAACTTACAGGGATACCTGTTTTTACTAAATTACCAACTTTTATACCAAGTTCCTTACATATTGCTGTTGTAATATCTTCAGCAGTTATATTTACAAATTTTTTAGTTGTTTTAGATTTACTTAAAATAAAAAGATTATCAAAAGCCGTAATCCGCACATTGGAATTCTGCCGATTTTTCTCTACATCAAATACATTACCGCGAAAGACGATATTATTTTCCTCATCATAGCCGAATACGGTTTCACCATTATTTATGACAAGCACTGGAACATTCGGGTCGCGGTCGTCCTGTACGTAGTCAAATACAAGTTTTCTCGCCACCTGCATACGGCTGCCACTCCATGTTATTTTTTTTACTAAAGTGGATATATCTTTGCCTTTATGAAATATCTTCATTTCAAGTTCTTCCTTAAATTTAGCTTTGTTACATTATTTATGGCCAGATTTTTTAAATCATTTGATTGCACAATATTTCTCCAATGACTGTAATCACCGTATACTTTTTTGGAAGCGTCTAAAATATCATCTGCTTTATCAACCCACCTTTCAGGATTTTCCGGCTCGTCAGTACGCTGTTTCAATCCCGTTGTTTCGTCAATCTGTTTATCATTATTGGCAGACGGCGTATTAAGTTCCTTATATTCAACAAAAGATAATTTATAATAGATATCCCTTGTGCCGTCCTGTTCACGGTAGGTGAATTCCCGAAGCCCCATCATCAAGTTTACAGGGCTGTCGGTTATTATTACCCTTATCGGCTTTTTAGCTTCTTTCCACTTTGTGAGTAGTTCCACGCATTCAATCGGATTTTTAATATCTCCCACGATAAACGGATAATCATGTTTCGGATGCGGGAAAAAGCCGGAAAAACTAAGCCGTTTAAGTTTTGCATTGCCAAATAGCATAGCTTCACCAAAATCAAGGATATCTATTGTTTCATTATTTTGTGCTGTTTTTATTTCGTTAACTGCGGGGAGTAACAGGAATAGTGAATTTTTCATTGTCTGAACTTAATATTATTTGCCGTTTGGCAGCAGTTTCATTCCCTAATGCCAAAGATAATAAATTTACTACGCTGTAAGCTTTATTCATAAAACTGTCAAGGCTCATTAATATGCACCTCCAAAGTTTGCATTAACTTGCCGCATAAGAGACATCAGTCTATAAGCGATTTCATCGATATCCTGCTCATTACGAACAATAAAAGTATTGCCGGTAATTGTTACATTGCCGCCGCTAACATTAGATGTATTTTCGGCAAATTCATGCTGAATAATACGTTCCGTTGTCTGTGCCGGATATATGCGACTGCCGGTCGGAAGGTCAACAATTTCGCCGCCGCGTTCATTTATCTCGGTAAGACCGCCTGTCCAGTTCATTGTACCTGTAGCATTATGACCGATACCGCCATCAACAAAACTGAGTACGCTTTGAACAGGAGACGGTGCAGAATTTTTAAGTTCAATATATTTTTGTCTAATCGGTCCAAAAACATTTGCTTCAAACCAGTTGACTACACCTGCCCATGCACTTTGTATAGTGGCAATTGCACTATTTATGCCGGCGGCAATTCCTGCACCTGCACTTTGTGCCAAACTCTGTAGCGGATTATATATATTGCCGGTGAACCAGCTTACGGCTTCACTCCACTTGCTTTGAATATTTTCCCATGCACTTGCGGCAGACTGCCAAATGCTGTTCCACATTTCTATATTTGCCTGTGTCTGTATTTGTGCATTTTGTACCTGCATCTGCCCTGCCGTATTAGTTGTATCGGTAATACCGTTCCAGATTTCCGTTGCAAAGTCTTTAAGCCCTGAAAACGCCTGTTTTTGCCCTTCAACCTGTATTTGATTACTTTCAAGTTGCATTTGTCCGGCAATGTTAACATTGTCAGTGATTTCACCCCAAATACCGGAAACAAAATCTCGAAAACCTGAATACATTTGTTGCTGGCTGTTCATTTGCGCCTGAGCGAATTGCAGTTGAGCCTGTCCGCTTTGTTCTGCAATATTATTAAATGAAGTACTTACTCCGTCATACTGCATTTGCGATATATTCATATTTGTTGCAGCTGACATATTTTGAGCTTGTCCCCATGAACTGTCATTGATACGTTTTATAATATTGTAATCTGCAGAAAAATCGAAAAGTCTTGAAATACTGTCGCAAATTGACTGCCTAAAATACCGCCGCCAATACTGCCGCCAATACCACCGATAATTGCACCGGCCCCCGTACCGATACCAGGAAAAACAGAACCTATAGCCGCACCCGCAGCGCCGCCGATTTTGGCACCTGCCCAGCCACCGGCAATTCCGCCGCCAGCACGAGCAACAGCCGCTCCCTTCTCTCCTTCATCCGCACTATAGATATCATACGCGGCAAAAGGAACGGTAAGGGCAATATTGGCTTTATTTATACCACCACCATAATTCCAGCCTGTTTTTATTGCATCTTTTGTATTGCTCCAGATAGTAGGTTTTGCAGGCGGAGTTTTTGGTTTATCCGTAGGCGGCGCACTTGGCTCGTTTGGTACTACCGGCGGCGTTTCACCCGGTTGATTTTTGCCGTTTACGTAAACATTTTGGGCATTTAGAATAACATCTTTCACAGTCTGTCCCGGAAGATTTGTCGGCAGATTATTAGGTACTGAACCCGGCAAATCTTTAGGAATACCTTTGGCAATATCAATCAGATTTTTAACACTTTGTACGGATTTAGCAACGATATTATAAAATTTCTTTGCTCCGGCAATAAGTCCGATAAACAAACCTGCACCGGCGGCAACTGAACCCATGCCGTCCATCTGTATCATCTTTGAAAATGCGTCTCTGAATGGTTTTGTTACAAGGTCGAATGTTCCCCAGAAAGTAAATCCATTTTCAAATAATTTGTTGGCATCCAAAACAAGTTCGGTGATTTCTTTCACAAGACTTCTAAGCCCACCAGTCGCCGAGCCTTCCATAAGTGTATCTTGAAAATTCTCCCACGCGCCGCCGAGTTGTTCGATATCACCTTTTAAGTTATCCAACATAGTTTCAGCCTGTTCTTGGACTGTAACTTTCGTCATTTCATCGTACATATCTTTAACGGATTGACTTGTAAATTCACCAAGTACCTGAGCGGCACGAATACCGTCAGAACCAAAAGCGTCTTTATAAAGTGAATTTAATTCCTGCTCTGTAAGTCCCTGCGTACTTTCGTGCAGAATATCTGCTATTTCACCTAAAGAACGAAGTTGACCTTTTTCATTATAAAACTGATTTTTGCCATCTTTTAATAAACCCAGCTTTTCAAATGCTGCTACTGCCGGTTTTGTTGCAGGTTCAATCTGCTGTAACATGGATTTTAAACTTGTACCGGCATCTGAGCCTTTAAGCCCACGGGAAGCCATAAGCGCAAGAGCTGTATTTACCTCATCAAAATCCATACCGGCTTTTTTGGCTACGATACCGACAGCGGAAAGGGAATACTTCATTTCATGAACGCTCGTTGCGGAAGCATTCGCCGCACCGGCTAAAATATTTGCGGCATGAGTTGCGTCCTTAACGCCGAATGTATTCATTGCTGTACTCATTATCTCCGCCGCTTCCGGCAGTGCCAAATCACCGGCCGTGGCCAAGTTTAAAGCCGCCTCACTAGCATCGCCCAATACATCTTTTAAAGAAATACCGGCTTTTATAAGTTCGGTCATGCCCTGTGCTACTTCCTTATTGCCAAATGCCGTAGCCTGCCCGAGTTCTTTTGCACGTGCTCTTACCTGCGCCATAACATCATCGCGACTTACGCCGTCTAACCCTTCTTTTGGCGTAAGCGATTTAATAGCGGATAATTGAGCGTCAAAATCCATGCTTGTTTTGATTGTATCGTATACACCGTATCCAATACCGGCGGCACCTGCCATTTGTATACTTGTCGGCATAAGCATTCCGTTTGTGAACTCATTTAAAGTATTACCCATAGAATTCATCGGGTTGGTATTAGCTTTTACATTCAGTATAGCCGTATATGTTTTGCCCATAATACCGGATAATTCCGATTTAACCTTTAAAATGGTGTCTGTAGCACTGTCTTTAGCGTGAATGCCTACAGAATAAGACTTGCCTGCGATACTGCTAAGTCCTGATTTTATGGAACTTAAGGGTGATGTTACCATATCCCGGACAGATACGGATACAGAGCTGTTTTTTATTCCTCCAAGTGCCGTTTTAGCTTTGTCGGCGTTTTGTGCTAATTCTTTTAAACCTTCACCGGCTCTTGCCGAAGATTTAACAATACCATCTGTAGTTTTAGAGGTAGACTGTGCCTGACTTTGTAAATCTTTCAGTGCTTTTTTCGACTTAACTATAGTCGCTGTCATGTTGTCTTTTGCTTCCAGCCGTGCTGTAAGTCTTGCATCATCAGCCATTTAACTACCTCCTAACTAGCTTGACACCGGCAAGCTGTGCTTCAAATTCTATTTTCTGAGCTTCAATTTCCTGCTGTTTGCGCATTGCCGTATAAGCAAAAAGTTTATCCAAATAACTCATGTTAAAAAAATATTCTAATGTATGACCTTTGAGAAGCAAAAAAGCGGCTGTTGCCGCTTCCCAGTTCTCATCTATCAGTTTTTTATTTCTTCATGCACCTTGGCTTCAAGACTTTCATATCCAGCACATTTCATAATAGCTGTTGCAATATTACCTATTTCACCGGCTTTAAACAACTTACCGATAATATCCGTCGGCTCTATACAGTTATACGCTTTTTGTAAATCTTTATCTTTTAAATTGGGCTCAACAACATTATCTAAAATCATAAGTTCATTTACGTTATCCAATTTTAAAATATCAGCGACGAAACTTGCGTCCGGCTGTTTTACGGTAATTGTGCCTATAGATGTTTCGATATCATACAAAATTTTTTTATTGCCTTCAATTTTTTCTTTCTGTTCAATAAGTTCTTTTACACTAATAGCCATTTATATAATCTCCTTATTAAAAATAATTATGCACCGATAGTTTCAATGAAAGATGCATCTTCCGGTGTAAATCCTGCCGTAAATTCTTTTTCCACGACTTTGCCTTTTTCAAAACTCATCAAGAGCAAGTCATTAAACCAGACATTATCAATAGAACAGCGTTCTTTCTGTCCATCCACGGCATCCGGGTCATCAATCAAACCGATAAAGGTGCCGCGCGGGTCAAGCCCCTGTTTCCATGCTTCAAGATACTTATTAATATTTCTGTTCACAACGGATTTAATTGTAAAGGAAAGTTCACCGGTTAAAGATACGATTTTACTATCTTTACTGATAGAAATAAATACATCTTCACGGTCGGCGGTTACCTTTGCTTCAAATTTTTGAATTTCAAATAAAAGTTCATTGTCCCACCATACTTTTCCCCAGCTGCCGTTCCAGCGGCGACGTCCTCTGTATTTTTACAGCTTCTGCTTCTCTTCCCATTTATAACTCTCCTTTACATAGTAAAATCAATCGTCAAATCTTCCATAGCGTTAACCGGCGTAATACGGCCTGTTAAATAAACATTGGTTCCCGTATTATATTCGCGAATTTGCTGTACTGTCATTTCCGCGACATCTTCACCTTTCAATATTGCATAGTTTTTCTGTTGTTCTTCGTCAATATCCACTGTATTCTGTGCCGTAGGACTGTTATCAAGCACATTGCCCTTCAATCCACTGAAATAAACAAGAATAGCAGAAATAAATAACATTTTATGATTATAATCATTTATCACTTTGCCGACATAATCCGATTTGAATGTATCACGAATATCGTCCGTTATCATGTCAATACATTCAACAATCTTGATGAAACGAAAATCCTGACCGACATCAGTTGTAAATGTTGTAAGACTGTTGCAGGCGCGGGCAATTTTAACGCCGTCTCCTTCACCTTCATCAATAAGCAAAAGCTGACCTTTATCAATCAAACTGTCTATGTCTTCGTAGGTTTCTACACTTTCAACTTCCGTAAGCTGATAATACGTTGCACTTCTGTCAAGACTGAGCCCTGCTAAAATACCGGCAATACGTGCCGTATATTCTGTTGCTGTGTAAATCGTGTAAGGCTGAACCGTATCATGCTTGCAACTACACTGTCGCCGACCATGCCTTCACCGATAATTGCGGCCGCACTTTCGCCGTCTTCCGGTTCCACATAGTCAGGATTAGGTACGCGAATATTTTCCGTGCAAAAATTTATAATTCCTTTATCATCAGCTTCTTGATGTGCAAGTACAGCTTTAAATGTTTTCTTATTATTGTTGCGCTGTGTTTTAATCCAGCTGGCCAAGTCTTCATGTTCACTGCCGGAAGCTGTCGGTGCGCAAATATAATTCCATTTAATATTGCTAATCTGTTTTAATACATAGGACTGATTTACTGTCGGCTCTGCTACAGTATCATCCGGAATTGTATATACTAAAATACGTAGTGGCGTACCGAGCAGACATTTTTTAATTAAATCAATATTTTTATCTGTCAGTCCCGTGCTTGGAATATCTGTGATATCGGAAATTTTATAGGACTTCATAACGTCCGTTGTTTCGTTTTTCAAAATCATTACAACGATACCGCGGGCAGAACGGGCAATTGCTGTTGTAGATTTTGTTTTAAAAGTTATAAGTACTTTCGGCATACCGAATATTTCTTTTTCGTTAGCCATTAAAATCATCTCCTATTTTAAATTAAGTTCTAGCGTTTGCATTAAATCATACATAATAGCAGAACTTTCTTTATCGGTTAAACAATCCGCAAAATCAAGATAAAAAACATAATGTAGTATCTCATCGACAAATCGCGTATGACTTTCAAGAATGGTAATATATCTGTCTTTGATATGAAATACAGGTTTAATTAAACCGTCTAAGGTATCAGCCGTATCATACAGAACAGACCTTTTTATTCGGCCGTACTCATCCGGAATTAGAACCAGCATTATATCAATCTGTATGGATTTATCCGTTAAAATTTCATCAACGGTTTTATGCCGCGACATCATTTCCACATAAAAATAAGGCTCACTCGATTTTTCCACATTATCGAAATGAACCTTTATAATTGAATTTAGATTTTAAAAGCGTTGTAAGTTCTTTTTTTATATCAAGTAATTTAATCATTTAAATATATCATCCATAATTATTTTGGCGTCCTCCTCGAAATTATCCCGCAGTTCCTCAACACCCTGATGAAGCATATAAGCACCTTTAACAAATTTTATTTTACCGTTTTCATCTTTTACCCATTCGCCGCTACGGTTTTTTACGCGGTGTCCATATTCCATATGTGCGGCATATTCCGTATTATTGTAGACTTTAATACTGCCCATATAAGGACGGGTACGCTGCCAGTTATTTTTTAAATTACCGGTATCAACGGGCGTTAAATCTTTAGTGTATTCGATAAGGTTTTCAGCGGATTTTTTCACAAATTCATTGCTCTTTTTAGGTATCTTTTTTATGGCATTATCAAGTTTAGCGATAAAATCATCAATGCCTCCAATTTCAACGCTCATCTTGCCTCATCCTTCCGTTTTACCGTTACTTCCTGATGTGATTTATACTTAAACGATTTTACGACGTTCAATAAAATTTCCTGCTCGTTGCGGGATATTTTCAAAATATCATTCGGCAGAACATCGTATTGCGGCGGAAGAAATAATTTTAAATCCGTAATAACATCTACCTGTCTGTCTGTATTTTTAGCTGTAAAAGGTTTACCGCTTTGATACAACTTGCAGGGAATATTAACATAGATTTCCTGCACTGTATAATCATCTGCTCCTTCGTCATCAACAGCATTAATTTGACGACAAACAGTAACATTATCATAATACATATATTTACTAAGCAGACTGTTTAATTGTGATGGTGTCGGCATGAGCCAAACCCCGCAATCTTTCGATATAAATTCAATTTCGGCTTGATACTGTCAAAATCCAGGTCATTTAAAACACCGGAAGAAATCGCCGCCGCCACATTAAATTCAAATTTGGTATCACCGGCTTCAATGCTTTTAAGCTGCGCCGCCCCTTCCGCTGCTGTTTGCTCGTCGCCGATACGCTTATTTATCAAATCCATGCAGGTGAAAGTCAAGGCTCGCGGGAAATCATGTCTATGGCAGTAATCAAGTATATCAGTTACCAGTTTTTCAACGTAAATACTGAGTACCACTTCATCAATTTCAGTATCGCCGCGAATTGTCTTTATTTTGGCTATAATATCCGCCACTGCTTCAGCAGGTGTCATAATATCCCTTCTTTCTTAATTTAAGCATAAGAAAAGCACTTACATTTCTGCAAGTGCTTAAAATTTTGATATAATATTTATGGAAGGAGGTGAACTTTATGGGTAAAAATCAATGGGTAGTCCACCACGATAACAAGTGGGCTGTTAAAGGTGAAGGCAACTCACGTGTTACTAAAACTTTTAACACACAAAAAGAAGCCGCTAATCATGCACGTGAAATTGCTAAAAATCAAAAAAGCGAAGTTATAATTCAAAACAGGCACGGCAGAATTCGCTCTAAAGACAGCTATGGCAATGACCCATGTCCACCAAAAGATAGAGAACACTAATTTTTATAATTAGGTTTTAGTCTCGCCCTGTATCCTTTTGCTAATTGTATTTCATTATAATCAATTATAGCAATCGGTACAGGGTTTTCTTCATCTGTTTCAATTATTAAGCGAGTTATATCTTTTAATATTCCATTACCGACAAATTTTTTCTTCATATCTTTTACCTCTTAAAATATCATTTTTTCCCATATTTCTTTCGGTATTTGTTCTAGCGGCTTATTATTTTTTATTGCATCCTCAAGCATTTTTGTATCTTCTTTGAAATTATTAATATCTAATATCATCGGGTCATGAAATATGATACGTTCAAGAGAATTTTCACCGAATTTTTTCAAATATTCATTGCATATTTCATTAAACCGTACCATTGCTTTTTCTGTTTCTTTATCGATAATTTCACTCTTCATTGTAAATCCACCCTATGCTTTTAATATTAATCCTACGATTAAATGCAAAAATTCTATATCATCTTCTATTGTAGCATAAATTTTTTTGTAATTGTTATCGATAAACTCAATTTTTTTTATTATTTCCGTTGGTTCAAATATTGCTTATAATCCCATACTCAATACTTCAGAGGCATCAGTATATTCCTTACCGATATACGGGCTTATAAAATTATCAGGTTTTGTTGTTTCTTTATTATCATAGTCTACGTTAGGAAATAATTTTTTTAGTTTTATTGGTTTTTCATCTTTAGTACGAGCTTTTAAAAATTCTTTAGATATTCTAAGTGCATCTTTATTAAAATATTCAACATAATGTCCTATTTCATGATAAGGCGTTGTTTTAATCATACCTGTCATATGATTGATACGTAGCCGGTTTTATAGTCGGGAAATTTTGTAGCATAGTATTTTCCGTTAGCCATAACGGCACCATTGCTAAAAAATCCCCTATTAGTTATTAAAGTATATAACTTTTTCCCGCTATCAGTTAAATAATTTACCCAGTCTTTTGGATAATAGAAAAATGCTTCACTAAGTTGTTGTTTAGTAATTTTGTTACTTCCTTTTGCCCATTGTTCCGGTGAAAGTTCGCCGCCCATTTCACGGAAATTGCTGAATACTTCTTTTAAGGCTTTTTTATCGCCGATTTTATTTTTAATATCAAACTGTTCGCATACGTTTCGTCCGATATTGATAATATCATTTTTTGTACAACTTTTTATATCCGTATTTTTGATTAATTCTTTAAGTGTCGGTTTATTAGCGTTAACTGTCAGCTTTTTTGTGTGCTTTTTCCCACTGACTGAATGACATGGATTTTTCAATATAGACTTTGTAGTAATCATCATAATTCATAGCGGCAGGGATGATAATTCGCTTGCCGTCTTTATTTTTCGCCGTTCGTTTGCCGCGACCTGTATCATAATCGGTTAGGTTGCCCGCAATCGTTGAACGGCAATGCGGATGTAGCGGCGGCATATTAGTGCCGGGCGTTGCACTGTCCACCGGATAAACTTTGCGGTCATGTGCTCTGCATACTGTTGATGTTTTTTTGTCGAGTGTGGCCAGAAATATATAGTATTTCATGTCAGCGTCTTTTATACTGTCCAGTGCCGCCTGATTTTGTACGTAATTCATTTCAGTGCGTACAAGGCGGGTAGCTTCATATTTGCCGACATTCATTCTTTGCTGTACGAGCTTTGCCATTTTATTAATAGATACACCGCGATGAAAGCCGTCCGTAATTTCATTTTTGATGAGTTTTGCCAGTTCATCCGTATTTTTCCAAATACGCTGACTGTAGTTTTTTCCTGACCATGAATTATTCAGCACTTTGCGAATTTTTTATCATCAACTTCTGATACAGACGATTTTATACCGATTGTTTTGCCGATATCGAACAGATTTTTATAATAATTGTCCTTATATGCACCGGACAAAAACTTTGTCATGCTGTTTTCGCTGTCCGTGCCGAGCCTGTAGAGGTTTTTTAATGTATCGCCATATAATTTATCAAGACGTGAAATACGTTTGCGCATGGCAAGGGTATTTAGTTCTAGCAGTAGTTTATTGTCAGCGGTTTTATCTATGGCATCCAGATATTCTTCCAAATACATTCGCCACTGTTTAAACTCTTTGCCTGTTAAAAGTTTACTAGCTTCCGCATAGGTCAGATTATTATCTTTGGCATATCTGCCGTATAAAACAGCAATATCATCAGTAATACGAGAAAGAGCCCGCCTGTAATACTCGGCAAGCTCTTTTTCAATCGTATCTTTGGATTTTTTAATCCATTCTTGTTCACGCTCTTCGGCTCGTTTTATCCAATAGCTTTCACTATCCATAATAAAATACTATCCCACTTTATGCTTAAAGGCTACCATACGAATTTGTTTTTTATCATACACTCGTTCCCAATTTGTAGAATTTTCAAGCTCTACAAAGTAGGCTTTCTACATTAGTTCTTACTTTATTAGTCCATTTAATTCCACGTGGATGCATGATAAAACATTGACGATTAATAAGATAATCAATACCTGAACCCATTAATTTTTCTCGGTCAGTTTCAGTAGCAACAAAACCTTCTGGACTACCATTACCTAATGCAATAGCACCTTGTCCAAAAAGATAAGTTGTATATACACCTTCATCTACTGGGCAACCATCATCAACAATTACTCTACGGTCTTGATATGTTTCAAACTCTACAGAATTGCTATCTCTTTCTGTAGAAATAAGATTTTGCTGTTTTAAATAAGATTTTGTTTTAGAATGCATAATTACGCCTGTAAGTTGGTCTTGTGCATCTCCTAAAAGTTGAAGGGCTTCAATAAAAGCAGAAGCAGAAATATTAGCAGCTTTTCCACTTGACGTAGATACATCATATACATGTTCTGCTTTCATTTTTTCAGACGAAAAAACACCTTTAAGAATACGAAGTAATACTTTTTGTCGTTGACGTTCCCAGTATTTAGCAACAAGTGTTGCAATAGCTTCCATAGGGTCTTTTCCTGCAAGTTGTGCAGATAAATCTGTAGCAGCCCAAGCTTTAGCAAGACGAATAGTAGTAGATATATCTTGATTAGATGTAATTTTAGCAGGTGTTAATTTAGCTCCTTCAATTACAATTTCAGCATCTCCTGTCAAATCTTCAAAAAATGGCATATGATGAATTGGTGCTGGTTCACTTGCTAAACGGTCAAATTCTACATTATTACTAACAATTCCACTTTGGTAAAGTGCAGATAATTCCATAGAACGATTAATCACATATGGATTAAATAGCTCTGGTACAATAATATCTTGTAAAGTTGTTGCCATTAGTTAATACCTCCAATATTTACTCCAGCAGCTTGAGCCAATGCTCTAGCTTGTTGTGGATTTTCTCTAAATAATTTACCTTGTTCAGTAAGATTAAAATGTTCTTTACTAAATGGATTATTTATAGGATTACCACCTACTTTAGGCTCATAACTTTGTTTATCATTTTTAAATAAAAAAGGCTTAGATTGTTTCAATGGATTAATCTGTTCATCTAAGCCTGTTACTGTACCATCATCAGATACAATTAATTTAGTTTTATCAATTAAACTTGCTACAATATCAACATCTTGTGCTGTATTAGTTAATTTTAATTTTACTGCACTATCAATACGTAAATTTTTTAAATCTTGCTCGTATTTAGTTTTAGAAGATTTATTTTCTTCTTGTAACTGTTGAATTAGTACTTTCTAATTTTTCTTTATCTCCAGCTGTTTTCTTCAATGTTTCAAGCTGTTTATCACGTTCTTTAATCTGCGTTTCAAGATTAGATTTAGCTGTAGTAGCTTCATCAAATTTTGCTTTTTCTACATAGTTATCATTAATCATCTTCTTTAAATCTTCTACTGCTTTACTTTTTTTAGTTTCATCTGCAAGATTTAAAGATGTAACATATTCTTCAATAGTCATTTTTATGCACCTTTCATGTACCCTTTAGCGATTAAACCTGCAAGTAAACTATTTAAAACTGTATGAGCGTCTGATTGACCAGTTGCATTATTAATATGCTCTAATTGTTGACCAGGGTCTCCTTTATCGCCTTTTTCTCCTTTTGCACCGGCAGGACCTTGAGCACCAGCAGGACCGGCAGGACCTGTTTCGCCTCGGTCGCCTTTTTCTCCTTTTGCACCGGCAGGTTTATCCACCCATTTCGTACCGCCACTGCCGTCAGTCGCAAGAATTTGTTCATTTGTACCATTACTAGATGGTTTCGCAAGTTTACCATCTACAGCATTAGCTGCTGTTTCTAAACCTGTTTCAAGGTTATTCATTAGTTCTTTGGTGATTAACTCGCCATCTTGCCATGTATGTTTACTATAAGCCATTATATTATTCTTCCTTTCCTGTTACGCATTCACCAATTTTACCTGTACCGATGATTGCACGTTTTACTTCTGCGGTGTATATGCGATTGTTTTTTACACAATCTTGAATTATACGGATAATTTCATATTCATTTAAATCTTTCACCTCACTAAAAGGAAAATCTTTTTTAAATAAATTTAGGTATTCCATAATCCATTTATACATACTATTCATCTCCTTCCTTATAGATATCTTGTTCCGAACGTTCCTTAGCAATCTGTTTTTCTTCTTGCTCGGGGTCATCAACAAGCGGATGATTTTTAATTATTGTTTGATTCGATATAACTCCTTTGGACTTACTACATATATCTACTAATTCAGAATCTGAACGAATTGCGTTTCTTGTCCAAGTTTGAATTATATTTTTTACTTGCTTATTGTAGTATTTACAGATAGCACGGATTAATTCACCAAATCCTAGTCGAAATTCTGTTTCTAATAAACCAGATTTCAGTTCTAATAGTGAATATAAAAATTTCATAGCTTCGCCACTTGTATTGTCAAAAGCTTGCTGCTGCGGATCTACACCTTGTCCCATTGAGAAAATAGCTTTTCTTGTAGTCTCTAGCAATTCTTTTCTTGCTTCAACTGGTATTTCAATAGTAATTGTAGAAAGTCCACTAGTATCTCCTGTACCTGCACTATCTAGATTTATTGTTTTGTATTGCTTTAATTTACGCAAGAATTCAACTATGCCTTTGTTGCCTTCTTCACGTATGCCACCATAGTTGGTAAGTACGAATAAAACTTGCTGTATATCTTCTAAATCATTAACAAACCCGCTATAAGTTTTATCGTAACTATCTATTAAATTTTTTATATTATCCAAGTCTGATGTTTGCAAATTATTATTACCGAAAGGGATAAATGGAACACTTCCTAAATCATGTGAATATACATTACTTTCATCGGCATTCATATCGTAAAACATAGCATAATCAAGCAAATCGTTAGCAATAGAATACGCTTCACCATTGCGCTTACGGAACGCCTGACACTTAGTATCTGTCCAATATTCGTATATCGTCCAGCTAATGCCTTCATCGTCAATATCTTGATAATATCTAAGTATGGCATAAGTTTTCTGTTCCAATTTTTTTGACCAAATAGGTATAATTTGTTCTG
>ENA-OQIO01000552-OQIO01000552.1-human-gut-metagenome-genome-assembly--contig:-NODE-552-length-19813-cov-2.974500_pt1 | contig 19813 bp, 27 predicted proteins | sample MGYA00242573_ERZ504737 | MGnify/ENA primary metagenome ERZ504737 (study PRJEB26092, sample SAMD00036203) | human gut metagenome | host: Homo sapiens | study: EMG produced TPA metagenomics assembly of...
TGGACTGGGCAGTTCTTCAATTTGATCCTGCCGGTTTATGGACTGATCTATGCGATTGGGGCGTATGATCGGGATTGGTTCCGCTACCAGGTATGCCATAAGCAGGGCAAAAGGAAAAAATACAGAACATTATTTCGTACAGTCAGTAACCTGGAGCATATTGGCTGCAGTTCCATTTATGCTGATCGGAATCTTTATTCCGGACAAAGCATTGGCTTTGTTGGGTGCAGATGCCGGACTGATCGGACTTGGACGAAACTATGTGAGAATTATTCTGATCGCAACACCATTCTTCATGTCAAATTATACATTTACTGCATTTGCCAGAAATGATGGAGCGCCTTCTATTGCAATGATCGGTTCCATCAGTGGAAGTATCTTTAACATTATATTTGATTATATATTCATGTTCCCGGTCGGTCTGGGATTTTCCGGAGCCGGACTGGCTACTGCAATCTGTCCGATCGTAACAATGAGCGTCTGTACCATACACTACAGAAGTAGCAGAAACCATGTAGGATTCCATTGGAAAAAACCGTCATTCAGACACCTGATTTCCTGCTGTCAGCTGGGAGTTTCCGCATTTGTCGGTGAACTGTCTTCCGGTGTGATTGCTATTGTATTTAATTTTCTGATCCTTGGAATCGCGGGAAATATGGGTGTGGCAGCCTATGGAGTTGTGGCAAATCTTTCTATCGTGGCATTTGCAATTTTCAACGGTCTGGCCCAGGGAGCACAGCCCCTGATCAGTGAAAGCTACGGAAAAGGTCAGCCACTCAGGTAAGAAAACTTCTGAAATGGAGCCTGCTCGTATGTCTTGCTGTAGAAGCACTGATCCAATTGATCATCTGGACTTCAACCGACATGCTAATCAGCATTTTCAACAGCGAAAACAATGTTCAGTTATTGAATTATGCACATACAGACTGCGTCTGTATTTCCTTGGATTTATAGTGGCAGGAATCAATATTGTACTGGTGGCATATTTCTCAGCAGTAGATGAACCTAAAATCGCGATTGTCGGATCATTCCTGAGAGGAATTGTTGCTATTGTTATCTGCGCAGTTATACTTGCGAAATTATTTGGATTAAATGGAATCTGGATCTCTCTTCTTGTAGCGGAGACAGTTACGTTTCTGACGATTCTGTTTCTGGCATATAAAGACAGAAACAGAATCGAATAACACTGTTGAAAAGGAATTCTTGTATAAACCTCAAACTGATGTAAGATAAAATTACTCAGTTTGGAGGTTTTATTTTTATGTTTAACGAAATAAAAGATTTCGCTGCGCCGGAACTGGATGTATATGCCAGAACATCAGAAGTGCAGCTTTTACGATATTATGAACCGGAACCGGGAATTTTCATTGCGGAGAGTCCGAAAGTAATTGAACGTGCCCTGAATGCAGGATATCAGCCAATCTCTTTCCTGGTGGAGCATAAAGATCTGGAAGGAGAGGCACAGGAAATCCTGAAACAATATCCGGATGTGCCGGTTTATACCGCGGAATATGAACTTCTGGTCAAGCTGACCGGATTTGCTCTTACTCGCGGAATGCTCTGCTCAATGCGCAGAAATCCACTTCCATCTGTAGAGGAAATCTGCAGAAATGCCAGCCGCATAGCAGTTCTTGAAAATGTTGTAAATCCTACAAATATCGGAGCTATTTTCCGCTCAGCAGCAGCACTCCATATGGATGCAGTACTTCTGACCGGCGGATGCAGTGATCCGCTTTACCGACGGGCAGCCAGAGTAAGCATGGGAACCGTATTCCAGATTCCCTGGACATATTTTGATAAAAAAACTGTATGGCCACAGGATGGAATGCAGATTCTGCAAAATCTGGGATTCAAAACAGCTGCAATGGCTCTGCGTGATGATTCTGTAGGAATTGATGACAAAGCACTCCGTTCAGAAGAAAAAATGGCAGTCATTCTCGGAACTGAAGGTGACGGCCTTGCATCACAGACCATCGCAGACTGCGATTATACAGTAAAGATACCAATGTCCCACGGATAGATTCGTTGAATGTAGCTGCGGCAAGTGCAGTGGCATTCTGGGAGCTGGGATACAGGTAAGGATATAATTTAGGAGGAAACGAAAAATGTCTTTGGAAAAAGCAGAAAAATATCTGGAAGAAAAAGGCTTTCTTGACCATGTGATCGAACTGGAAGCATCCACTGCCACAGTAACAGAAGCAGCAGAAGCCCTTCATGTAGAGCCGGGTATGATCGCAAAGACTATGTCCTTTTTGCAGAACGATAAAGCAGTCCTGATCTTAACAGAGGGTACAGCCAGAGTAGATAACCGAAAATATAAAGATACTTTTCATATAAAGGCAAAAATGATTCCATTTGATGAAGTAGAAAACATCATCGGTCACGCTCCGGGAGGGGTATGCCCGTTCGGAATTAATGAGGGAATTGAAGTCTACCTTGACGAAAGTCTGAAACAATTTACCACAGTATATCCGGCTGCCGGCAATGATCACAGTGCAGTAAGCTCACAATCCCGGAACGGAGCAGGTAGCAGAGGCAAACGGATGGTGGATGTGTGTAAAGAAACAGAAAACTGATCGTTCATGGTAACACCCATGCATTACATTTATATGAAAGAATAGGTTTTACCAGACTTGGCGTAATTCCCCAGGGATTCAGAATGCCGGATGACATTATGGACAAATACAAAGAACTTGTTTTTTCTTCACTCATCTTTATCTTCTTTGAACATAGTGAATATAAAAGGTGGAAAATTAATGAAAACAGTAAAAACTCCTGCGGGGATATTTACGATCAACAAAGTGAAAATTCCCTCAGCATACACATGTGCAGCAGAACAGAAAATAGAATATATCAGTGAAAATCATGTGCAGATTATCACTATGAATCAGGCAGTATCATTTGGAGATCAGATATTGTCCCCGAGAATCTGTCAAAGCTGTATGAATCCTGAAAAAATTACAATTTATCCACTGGAAATAGAATACTTTGGGGAAAAAGTGTTTTTTACGGATCACTATAGTGTAAAAGAATGGAAAAAAAGCGATCCATTACCGGAAATCCATGAATGGTATCCGCATATAAAAAAAGCCGGATGCAACCCGTGCAGGAACTGTGGAAGATGTTAAAATTGCACACTTGTTACTGTTTACTCCGTTCACAGTAACGTACACTTCTTTAAATGACAGAAACAGAATGATAGGGATTGTTATCAACAGGAATATAATGTTTCTGTTAAGCAATATTTATCCAAAAGCAATAACTTAAATGGAGATAAAAAATGGACTACAGAAAATTTGGCGAATGCTATTACATAAGAATGGATCGTGATGACGAGATCATCAGTACAATCCTCGAAATATGTAAAAAAGAAAATATCAGATCAGCACTTTTTCAGGGATCGGAGGATGCAAGGATGCAGAAATTCAGACCTTTATCCCAGAGACAGGCAGCTTCGAAGAACAGCGCATTTCCGGAATGCTTGAGTTGGTATCTTTAAACGGTAACGTGGTCACAGATGAAAATAATACCTGTTACCATCATACCCATGCAGTATTTTCTTATAAAGATGGTGAACGACATTGCATGGCAGCAGGTCATATGAAATCAATTACTGTACTGTATACTGCAGAAACCGAACTTCATCCGGTAACAGGCGGAACTATCCGCCGCAAATATGATCCTGAAACAGGGACTGGATTCTGGGATTTTAATTGAATCAAGTAAGTCCCATGTTTCAAGTGCGAAAAGTACTAAGCAGTGGGCGGATGTGTGTAAAGAAACAGAAAACTGATCGTTGACGGTATGATATGGAAAATGGAGGACAGAAGAATGGGTATTGTAATCAGAGAATATCAGACAGAAGACGTAACAGCAGCTATTACAATATGGAATCAGGTGGTAGAGGATGGTGTAGCATTCCCACAGGAAGAAAACCTGACAGAAGAAACAGGAGATGCTTTTTTCAAAGAGCAGACCTATACAGGAATCGCAGTAAACACTGACAACAATGAAATTGTCGGTCTCTATATCCTGCACCCGAACAATGTAGGAAGATGCGGACATATCTGTAATGCCAGCTATACAGTAAGAAGAGATTTCCGTGGTGAACACATTGGCGAGAAACTGGTTCTTGACTGCCTTGCACAGGCAAAGGAAAAAGGCTTTCGTGTTATGCAGTTCAATGCAGTGGTTGCAAATAACACCCATGCATTACATTTATATGAAAGAATAGGTTTTACCAGACTTGGCGTAATTCCCCAGGGATTCAGAATGCCGGATGGACATTATGAAGATATTATTCCGCATTATTATGTGCTGTAGAGAATAAAAATATACTGTAGAAAAATTTTGAAGCCGTTTTCAGGATATGGAAAAGGAACAGTTTATTGAGAGTGTACAGAATTTAACACGAGTTCTGTATACTTTTTTTATTAAAAAATGAAACTTTTTGTTCTTTGACAGGATATATAAGAATGTAAAGGTTAAAGGCTTTTAATTTTTGAAAGTATTAAAAAGAAAGTAGGATTGATATGACAGATGAAGCAGAGCTTTTGCAACGTCTCAGGAACAGAGAAAAAATTCAATAGATGAAGCAAACGACTATGAGATTAAAAAAGAAAATATTACCTTTGTTGATAGCTGCAACACTTACAATTGGAGTTACTGCTGTGGCAGCAACAGGAAAGATTTCAATGTGGACAGGTTCATCTGCATCACGTGCTGATTATACATCTCTTCCAACGTTAGAACAGGTTACAAAGGATATTGGGTATAGACCGGTATTGATTGATACTTTTGAGAACGGGTACTGCTTCAAAAAGGGCAATATTATAAAAAACAGTTTTAAGGACGACAATGCAAATGTAATTGAGAAGTTTAAATCTGTGTCCTTTGATTATCAGAAGAATGGAGATGTTGTATCGTTTGAACAGCAGAAATTTAACTCAAAACTTATTCCGTCAGGTGATATTATTGCCACTGTAAATGGAACAAATCTGTATTATGTACATTATATAAATAAAGTGGTATCGGATGATTATGAATTGACAGAACAGGATAAAAAAGACCAGGCCAGTGGAAAACTTGTATTCAGTTACGATGACAGCGCTTCTCAGATTGATGTCAGTCAGGTTCAAAGCGTTAACTGGAATAAAGATGACATCCAGTATGATTTGCTGCAAATAGATGGAAAATTATCTGCCGGAGAACTTGCAGATATGGCGAAAGAGGTTATTAATAATAGAAGATAAAGAAAAAAGGGGCTGTCTATTTCAAGACAGCTCCTTTGGTATATTTATGATATAAAGTTAAATGATATAGGTTATTCGAAACGAGGAATTGTAATAACTTCTCCACCCTTCATAGCGGATTCGTGCGCACAGATTCCTGTACCTGTCCAGTAAGCACCCATGATGTCGTCAATAGCAGGTTTACGTTCTTCCAGAATGGAACGAATGAATTCATGTACAAGGTGTGGATGGGAACCACCGTGACCCCCACCCTGGGTAAAGGAGAGATGGGTGTTCTCATTGTTATATACTGTGTTGGTGGTGAAGGATGCGATTTCCTTCGGAAGAAGGTGTGCATAATCCGGGATCTGGATTCTTTTTTCCACAATCTCTGATCCACGACTGGATTTTTCGCTGTCTTCATCCAGAATGTCCACTTTCTCCAGTTCTCCTGTACGGGTAAAGAGAACAGGATCTTCATCAGCAAGCTGCTGCCATTCGAAGCTCTCGTTTTCACCGTATACTCGGAAGCATTCGGAATAGCTTCTGGCTACACCGTAGAGGAAACGTTCCATTTCAATAGTTACATCGCTATCCTGAAGAGAAATAAATGCGGATTCGAATGCAAACGGGCAGCCGTATTTGTCAGCCAGTTCTTTGCGGATTTTTCCGGAACCTCTTGCGTAAACCTTGTCTGGAAGATGGCCTGCGAGCATCAGACAAGGAGCAACTGCATGTGTCGGATGCATCAGTGGCGGGAAGCTTCCCAGTATTCCGGCCATCCTTCCATATCCTGGTAATGTGCACAGGTCATGTACTGGAGGCGTCCAAGTTCGCCCTTCTTATAAAGCTCCTGGATATAGAGGAACTCTCTCTGGAAAATCGTTGTTTCCATAAACATATAATTTTTGCCGGAGGCCTTGCGGGCTGCAATGATGTCATTTAATTCCTGGATGCTCATTCCCATAGGAATTGTACAGCCACAATGTTTACCTGCATTTAAGACGCGTACAGAAAACGGAGCATGTGTTGCTGGCGGTGTTACAAGATGAACTGCATCAATTTCAGGAATATCCAGTACATCCTGCAGATCTGTGAAACAGCGTTCATCAGGAATGCTGTATCGTTCTTTTGCAATATTCAGAAGTTTCTCATTTTTATCTACGATATACACCTTATCAATATCAGGATGTTTACAGTAGATAGCAACGAATTCAAGCCCGAAGCTTAAGCCTACTAAAGCAACATTCAGTTTTTTCATGATGGAAAACCCTCCTTAAAAATAGTAGAAAAAATAGTAAAAAGTTAGTTAGGAATAAAATCCACAGGATGTCAGGAATCCTGCATCTGTCTTTTATGCTTGTGATTATACGTGATGAGAAGAGAAATGAGAATAAAGATAATTTAGATGTTTGACCCCAAAAAGATAAAAATAATACCAGTTCCGGAAAGCTCTACTTTTTTTAGAAAAGATGGAAAAAGAAAGAATAATATCGTTATTCAAAAATCAGGGATTTCATGTTTTAATAAGTGCATAGCAGAACAATCGATTGGAAAGCAGATCAGAAATACAGAGATATAAGAGAGAAGATGAGAAGATGAGAAGGAGGAACTATATAATGAAGAAAAGAGCATTAGCTGTTATGTTGGCAGGGGCTATGGTTTTGGGCGCACAGACAGGTGTGTGGGCTGCATCCGATACTTCAGATCAGAAAGAAGGAGAATTGACACTTCTGATGGTAAATGACTGGATCGATGAGACAGGAGCAAAAGGGGAAGAGCTTACGAAAGTGATCAAACAATATGAAGAAGAGAATCCAGGGGTGGAGATCACATTGCAGGGAGCTTCCCAGCAGGATATTAAGGAATCTTTCCAGACAGCAGCTCTGGCAGGAGGCGGAGCAGACATTGTAACGATGGACAATTCCGGACATGCCATTGACCTTGCAGCAATGGGACTTCTGTATCCACTGGAAGATCTTACCACAGCCGATGAGCTTACTGCGCAGTATCAAGAAGGACACTCAATTCCGGCAAATTTGAGGGTAAATATTATTCCGTACCATGGTATATGGACTGTACAGGTCTCTATTATAATAAAGAACGTCTGGATGAACTGGGAATCGATGTTCCTACAACATGGGAAGAACTTTCTGATGCAGTAGATAAAGCAAAAGAAGCCGGCTACGGCGGAATTATTACTTATCAGAGTGCATATGCGTTCTATTCATTCTTCTATCAGAATGAGTGTCCAGTAATTGACACAAGCGGAGATGCTCCGAAGGTAGTGATTGACAATGAGGAAGGAAAAGAGGCTTGGAATTATATCTGTGATTTAATCTCTAAAGGTGGTCTGGTAGAGTCTTTTAAAGAAGCAACTACATGGGATAAAGTATATGAAAGCTTTGCAAATGGAGAAGCAACCTTCCTGTTGGGTGGAGACTGGTGCTCCAGCGGAGTGGAAAATATTAATCCGGATTTGGATTACGGCATTGCTCCGATGGTAAAAGGAAAAACAGAAGCAACTGTACTGGGAGGATGGACCTGGAATATTAATACCAACTGCAAAGATCCGGAACTTGCTTATGACCTGATTCAGTATCTGAATTCAGAAAAAGGAGATTCTCTTCTTGGCGTAGAAGGAAAGATTTCAGCACGTAAAGACTTCGATTATGACAAAGCACTGGAAGGAAAGGACAAATTGAAAGTCTTTACAGAAGAATTTCCGTATACAGAAGCAAGACCTGCTGTTATCAATGAGAAAGCCATCGATGAACTGATCACCAATGCCATCCTGGAAGTAGACTACGGACAGTCATCAGCTGAAGATGCGCTGACTTCTCTTACCCAGAAGCTCAATGAAAACATTGCATCTAATTATCAGTAAAAATATCCGGGAAACAAACATGAAATAATAACAGAGGCGCTGGCGTGAAATGGCGGCAGCGCTTCTTCGTGAGAAGGGAGGAAGATTATGTCCAAAATATGTAGAAAAGAAGGTCTGGAGCTGAGAAAAAATCTTCCGGGATATCTTCTGATGGCACCTGCAGTGATTGCGATTCTGGCGCTTTCCGTGTATCCTCTTTTCAGAGGTATTTATCTGAGTTTCTTAAATTATAACCTTGTACGCCCCAATGATCCTGCATTTAATACTTTTGCAGGTTTGCAGAATTATATTGATATTTTTAAAGATAAAGTGTTCATACAGTCTATTGGAAATACAGTAAAGTGGACAGTGATAAACCTTGTAGTGCAGCTTGTGGCAGCCATGCTTCTTGCGCTTGCACTGAACCAAAAGCTGAAAGGAAGATCCGTATACAGAACCTTGATCCTGGTTCCATGGGCAGTTCCTCACGCCATAGCAGCCATGACCTTTACTTTTTTATACAATGCAAATGTAGGTATCATTAATATCCTGGCAGTGAAACTGGGAATGATTACAGAATCTGTGTCCTGGCTTGGAAATGTGGGATCAGCGTTCTGGTGTGTGGTTCTGGTAGCAATCTGGAAGGGAATTCCTTTTCAGATGATCTTTATTCTGGCTGCACTGCAGGGAATTTCCGGGGATGTGTATGAGAGTGCGGAAATAGATGGTGCCAGTCGTTGGCAGTGTTTTTGGAAAATCACACTTCCGATCATTAAAGAGCCTCTGGCTATTTCAACCATTTTGAACCTGATCGGTATTGTGTCCTGTTTTAACACCATCTGGCTGATGACCAAAGGTGGACCGCTGTACAGCACAGAGATCATTTACACCTATGCATACAGAAGAGCATTTATTGACCATAATTTCGGAACTGCAGCAGCTGCATCCGTGGTATTGTTTGTATTCATGGCTGTTTTTTCCGGAGTTTATCTGAAGATGGTAAGTGAGAAAGAATGAATAGGGAGGAGGAAAATATATGCTTGCAAAACAACGAAATGAAGCCATAAGGCATGTGATCGCCTATGTGTTTACAATAGTCATGGTTTTCCTTGCAGTGACTCCGTTTATCTACGTGGTGCTGACTGCCCTGAAAACAAAAGAACAGATTTATGACCCATCCCAGATCATACCGACGCATATCACATTTGACAATTTCAGACATGTACTGTTTCAGTCGAATTTCGTAAGATATTTTATGAACAGTATTTTTATTACACTGGTCACAACACTGATCTGTATGATATTATCAGTAATGGCAGCATATGGACTTACCAGATATAAAATCGCAGGTGCCGGGAAGATCAAGATGGCGGTTCTTATGACAAGAATGTTTCCGGGAATCCTGTTGTGTATTCCTTACTATATTATTATGAAACAGTTGAACCTGATTGACAGTTATACAGGACTGATTCTGATGTACTGCTCCTTTACCCTGCCTTTTGCCATATGGAATACCTGTGCATTTTTTATTTCCATCCCATGGGAGCTGGAGGAAGCTGCCAGGATCGACGGATGCAGTAGGTTGACATCATTCTTTCATGTGATCATCCATGTGGCCAAACCGGGACTTTTTGTCACGGCCCTGTTCTGTTTCATGACATCTTGGGATGAATATATGTATGCGTCTATTTTTATTAATACAACTTCAAAGAAAACCATTCAGGTCGGTATGCAGGATTTCATAGGACAGTATTCTGTAGACTGGGGACTGCTGATGTCAGCGGTGGTGATCAGCCTGATACCGATCCTGATCTTCTTTGCACTGGTACAGAAGAATCTGGTACAAGGACTTTCTGCCGGTGCAGTGAAAGGATAAAACACAGATCAGATGTAGAAAGAGGAAATTTGCGTATGGGTTTCAAACGTAAAAATCCGGGTAACCAGAGCATAAGGAGCAGCTCACATTTTATATGGGATTTTTTGTGGTGCTGCCGCTGTGCCTGGCTTTGATGCTTCTGAATTTCTATCTTCAGAAGGTTACCACGGAAAATAAGATTAACAATGAAACAAATCTGCTGTCCCAGATCAGAGACAATGCGGATCAGATGATCGAGGTGACAAATTATGCCACCAGTATGCTGATGACAAACAAAAATACGCTGAAGAACCTGCGGACTTTAGAACAAGACGGGGATTCCTACGAGATTTATCAGGCGAAAAGAGAACTTTCCAATGATATTTCGAATGTAGAGAGCTCCGTCTTAAATGCCGTTAACGGAAAAGTAGCCATTCTTACGAAAACAGGATATGTGATTGGTTCCTACGCATTAAGCAGGACAGAGACAGATTATGAGAAAGAACAGTGGTATCAGGAGGTTCTGAAGAATGGAAGAAAGACGACCTACAGTACCGGCATCGGGGAAATTTTTCAGGAAATGACCATATATGACAACGTACAGAAATATCTCTATATGGGACGTGAGATCCTGGATTATTCCGGCAAAAATCTGGGAGTTATGCTGATCCGCCTGTCTGAGACGAACATCTGGGGAAAACTGGCAGCAAGCAAGGTGACAGAGGAAGCGGTGCCATTTATATCCTGGACAGAAACAATAATATACTGATGGGATATAATGAGAAATATCAGAAACAGCTGAAAGAGCTGGGAGAACAGGAGTCTGTAAAAGAGATTTCTGAGAAGGAGATCATTACCGGTAACCTGGAAGATGATTTCTACTATATAGCAGGTGAATTGGAAAATGCGTCCAATAAACTGGTCTATCTTGTGCCACGGGAAATTTTCCTGAAGGAAAACAGAAAGATTCTCCAGCATATTCTGGAAATGGTATTGCTGGTAATCGGATTCACGGTCTGTACTATGTTATATTTTTCCAGAAGGCTCGCCAGACCTCTGGTTGAAGTGGCACAGACTCTGGAAAAGCTCCCAATGGAATGGCAGTTCTGGAGGAACCCAGAGGTTCTTTCAAGGAGATGAGCAAATTTGTATCCTGCTATAACCAGGCTGGGAAAAAGATCGAAGAGCTTCTGGAAAAAGTAGAAAGAGAGAGCAGATTAAAAGAAAAAGCCCATTATGAGATGCTCATGTCGCAGATTTCCCCTCATTTTATCTTTAACACGGTTAATTCCATAAGGATCATGGCCATAAAAGAAGGACAGGACCGTGCAGGGGGGAATGAAAACACGGAGAAAGCACTGGAAGCACTGGGAGATATTTTGCATGCAGTTTACAGTAACAAAAACGGCATGACTACTGTGGGACAGGAAACGGCACTTCTGAAAGCATATGTAGATATCATGCAGATGCGGTTTGGAAGTTCGTTTCAGTATTATAATGTAATTCCAACAGAACTATTCTATTATGAAATCCCTGCATTTACCATGCAGCCGATTGTAGAAAATGCGATTCTGCACGGAGTAAAAGGTGTGCCAGCAGGGCAGATTATAGTCTCTGCAATAGAGTATGAGAATGATTTTGTCATATCTGTATTCAATAATGGAAATTCTGCGGATAAAAAGAAGATTGAAGATCTTCTGAAGGGAGAGAAGAACCAGAGAGCTGTGACGGGGATCGGGCTTTACAATGTAAATTCCAGACTGAAGCTGTTGTACGGCGAATCTTATGGACTGATCTATAATGAAAAGGTCAGAAATGGTTTCGAAATATGGGTTCGTCTTCCAAAAAAAATTACAGAATCAGAAGAAAGGTGATAAAATAGGATAAAAAGATAGCAATTATTATCCGGATGAAGGGAAGAACATTCTATGAAAAAGGTATTGATCGTAGAGGATGAAATTCTGGCAAGACTTGGACTGCGTCAGCTTGTAGACTGGAAGAAACTGGATCTGGAACTGCTGCCGGATGCAACAGATGGAGAAGAAGCATTGGAAATGATCCGGAACAGCCGTCCGGATATCATTCTTCTTGATCTGAATATCCCCAGAGTCAGCGGGCTAGAAATTCTGGAATTTTTGAAGAAAGAAGAAATGCAAACCAGAGTAATCGTGGTAAGCTGCCAGGAAGAATTCGATGTTGTAAAGAAGGCAATGAAGTTGGGGGCGTATGATTATCTGCGAAAACTGAATCTGAGTTCTGATGAACTGGAAAGTATTCTGGAAAAGTGTCTGGGAGAAACAGAAGAAAGAAATAAGGTGCATATGCAGGGAATACGTGAGATCCGTTATGAAGAGATTATGAGAGACAGCAGAGATATTTTTGCAGGTACCTGTAATTATCAGACATTAATCTGTATACTGGCGAAAGATACAGAAGAGTTGTCCGGGGTTATGGAAATGATCCATAAATGGGCAGAAACCGAACTCAGGGAAGGTCTGCAGATTCAGAAGGGAAATCAGTATGGATATTTCCTGCTGAAAGAAAAACCGGAAAGATCTGTTTATATGGAATTAAAGAAAAGGGCAGAGCGGAAAACAGGCAGAGAACTGTACATGGGAATCTTTGAAGGTTGCATGGAAAAAACTGCGGATCTTGTTCGGGCTGCTGCGATGGCCGAGCAGATACAGCTTTTCAGTTATTATGATAAAGAAGAGAAACTGGTGTTTTTTCAGAAGAAGATTGAAACAGAAGGTCATAGTCCACGAGGAATGCATGGATATCTGGATTCCCTAAAAGAGAAGATTCGAAGTTTTGACAGAGAAAAAGTTGAACAGGAGCTGTATGGAATCTTCGGACTGATCCGACAGGAGCCTTATGTCAGTATCAATGTGCTGAGAAGAAATTTTATGGATATTTTGGGAATTTATTCCCTGGTTGCACAGTCATTGGACGGCGCACTGGAAGAAATAGAGTTGGATGGTGATAATTGTCATTATCAGAAAATCATGATGATGGAAAGCCTCAGGGAAATAGAAAAATGGTTTCTGAAATTTAATGATATTTTTATGGAAAAATTCTGGATTGCCTACAAATGCAGTAGATCTGAAATCCTGCAGAAAGTAGTAAAATATATAGAAGCGCATATCACGGAACCAATCCATCTGTCAGATGCAGCTGCTGGAACAGGAGTTTCCTCAGCTTATCTCAGCACCATGTTCAAAAAAGAAATCGGTTATAATTTCATAGAATATGTAAACCTCCGAAAAATAGAACTGGCCAGACAAATGCTTCAGGATGGAAAAATGGTCTATGAAGTCTCAGAACTTCTTGGATTCGAAAATAGCACTTATTTCTCCAGAGTGTTTAAACGCTATACAGATGTATCGCCGGATACTTATCGGAAACAAATGTAAACTGAATTCAGATAAATAAGTTGACAATCCTCCCCGCTTATGATATAAAAAGAAAGTCAAAACCAATCATTAACAGGGAAAGAGGAGAGTCTTATTATGAGTCAGTCATATGCAAAAAGCCCTGCTGCAGAGAGAAAATTTACAACCAGAGAAATGGTACTGGTTGGTATGTTTGCAGCAGTTCTTGCAGTAATATCACAGATTTCACTGCCAATGCCTACCGGTGTACCGATTACCATTCAGGTATTTGGCGTAGCGCTTGTAGGAGCAGTACTTGGTTCCAGACTTGGAACTACAGCAACACTGGTTTACGTTCTGTTGGGAGCCATCGGTCTTCCGATCTTTGCTAATTTCTCAGGTGGAATCAGCAGCATTGTAGGAGTTACCGGAGGATACATCTGGGCATGGCCGATCATGACCTGGCTTTGTGGAATCCGTCCGAAAACAGAGAACAAGACAAAGAACCTTGCAATCTCAATCGGATTTGCACTGATCGGACTTCTGATCGTTGAGACAATCGGTGGTCTGCAGTGGCACTTTGTAGGAGGCTCCATGAGCATCCCGGCAATCGCAGTATACTCCTTAACAGCATTTATTCCAAAGGATATTGTGATCACAGTTCTTGCAGTTCTGATCGCAATTCCTATCAGAAAAGGAATCAACAATGCAGGAAACCGCTGATAACAGTAACAGGATAAAGAATAGCCTGCCGAAAGATACTCGGGGAAAGCAGGAAAACATAAAGATCCACGGAATCGGACTTGACAAAGCAGGACGGTGTACACACTATCACACACAGCTTGATATAGCTGCATTGCTCTGCGCGAAGTGCAGGAAATATTACGCATGTTATTCCTGCCACGATGAATTGGAAGATCATTCATTTGTGGCAACAACACCGGAAGAAGCTTATCCTGTTTTATGCGGAAACTGCGGCAGGAAACTTACACTTCAGGAATACAAAAAAGGCAGCTGCCCTTACTGCCACGCAGGATTTAATCCAAAATGCAGTTTACATGAGAATATTTATTTCTGTTGTACTATGTAACGTGCTTTGAAAAACATTCCCGTAATCTGCACGTCTCACTTTGCAGTATATTTTGCAGAAAGTCTTTTTAAACACAATCTAATGCAGAGGATACAAAATAACAAAAAAATTTTGTATCCTCTTTTTATTTTGCGAAAAATTTGTTATACTTACATGAGTTAGCATAAACTAACCTCAAGAAACATATTTCTTAAATATGAATATAGATAAAACAGGAGGAATAAATCAATGGATATAAATGTATTCTATGGAATTCTGATTCCTTTTCTTGGAACTTCTGCAGGAGCTGCCTGCGTATTTTTCATGAAGAAGAATCTGAATGAACAGATTCAAAGGGCACTTACCGGCTTTGCTGCAGGAGTTATGGTTGCAGCTTCCATATGGAGTCTGCTGATCCCGGCAATTGAACAGTCTTCCGGACTGGGGAAGCTTTCATTTGTACCGGCAGCAGTGGGATTTTGGATAGGGGTGCTTTTTTTGCTCTTGCTGGATCACATGATCCCGCATCTTCACCAGAACAGTGACAAGGCAGAAGGTCCGAAGAGCAAACTTCAGAGAACTACCATGCTGGTTCTTGCAGTAACTTTGCATAACATTCCGGAGGGAATGGCAGTAGGAGTCGTATATGCAGGCTATTTAACAGGTCACGCCAGATCACTATAATGGGAGCCATGGCTCTTTCTATCGGGATTGCCATTCAAAACTTTCCCGAGGGAGCCATTATTTCTATGCCCCTGCGTTCTGAGGGAATGGGAAAAACCAAAGCCTTTGCAGGAGGAGTCCTGTCCGGAATCGTAGAACCTATCGGTGCAGTCCTCACAATCCTGGCTGCTGGCCTCATTGTCCCGGCACTTCCATATCTTTTAAGCTTCGCTGCCGGAGCTATGCTCTATGTAGTAGTGGAAGAACTCATACCCGAAATGTCTGCCGGAGAACACTCCAACATTGGAACTATTTTCTTCGCTGTAGGATTCTCTCTAATGATGATTCTGGATGTAGCTCTCGGATAAAAAAAGCTGTCCGGTTTATTACCGGGCAGCTGTCTTGGCGTTGAGAGATATTTTACGAGCAGTAGTGGAAAACTGTGAGGTGGTAGAGTCAGTCAAATGGCGGGATTCTGATCTGTACAGATATAAAATGCCGCCAAAGAACCCCAAAATCAGTCCTGTATATCCGCCACTGCAAAGGACAACAGTTACCTTTGTAACAAAGGACATACCGCCGATTATGCAGATTAAAAATCCTGCCAGAAGACCGATCGTTGTCCAGCCCATAAGTGAAACAGCCAGAAAAGCTGCGGAAGCATGTGAGTCTTTTACCTGTTTATTAATAGAATTCCATAATGTCTTATACATAATGATTCCTCTTTTCTATTTCTATTCTTTGGTTTTTATTATAGAAACAGTTTGTAAAATACACATGCGCACTAATGAAAAATCTCTGTAAAATTTCTTTTTCTGTGATATCAAGTCAGAGGTAGCCAGCGTGTGTTTGAGAAATCATATTATACAAACAGCATATCGTGGTTGATAGTCTTGTAAAATAATTTTCTGCATTCTTCGATGTCCTGTGTCTGTCCAAGAACCCACATCATTTTGGTGACGGAAGCCTCAAGAGTCATATCATAGGATTCCAGAACCGGGAATTTCTCCTTAATCACTTTTCCTACCTGATAGACCTCCATGTCGCTGCCCTCGTGAGTTACCTGAGTAGCCATACATACAAGCTTACCGGCACTGATCCAGTCAGAAAGTGCATTCAGAAAACTGTCATTTCCATAGTTTGGAAGACCGCCTACTCCGAAGGCTCAATAATCAGCCCGTCATAGGAAGCAGCCAGAGTGTCCAGAATCCGGCCATCTGTTCCGGGAATCAGTTTCATAAGAAAGATGTTGGTATTCATCTGATGATAGAATACCAGTGGATGCGTGTTGTGATCCTTGTCATCAATATAAAATATGATCCTGTTATCGTGAATTGAGGCAATATCAGGATAATTAATGCTGGAGAAAGCATTGTAGCTTTTGGAGAATTCCTTTTTGGCTCTGGTACCGGCGATTACTTTGCCGCCAAATACAATGGAAACACCGTGAGCTCTGTCGTGGGAGGCAAAACGCAGACTGTCCAGCAGATTGGAGCGAGCATCTGTGATAGCCAGATCAATTGGCTTCTGGGCTCCAGTGATCACTATAGGACGGCGGTTATTCTGGATAAGATATGACAGGGCAGCTGCGGTGTAAGCCATGGTATCAGTGCCGTGACAGATCACGAACCCGTCGTAGAATTCGTATTTTTTTTCAATGAGCTGTGCCAGCTGTAGCCAGTGGGCAGTACGCACATTGGTACTGTCCAGAGAAAAAGGCTGCACTGTGTCAATCGTGCAGAACTCTCTGGCAGCAGGGATATATTTCAGCAGTTCTTCAGCGGAAATCTGCGGGGAAAGTCCTTCCTGGGTATATTTTGAAGCAATTGTACCGCCGGTAGCGATAAGTAGAATTTTTTTCATAGTGTACTCCTGAATCTTGATTATTATAGATATTTCAGAGGATAATAATATTTCTATTATACACAGAGGACGGAGAAAGGACAAGGCAGATCTGTTGATACTCAGCCAATCAATTTCTCATTTACATACTCAAATCCGAGACGTTCACAGTATCAGCAAATCGTTCTCCTGCAATGCCTTCATCTTTGAAGAGAAGGATTGCTTTTTCTATGACTGCCATTACCTCTTCTTCCTCTGTGAAAATTCTTGTAAGAGCCTGACCGTGTGAGATTCTTTTACCCCAACGGCCTCCGATATAGATCTTATAACCATTCTGATATTCCGGTACTGCGCCGAATGGACATTTTCCTTTGCAGCGTCCGCAATGGATACATTCTTCAGGATCAATGTAAAGTTTACCGTCAACTAATTTCGGGACATGGACAGGACAGCTCTTTTCAATCTGACATTTCTTACATCCCCGGCATTTCTCTGCATCCGGTTTTGGGATTCTCTGACCTATAATTCCCATATCATTCAGATTAGGTTTTACACAGTTATTAGGACATCCGCCAACTGCAATCTTGAATTTGTGCGGGAGCACTACATCGTGATAACCCACATAAAAACGCTCATGAATCTTCCTGCTGAGTGCAAAGGTATCAATCAGACCATACTGGCAGGTTGTTCCCTTGCATGAGACAACAGGACGCACTTTGGCTCCGGTTCCGCCTGTCATCAGGCCGTGTTCTCCAAGGAAAGCAATGGTTTTCTCAATATTATCATAAGGAACTCCTTGGATTTCCATACTCAGGCGGGTTGTCATAGTGATCTGGCCATTTCCGAATTTGTCTGCTGCATCTGCAATAGCACGATGTTCATCTGTGGTAATATGTCCATTTCCTGTGATGACCCGAATATTAAAGATGTCATCATATCGTTTGTCCTGAAGACATCCGAGACCCTTTACCCGCTTGATTTCCTCGGGACTCAGCTTTTTGTTGTCAGATGTTACTGGTTTTTCGTCATTCATCATTCAGTATCTCCTTTATATAGCCGTTACTGTTCTCTGATGTATACGGCGTTTCTTTTATTGATTATAGGCTTTATGAATGATAAAATCAATTTATGAGTTTTTATTATAAGATAAGTAATACTTATGAAATTCTGATATCAATAGAATGGGAGAGTTCAAAAAGATTATGTTAGATCACAGAACGGAAACCTTTATGGCTGTATGCAATGTTATGAATTACAGGGAGGCGGCAGAGCTGTTACATATTACCCAGCCGGCAGTTACCCAGCATATCCAGTTTTTGGAGAAGGAATATGGCTGCCGTCTTTTTCTTTATGAAAACAGAAAACTGATCAAGACCCCTGCAGCGCAGATGCTGGAGGATTACCTGCGATCGGTTCAGCAGCGTGAAAATTTTCTCAGGGAAAAGATAAAAAACAATGGTCTCCGGGAACTGCGTATCGGTGCAACCAAGACCATTGGTGACTATGTGATCACAGACAGGATTCACGATTTTTTAAATCAGCCGGATACGGCATTGACTCTGATCGTGGATAACACAAAGCATCTTTTGCATCTATTGGAACAAAATACTCTGGATTATGCCATCATAGAAGGATTTTTTGACAAAAACAGATTCGGAAGCCAGTTATATCGCCGGGAACCTTTTGTGGGGATTTGCCCGAAGGATCATCCTTTGCAGGCCGTGAAGTATCTGTAGAGGAGATTCTGAAAGAAACTCTGATCCATCGCGAAAAAGGCTCCGGAACGCTGGCTATCCTGGAGGAAAAGCTTCTGGAGCATAATGAATCTTTGGAGCGTTTTCACCGGCATATATGTATTTCCAGCTTTAAAATGATCATCGACCTGATCAAGTCCGGGTATGGAATTTCATTTGTATATGAAGTACTTGCCCAAAGCGACCCGGAGCTTGGAATCTTTACACTGAAGGGTGAGCCCATAGTCAGAGAATTTAATGTTATTTATCTGAAGCATGCGGATGTGAGGGAGAAGATGGAATGGTTTTTATGACCGCGTCTTTCGCACTCTGCTGAACTGTCTTAAATGCATTATTTGGCATGGACGAACATAAACTAAAACGGGTATGTTCTCCTTGGCAAATCTGTTTGGAAAGGCTATGATGTACCTAGTGATCGCACTATGGAAACTTGAGAAGCCCATAGTCCGGAAGGCTCCTTCGGGGGCCTTTCGTTATTTATACGAACAAAATATTAAAACTGGTGAGAGGTGGTGAAAAACTTGGAGAAAAAGCAATTTTCAACATATGATGAACAGATTACTTTTCTGGAAGAAAAGAAAGATCTGATAATTACTGACAAAGAATATGCCAGAAGGATGTTGCTTAAAATCGGTTATTTCTCACTGATCAATGGATATAAAGAAGCTTTTAAAGAATCCGTCAGCAATCAGTTTCAAAAAGGTACAACCTCAATGTGGTCAACCTAGCGTCAACTTAAGGGCATATTAGTGAATATCTTCCAATGCAAACTACAAAATAAATCGGTTTATGACAGAAAACAGTTGCTGTTTTGTTGGAAACCAGAAGATTTATAAAAATGACCGCATTTAAATAAGCCTATTGACGAATGCTGGTTCTATTTTAAAAAGAAACTTTTTTATTTCGGAAATGCGAACGTCCCTTGGATTTCAATTTCTTCCTTGGAAATGTACCGCCCGCCATTATCGCCGCCGGGATGGGTATTTCCAGCAGAATGAGCTGCCTAAGAATTGTGAAAATCAAAATTCAGTAATAACGGAATATAGAAAATCAGGAAGTTAATCTTTTATCAAAAGAAGAACTTTGCAAACGGCAAAATCAAATCAGATGGATGTCTTTTTGCACTATATTTTGACTATTCACGCAAAAATATAGACGGAGA
>ENA-OQIO01000553-OQIO01000553.1-human-gut-metagenome-genome-assembly--contig:-NODE-553-length-19786-cov-3.648049_pt1 | contig 19786 bp, 33 predicted proteins | sample MGYA00242573_ERZ504737 | MGnify/ENA primary metagenome ERZ504737 (study PRJEB26092, sample SAMD00036203) | human gut metagenome | host: Homo sapiens | study: EMG produced TPA metagenomics assembly of...
ATTAAAGGATGAATTGAAAGCGTAGCCTATGTTTGCCAAAGTACACCCCCCTGAAGACGTGCAAAGCGGCAATACTGCGAGTTGTCACGATCTTGTGCGCTATTTACAGAAGGAATCCGGCGATGGCCTGTCCTTCTTCTCCCATACGGAGCAGGACGTTAGTCCAGAAAAGGTCATTGGCGATATTGATGCGAACAGGAGCAAGCTCTCGGCCAATGATGCCAAGTTTTATATGCTTTCCCTGAATCCCTCCCGGTCCGAACAGATACACCTGATCGGACGTGAGGTCGGGAGCCTCGAAGAACTGACCCCGGAAGAACGGCAGGCGGTTTTCCGCAAGCTGGAGCGGTTCACACGCTCGGCGATGGATGAATACGCGGCCAACTTCCAGAGGGATAGTGTGCGCTCTGGAGGTGACTTGTTGTATTATGCTAAAATCGAAACACAAAGAACTTACAGTCCTACCGACGAGGAAGTGAAAAAGGGCATGGCGAAGATAGGGGAGGTAAAGCCGGGGCTGAACCTGCACGTCCATGTGCTTGTTTCACGCAAGAGCCTTGACGGGAAAGTGAAACTTCTCCGGCGGCCAAGTCTGCCGGTAACTCCTGGGAGCTGGAGGGAAGGGGCACGGTTAGACGGGGGTTCTCACACGAGAACTGGAAAGTCCGGGTACAGGAGCGTTTTAATGCGGATTTCCAATATCAGGCGGCAGAGACGGACTGTTATGTCCCCCCTTCTGTTCCTGACACCGTGCGCAATCCTGATTTGATGGCTTTGCTCGAACAGCAGCGGTTTACCGCTGCCAATCAGATAGTCGCCGCCATGAAAGGGCTGGACTATGAACACGAGGTACGACGGGGCGTACACACCTTTTCAAAGGACGGTAGTTCCTTTCAGGTGTCGCACAAGGAACTGAAAGCCTTTGAGCATCCGCTTTCCGATGCCCAGATGCGCAGCATTGCCGAACGGTTCGACCTCACACGTTACGAGGCAAACCCGGCAGGCTACCACGAAAACGGATTGCAGGTCAGGGATATTTCTTTCTCTACCTATGTGAAGGAGGCGGAAGAACAGCAGGACAAGAAGTTAAAGGCGGTTGCCTATAAGGTGGTCTATGACGAGCAGAACAGGGTAACCGTTTCTTTCGCTACTGTCCGGCAGTATGCTTATGAGAACAAAATAAATCTGGTCAAGACCGAACCCACAGCCGAAGCCGTGCTTTCCAAGGTAAGGAACGCCGACCTGAAAAGGCTGCTTACCGAATATCGGTTCACTTCGGCCAATCAGATAGTCGTCGCCATGAAGGAGCAGGGCTATGAACATCAGGTTCGCAAGGGCATACATACGTTTTCCAGTGATGCGCAGCGTGTAAGCATACGCCACAAGGATCTGGCAAAGTTTGCGACCCGAAGCTGGAAGGCGCACACATGGAGGACATTATCGGACGTTTCAACCTGTATAAGTACAGGCAGGAGGGCGTTTCCTATCGTGAAAACGGTCTGAAGGCGCAAAACATATCTTTCAAGACCTACCAGAAGATACCGCAGGAAGAGGTCGGCGAAGACACCCTTGTGATGGCTGAAGAACCTGAAAACGGAATGTCGGGCAAAGATGGAGGTTCTTCAGCCCAGCCGCCGGAGGACGGACAGAAGTCCCGTTTCGTGAGGGTGCTGAAAGAGGTTTCCTATGATGTGCTGTTTGACGAACAGACAAAGACCTATGTGCCGGTTTCTTCAATCCGCAAATACGCTTTTGAGAATGACATCGCACTGATAGACCGTTTCAAGCACGCCTATGCCGTGCGCAATGACGATTTGAGGGCGTGTCTGGAGAATCCCGAATACCTTACTGTCAGGCAGATAAACAAGGCTATGAGGGAGAAGGGATATACCGTCAGCCGTGACGAATCCGGCAACTATACCTATACCAGAGGCGATACGTCCTTTTCCATTGACAGGCGCGACCTGTTGGCGTTTACCGGGTATGCGAAAGACAACGCCGGACGTGAACGCCAGCGCAGCACCCGAACCGCTGCGCACAGGTCTGCCGACATTTTAGGGGGTACGGTCAAACAAAAGCTGATGAACGAAATACTGGGCGACAGCTTCAGGACTGAGCGCATGATCGCCGGGAAAGTGAAGACTGCCGTCAGCTTGGCTAAGAACCCGGCCAACGTCAAGATGATGCTGATTAGACAAATCGGCAGGTTCCTGAATCCATTTAAAGAATTATAGCCTATGATGATGTATGTCATTATTGCAATCGCGGCACTCGTTCTGGTGATTGTGACCGTGCTTCTCCTGCCTGGCACGGACAAGAAAAAGAAGCAGGATGGCACGTACCGTTTTGAACTGTTCGCCGACGGTGGCCGACGTATTACATTCGGCAACCCTTTTAACGGCTTTCTTGTCTATGGTGGGGCTGAATCCGGCAAGACCAAATCAATCGGCAAGCCCCTGCTGGAGCAGTTTGTCAAAAGCCGCTTTGCCGGGTTTATCTATGATTACAAGGATTTTGACCTGACACGCACGGCGTACAACCTTGTAAAAAAGCATGGATATCCGTATAAGTTCTATTATATTTCCTTTGTCGATATGGAGCGCACATACCGCACCAATCCCATTGCACCGGATGTAGTGGGCAATGAGAGCCTTTTCTTGCAGCTTGTCAGCGACCTGCTGACGGCGTACATGGAGAAGGACAGCAAAAAGGATGAATGGTTCGGTGGGGCGCTGGGTATCATGTGGGGCGTGTCTATCCGGTTTTACAAGGATTATCCGCAATATTGCACGATACCGCATATCGTCAATTACGTGTGTTCTGCCGGAGCGGAACGCATTACGGAGTTCCTGAACGGCAGCCACCAGAGCCGGGCATTGGCAAAGGGGTTTCTCGATGCTGCCGACAGTCCCAAGACACAGGCTTCCTATTTGAGTTCGCTTACCCGTAATTTGGGTATCTTGGCGAACAACAAGGAGATTAGCTATGTCCTGACGGGCAATGACTTTGAGTATAATTTGCTTGACCCTGCCAATCCGAAACTTATATCCGTTGCCAATTCGTTTCAGATTGAGAGCCTTATCTCTCCCATCATATCGCTTATGCTTTCCATCAGTTCACGGCGTTTCACGATGGCGAATAAAATACCTTTTGTCTATGTCCTTGACGAAGCCACCACCTTCAGGATTGCCGATTTCGAGAAAATGCCTCAGTCCTTCGTGAATACCTGTGTGCGTTTCTTGTGCTTACCCAATCTTCGGCTAAGATTGAGAAGCTGTACGGCAAGTATGACCGCAGCAGTCTGGAGGCGAATTTCGGCAATGTGTTTTTCGGGCGTACCAAAGATGTGGAAGCCCTTAAAACCTATCCGCTGGTGTTCGGCAAACAGGAGAAAAAGAAGGTTTCCCGCACCACCGGGAGCGGGCGGGGTGGCTCGAACCGCAGCCGCACCGTTTCCATGCAGAAAGAGGAAGTGTACGAAAGCAGTTTCTTTACTTCCCTGAAGCCCGGCGAGTTCGTGGGCAGTGCGGCACATTCCAATATGCCGAATTTCCACTTGCGTTTCAAGATGTACGACCAGACGGAAGAACCCTTTCCCGTTGTCCGGGCAGTCCTTCCGTCTGATATTGACGAGAATTATAACAGGATAATCAAGGACTTGCAGAAGGTGGTCTGATTTATCTGTTTTTATGTAATAATTCTATTACATTGATAAGTAGATTGATTCCTTTAAATAGATTGTATAACATAGTAAAATAATCACATGATTCATAGTTATTATACGCTTCAATAATGTGGAATCCTAATTCAGGCAATAAATGGAATATTTTTTTCATTGTGTCGTGTTTTTTGTTTATAAATACTTTAATTGCCTTTAGCGAGGTTTTGTGTTCCTTCTCTAAAGGAATACAAAAGAGCAATTTATTTGTCATATTATGAAGGACAAAAATTATAGGTGTGGAATGTGGGGAAAACAGTTGGGTAGAAGTGTGTATATTGGGGCATGAATCCACACTTCTGCTTTTTGTATAGTTTCCTTTTAATATGTTGTATATTAGTTTATTAAGTAAAATATGTTTTAATAAAGTTTCTTTGGAGCAGTTTTTGTAGAGTATATTTTTATAAGTACACTTTCGGCTTTTGATTCTTCATGACTGGCGGGGTATTTTATGTGCGAGTAAGAATAGCCTGAATACTAATCTATAAAATAAAATCCTTATGAACACAGTTCTGACCGTAATCCTGCAAATCAGCGGTGGTTTGAAAACCGAAGTAAATTCTTTCCTTAGTGAGTATGCCGTTCCTGTGATTGCCATGCTTCTGATAGTCGGCGTGGGTATCGGGGTAGTGATGAACTACGACAAGATTATTGACCGTGACGGGCAGGGCACACGCAAGGAGGGTATCGTCAATCTTCTTTGGGTGGTCGGCTATATCATTATCGGGCTGGCTATCATTGCCGCAGTCATAGCCCTTGTGAACAGTAAACTGAAAATGTCCCTGTGATGGATTTCCCGGTGCGCAAGGGGCTGGAAACCCCTTTGAAAGTACACGGCATGAGTACGAAGTTCTTTCTCGTTTATTGTATCATCTTGGCTGTGCTGGTTCTTTTTTCTGTTGGCTTTCTGACAAACGCCATGAGCGGAGAAGGCTCTTTCTTGGCGTTTATCGTCGCACTGGTGGTCTGTGCGCTGCTGTCCGTGTTCTTGCGGGTGCTGTTTATCAACCTCTCGATGGTGCGCAGGTTCAGAAAATTCAGAAGGCAGGTATTCGTCATATCCAATAAAGACTTGCTGCACAGCCTTTAAATCAAAGGCTTATGAAAATTACGGCTTCACAGGCTTATTGTATCCTCGATACGGTAGGTTCTGCCATTCTTACCAAATCCGGCGACGTGTCCGTCGCTTATCTGATGGAGCTTCCCGAAGCGTATTCGCTTGACACCTCCGACTTGGAACAGAGGCATGGCGAGTTTTTCCGGGCGTTCCGTTATGTGCGCGACGGCTTCATTCACAAGCAGGACGTTTTCTTGCGCCGCAAGTTCAAGTCCGACTATGTGATTGAGGGCGACAGCTATATACAGAAAGCCGAAAGACGGTATTTCGAGGGCAGGGAATACCTGCACCATTTCTGCATACTTTCCTTTACGCTTTCCTCGCTGGCAAGTCTGGAGAAAGCGTATCAGGCAAACCCGATGGCGTACCGTGAGAAGATGGCGAAGGCTGACCGCGACAGGCTTTCCGGCTTTCTGGAGGCGGTCGATAGTGCGGTTTCCATTATTCGGAACGTCAGAGGCACACAGATAAGGCCCCTGAATGTGTCCGAACTGAAACAGCACCTTTTCCGTTATGTGAACGGCTTCCATGACGACGAGGGGCTGCGGGACATCCAGTGTGCCGACATGATCCGTATCGGGCAGAAGCGGGGCGTGTTCTTCTCCGTATGCGACGAAAGGTATCTGCCTGACCGGATGAAACATACGTTACGGATACCACTTTGCAGGAGGCGAACAGTTGCCTGTATATGTCCATGCTCGAAAGGCTGGGCGTACACCTGCCCTGCTCGCACGTGGTTAATCAGATATGGAGGTTTGCCGGGAACAGTTACCGTGAGGAACTGGCAGAGCGAGTGAAGCTGTTCGGGCGGTACAGGGAGTTTGACAAGTCCATTAAAAGCCGCTATGAGGGGCTTTCCGCGTATGAGCAGGAGATTATCAACGAAGAAAACGTGCTGTGTAAGACGCATTTCAACATCCTTTTGCTCGAAGATGAAGATGCGGTTCTTGACCGTTGCGTCGAACAGGTGAAGACGGCTTTCACCAATGCCGGGTTTAAATATTATGTGCCTTCCTATGAAGGGCTGTATAATATTTTCATTGGCTCCGTAATCGGGCGTGAGAACTGCTCGATACGGATTATCTGTTTCTTTCCGACCTTCATTCCTCCCTGTGCATGAGCATCAACTATTCCACGTTCAAGAATGACAGGGAGGGCATTCTCTTTAATGAACGCCTGTTCCAGACACCCATCCGCAAGGATATTTGGGATGCGGCCAAAAAGCGCATACCGGCACGCAACATGATTGTGGCGGCAAGTACGGGAGGCGGCAAGTCGGTGGTATCGCTCAATATCATACAGCAGTGCATCGAACAGAAATACAAGCTGATTGTGGTCGAGTTCGGCAAGAGCTTCTACCAGCTTACGCAGCTTTACGGCGACAAGTCGCTGCATATTGATTATGACGGCACGTCGCCGCTGGGCATAAATCCTTTCTATACGGCTGGAGCCAAACCGGATAATGAGAAAATAAAGACACTCGTAAACCTTGTGCTGAAGTTCTGGCGCACCAAAAGTATTATGGAAGACACAAAACAGGTCGTTTCCCTGACGAAGATTGTCCGGCAGTATTACGAGGATAGGGCAGACGGCCATTCCTTCCCCGACTTTTACGGATATGTCCGTCAGCAGGGAGGGGCTTGTATGACAAGCTGAACATCCTTCCTGAGTATTTCGACATCGACAGCTTTCTCCATGTATGCTCCGAGTTCATGCCCGGCGGGTTCTATGAGAATGTGTGCCGCCATTCTCCGCTGGAGAATGAGTTGCACAACCGTGATTTTATCGTGTTCGAGCTGACGAAGATAAAGAAAGACCCTTTCCTTATCTCCGTGATTATGACGATTCTCTTTGATACGATAGAGAACAAGATTCTTTCCGACAGGTCGGTGCGGGGTATGCTCATTTTTGATGAATACGCCGAAAGCCAGTCCATTAGGGACACGTTTTCAGGTGCTGATATTCATTCCACCGTCGCTTTCTGTTACCAGAAGCTCCGTAAGGAGAACGGGGCGGTCGGCACGATTGTGCAGTCGATGGCGCAGCTTCCCGACAATGAATATACCAAAGGTATCATTGCCAATACGCAACTGCTCTATGTGCTTCCGGCCAATGAGATTGTGTACGACCAGACCGTCGAGGCGTTCCATATCAAGAACAGGAGCCATATCAACCTGATGAAGTCCATCCGCAACGACTTTTCGGGCATACGCCCGTACTCCGAGATATTCCTCCGTTTCATGGATAACTACGCTACGGTGGTGCGGCTGGAACTCTCGCCCGAAAAGCTGCTGGCGTTCCAGACCGACGGCGAGAAATGGAACAGGTTACAGGAGATTTACAGAGAAACCGGAAGCCTTGAAACGGCTATCGAACAGTATAAACAATTAAAACAGAATGATTATGAAACGGATTTTGCTATGTAGTTTGATGGTGGTGTGCCTGTGTGTGAATCGTGTGTCTGCCCAGTGGGTGGTGTCCGACCCGACACTCACGCAGCTTTCGCAGATGACGTGGGCCAAAGAGCTTAAACAGGCCTATGAACAGTTCGAGGTGCTGGATAAGTCCCGCAATATCCTGACCGAAAGTCTGGACTTGTATAGGCAGGTAAGCGGGGTTATCAAAAACTCCAGGATGGTGCTGAACGTGCTGAAATTGCAGGGCGAAATGTTGAAGCTCTCGGCCACCGAGTGCTCCCGTTCCGATGTCTATACGCCTGAAGGCTATGCTGCCTATACCAAGGTGCTCAACGAGATAATGGACGAAAGCATTACCTCATTTGACCTGTTGCGTACCGTCATATCTCCTGATATGAAGATGACGGACGGTGAGCGGCTGAAGATTATTATCGACCTCGACAAGAAACTCCGTGAGCAGCAGGACAGGCTGCTCGACGAGCGGTCAAGGTTCAATACCGTTAATGATGCGATCAAGCGGATTGCCGCACTTAAATCCAATTAGCTATGGAAGTGATAGATAACGTGATACAGGCTTACGAGGCTGTAAAGATGAATGACGTGAGCAAGGGCGTTATCGCCTTGTGTTCGTTCATCGCTATTATTATTGTCATCCAGAAGTTTGTTACCGCTTGGCGGGAGGCTTTCAGCGAGGGCGAAAAGACTGCGACATGAAGCAGTTCTTCAGGCTGTTCTATATCTACATTTACGTGTTCGGCATTATCATGGCCGCCCCGTTTGCCTTTACGATTGTCGAAACGGCACTGGGAGCCATACAGGACGAACTGATAGAACGGTATCAGAGTGACGTGGATTTGAGCATAGACGAGGCGATTATGACCTTTACAAGAGATTACATCGAAGATGTGCAGAGACGGCACAACTGGGTCGGGCAGCAGATTCAGGAGGTAGTCATGCTTCCTGTCAATATCAGTGTCTATACCGTGCTGCTGTATGCCACGAAGTACATCTTCTTCTTTTTTGCTGCGGCAAGGTACTTGTACCTTATCCTGCTGGAGATTGTTACGCCCATTGCGATAATCCTTTATTTGGATGATAAGACAAGGCATTATACCCATGCCTATTTGAAGAACCTTTTCGTATGCTACATGATGATTCCGGCGTTCCTGATAGCCAATGCGCTGGGTGGCATCATTTCCGAGAATGTCATGCATATGTGCGGACAGAACAAATACACCATGCTGGGGCTGTTGTTCGCCTTCATCTTTAAGCTGTTCCTGTTCGCCAAGAGCGTGAAATACTGTCGTGAACTCTTTTAATACCTGTGAGCCATGAACAAAGACGATATTCTGAAAGATTTTGATACGCTGGCTGAAGCCAAGCGAAAGGGGGCGGTAAACCTTAAACTGTGTCTGGGGTTTGCCTGATTGTGGTCGTGCTGGTGCTGGCATGGGGGTTGACCGTCAATTTTTCCGCACTGGATAAGGTGGTTGTGGTCGAGCGTTCCGGCGAATACCTGAAAACCCACGCCGAAGATTCCGAAGCACTGTTTCTGGCACTGGTCAAGAACACGTGCGCCGAGGCGACACGCTATGCTAACAGTTTTGACCGAATCAGCCTGAAACGCAATCAGGCGCACGCCGCTTTCTATGTGAACAAGAACGACCTGAACGCCGTGTTCTCGAAATACTATAATGACAAGGCGTATTTTGACGCGGCGCAGAACGGGGCACTCTATAAGTGCGAGATTGACAGTGTGCAGCATATTTCCGGTGCCAATGAGCCGTACCGGGTTGAGTTCACTTCCATTCTGACCGTTTACGGCGTGTCCGGCCAGCAGCTCCGCTTCCTGATCCGCACGCGCGGAGAACTGGTAAGGACAACGCCCCAGTTCCCCGAAAACGTAACGGGTTTTTTCTTCAACCAGTTCTTGCAGCAGATTGTGCGCATCGAGCAGGACACACCTAAAGAATGAGCCTATGGATAAGACGACGAAGACGAAAATCATTCTTTTTGCCTCATTAGGTATATTCGTGCTGGGGGTACTGGCGGTTGTGCTGGCTTTGGGTGGTTCTGATGATAAAGAAGAATTGCAGAGTGCGGACACGTCGCTCCGTGCGCAACAGCAGAGCGACTTCACGCTTGATGACATGATGCAGTCCCAGACAGGCAAACCTGAATACGAGAACTTCACAGACGAGGTGTACCGTGAACGTGCGCAGGGCATTTACACCGAAGACCCCGAAGTGCTTGCACTTCAGCAGCAGCTAAGGGAGAACCGTAAGGCTGACAGTCTGCCGGTAGCGAAGCCGAAGCCGCGCAGCGTGAAGAAGAAGCCCGTGCAACCCAAAAAGCAGGAGCCTGAAAAGCCGAAGCCTGAAAGCCGCTTCTTTTCCGGCGACAAGGAGAAGAATATGGGCAATACCATCGAGGCGATGGTTTCAGGCGACCAGAAGATAACTTCCGGCAGCGTGATAAAACTGGTTACGCTTCAGGAGATGCAGACACCCGGCGGGCTGGTGCTGTGCAAGGGCACGGCACTTTTCGGGCTTGTCAGGCTCGAAAAGGACAGGATAAACATCAGCATTGAATCCGTCAGGGTGGGCAACAGCATCTACGAGCTTAAAAAGACCGTCTATGATCAGGACGGCTTGCCCGGTATCTATGTGCCGCTGAACATCAAGGCAGAAGCGGGCAAGGAGGCTGCCGACGAGGTGGTGGGCGACCTGAATACGGGCATTTATGGGGCGGACGTGTTGAGTACGGGCGTTAATGCCGTGACTAACGCTGCAAAAAGCGTGTTCCGCAAGAAAAACAACCAGATAGTCGTAACGGTCAAGTCTAATTATAAACTGTATTTAAAATGAAAGCACTTTATTTGAGTATATGGGTACTGTTGGCCGCAGTGTCGGCAACAGCACAGATTCGTCCGGTCGAGAGCCTGCCTATATCCGTGAATTATTCCAAGACGATACACCTTGTCTTTCCTTCAGCGGTGAAGTACAGTCAGGCAGTTACCGACTTTGTGGCGGTGGATAACCCGGAGAACGTGCCTAACATTCTCCGTATCAAGGCCAACAGCAGGAGCTTCAGCAAGCAGACCACCGTCAGCGTGGCGACTGAAGGAGGTTTCTTCTATTCGTTCAACGTGTCGTATGCTGACACTCTGGAGCATACGAACTATTTCCTGCCCGATATGAGAAGCATAAATCCCGATACGGTGTTTATCAATGAGGTTTCACAGACGCACCTTATCGCACCCGAAAAGGTGATTTACATTGATTACGGCGATACCTGCATCCATGTGAGCAAGGCGGAGAATACCGAGAACATTATCCGCATGATAGCCCGAAGCGGCGACGTGCAGCGGTTCCCCAAGCAGACCAACGTGTCGTTTGCCACCGAAGGAGGCGGTTTCTTTACCTTTGACGTGGACTATCGGGAGAAGCCCGAAGCATTTGTCTATGAGGTGGGAGAGAAAAAGCCGGATAGACAGGCGAATGTCATTCTTACCGACAACATTATTCCCGCTGGCGAACGAGACGACGTGATGAGCCGGGTGTATAATGCCCCAAGAGGCATATTCAACAAGGGCATTGTCCGAAATAAAATAGTGTTCTCGCTCAACAACCTGCATATTTACGATAATCTGTTGCTCTTTACGTTTGAGATTGAGAACAGGAGCCGTCTGCCTTACGACATAGACTATATCCGGTATTATATCGTTGACCGGAAGACGGCGAAGCTCACCGCATCGCAGGAGGTCGATCAGAAGGCTTTGTTTTCCGAAAATTACACGCCGCGCGTAGAGGGCAACGGCAAGATGAAGTATGTGATTGCCTTTGACAAGTTTACCATTCCCGACGACAAGTTCTTCCGTATCGAGATAAACGAGGCAAACGGTGGCCGTCATGTTCTTTTCGACCTGGAGAACGACGACATTGTGAATGTTACGGAGCTTTAGCCTGTGTGCGCTTTTCCTGCTTTGTCTGACAGCGACGGCACAGGACAAGCGCACGCTGATGGTCGAGGTGTTGCAGACGGCACGTGATTTCGGACAGGTCGCCCCGGTCTGGCACATTATCAGCCGACAGGAGGATATTTTCAGGTTTGTACCGTCTGTTGCACCCCTCAAAGAGAGATACCGCATATCCGACAGGTTCGGATATCGGGTACACCCCATAAGCGGCAGACGTGCCTTTCATGCCGGGCTGGATATGGCCGCCGAATATGCGGCGACCGTACACGCCACCGCAAGCGGCACGGTTTCCTTTTCCGGCAACGTGCCGGGATATGGCAAAACGGTGGTCGTAACCCACCGCTTCGGCTTCCAGACACGTTACGCACACCTGACCCGTATTTACAGGCACAAGGGCGATGCGGTCGAGAAGGGCGAGGTGGTCGGTTTTGTGGGAAGCACCGGACTGAGTACGGGCAACCACCTGCATTATGAGGTGATAAAGAACAATAGAATGATAAACCCTATAAATTTCATGTATGGAACTGACGAATGAACTGAAGGTAGAGCGCATCAGGTTGCAACTGACCGCCAAAAGCGTGGCTGAAACGATGGGTATCAGCCGCCAGCAGCTTTCCAATATCGAGCAGTCGGACAACCTGCCCGTGATGGTGAAGTATATCGCTTTCCTGAGAAGCAGGGGCGTAGATTTGAATGATTTGTTTGACAGAATAACCAAGTTTTAAAATTCGAGCCTATGAGAAGTCTTATTTCCGCATTGTTGCTTGTGCTGGCTTTGTCAGCCTGTGATAACGAACTAAAACTGATTAGCCGTGATTTCTCCGTTGCATTGAACAGCATAGACGGGGGCACGGCGGCGGTGGGCAAGGCGGTGAACTGCACGTTCACGGTTTCCGGTCTTGACGCTGACAACGGCGACCGTCTATTGACGGTGTTTGACATCGAGGGGGGCAATGGCGTGATTATCGTTGATGGCAGCGAATACACGCCCGGAGAATCCTTTGAGTATGATTACAAGGCAAACGGCAAGCTGGCGTTTGATTTCGTGCCGACGACGGCAGGGGCTATGAGCCTGAAGATGTCCGTTGCCAGCGAACTGGTTACACGGGCTGACAGCGTGAGGCTGGAGGTTTCCACGCCTGACATGAATGTGGAGTTCCAGAACGTGCCGGATATGGTGAAGCTGTCCGAGAGTGCGGAGTTCAACCTCATGCTTGCCACAGACCAGTACGGCGTGAAGGCTTCGGCACGTTTCGTCAAGGGCAGGGGGCAGGTGTTCATTTCCGGCTATGACGCTACACGTAACGAGGGGGTGGCACTTGAGCACAACAATCTGGTGGTGTTCATGCCGGAGAGTACGGGCGAAACGCTGATTGAGTTTACCGTTTCAAGCCGTTACGGGCTGCCCGTGAGAAAACAGATTACCATACAAGTAAATCCATGATATTATGAAGAAGCTGTTTTTTATAGGCTGCCTGTTGTGCCTGACTGCCGTTTGCAGGGCACAGTATATCGGCAGCGGTTATCTGAACATGAAGTTCGGTTATGTGGTGGACGAAAGTCAGGTGCAGGGCACGGTGGGCTATGGCAGGGTGTTCAAGTCCTTCAAGGTGGGGGCGAACCTGAACTACCGCAGCCTGAACCGTGAGCAGGTGCGGGCGAACACCGTAACCATCGGTCCGGAGTTCGCCTACTGGCTTCTGAAGGGGCGCAAGTTCTCTTTGGCGGGGGTGGCTTCCGGCACGATTGGCTACCAGAGGGCAAAGGTAAAGAGCGAACTGGTGTACTTGGAGCGGAGCCGGGCGTTTGTCTATGGCTACGAGGTGGGTGTCAGACCTGAATTGCTGCTCAGTCCGAAGGTGGCACTGTTCGCTGAATACCGTTTTGAAATGCTGTTCAATTCCATACTTCGCAACAATAACCATATCGGTTTGGGTTGCGTGGTTTATTTATAAACTTAAAATTTAGTCTTATGAAAAAATTATTTTATCGGTTGGCGGTATGCCTGTGCGTGATTGGTGGTCTTGTGGGTTGTAGCAAAGATGATGAACAGTGGAGGTGAGGGGGCTATGTATCAGGTTACCGTTCAGCAGTCAGGCGATTACCGGAGCTATATAAAGTCTGTGGTGGTGGCTGCAAACGGCACATCAGTGATTAATGAGAACACAAATGAGAAGTTCAAGGGTACGGCGATTCTTGATGATGACGCATTGGCTGTACCATCCGTTACACTTTCCACTGAAGGCTGTGCGATTGAGTTTGCCGTTTCCGGTGGTGTGGTCGATGGTGACGATGCGGTTGTGAACGAGCCGATGCAGTGGGTGGTTGTTGTCTGTAAGAACGGCAAGGAGATAGACCGTAAGACGCTGACCTTTGAAGATGGCAAGCAGATTGCAACAGACGATCTGAAGCTGTATTACAAATAAAGATATGTGTGTCGTAAAAGTCCTCTGGAGTATATGCTTCAGGGGATTTTTTCTTTTTGGGCGTTTACTTTCAGGTCGGGCTTTTCGTTGCAAGTCCTCGCTTTGCTGTGAGCTTTCCCCTGCAATCCCTAACGCTATATGTGCAAATGCACGAAGTCCCCGGCAGTAGTCACCCCGCCGGAGGCGGTTATAGTTCTATATCTAATTCTTGCAAAGTATTTTTTACATACTCTACTGAATGTGTTCTTCCAAACAAATAATCTTGTAACATATTGTCTTTAATTAGATTTTTTTCATTTTTAAAATTTACTTCGCTATTACAGTTTGAATATATGAGTCTAAAGATGTCTTTTAAATGTTCTTCCTTTTCATAAGCTAACTTTTCTTTATATGAATTTATATCACGCCCAGTTAAGTATAATATAATTAATAAAGATTTTTGATTCTCTGTTAGTTTATTTACATATTCATAAACTGTATCTTTTTCCTTTTTTCTTTCATTTGGTATTTCGCCAAGTGATAACCATGCATTTGTTACATGTTTATCTCTATTTTTTCTCTTCTGCATCTAATTTTATTCTTAATTCAATATAACTTTGTATAATATCAAGAGAACTTTCTATTTCCTTTAAAAAGCATCTATTAAAATCCTCATTATATTTCAAGTAAAACAGTTGGTTTTTTAAGCATGATATTGTGTTATCAAATATTTATAGAATGCATTCATCTTGTCATGCAAATTCTTTACATTGAGATATGAACTTTTATTATGTATGACTTGAGCGCTTTTGTGATAGGGTATCTATAATCAAAAGACATTTTATCTTCTTTACTTATGGATGTGATATAATGTTCTATTGCTTTTATATCAACACACAAATTAATACGCTGAGATAGAATAACAATATCTGGTTTTAAAAAAGACCATAACTTTTCTAAGTCATGACCTATTTTTAATAATTGTTTTATTTCTTGCTCACTACAGCCATGCCTTCTACAAAAATTATCCGAATACTTATATTCATAACCTATCCGCTGGTTTTACTTTCGGAACTGATTACCAAAGTTTTTACTCCAAAGAACCAGCAAGCAACCATGAGCCGTGAAGAAGTTTCCGCCATGGTGGATGTAGTACAACGGAAGGTATCTTTCAAGAGTCTGAAAGCAAGATTATCAAAAGTTGCATCCATCTGTATGGAGTAAAAGCCAGAGAAGTCATGACTCCGTCTGTCGTGGTGGAATCTGCCGACCCAAAAATGACTGTCCAGGAGTTTTACCGCCAGCAGGAATGGAACTTTTCGCGTATTCCTGTATATGAGAATGAAAAGGAACACATCACCGGATATGTTCTGAAAGATGCAGTGCTCAAGGCCTTGTCTGATGACAAGTTCGACACTAAACTTTCCGATCTGACCAGACCGGTTCTGTCGTTCCGCGAAGAAGAGTCAGTCTATCAGATTTGGGAGAAGATGCTGGAAACGCGTGAACACATATCTATTATTATTGATGAATATGGAAGCCTGCGAGGAGTCGTTTCGATGGAAGACATCATTGAAACAATGACCGGTGTTGAAATCGTGGATGAAGATGATGTTGCTGTAGATATGCAGGCTTTGGCTAAGGAAAAGACCCGGATGCTACTGAAGAAGGAGAAATAACTCATGGAAAATCAATCGAATAAATGGCATGTCCGTCTTTGGAAAAACGCCAAACACAGACTAATGAAAACCTCTCTGGAGCAGCTGATTTGTTTCGGAGTAAAATCAGACTTGCCACAAAGGCAGATTATGGCCGTATATGCAGGCTACTCATTATTAGGAACTCTGCTTCTTCTGATGCCGATCTCCACGAAAGGAGACATACCCTTCATTGACCACCTGTTTACGGTGGTCAGTGCTGTTTCCACTACTGGACTAACTACAGTTGACGTTGCCACACAGTACACCTTTTTCGGGCAATTGGTAATTTTAGTCCTGATACAAATGGGAGGATTGGGGTATATGACCCTTTCTTCATTCATCATGCTCAAACTGACCGGGCGGTTCGGGACAGCCAAGCCCGGTTGTTTCAGACTCAATTTTCTTTTCCAGACACACTGTATTCAGAAATCATGCTGAAGAACATTGTAAAATACACCTTCCTTTTCGAGTTGGCCGGATTTGCGCTACTATGTCCCTATTTTCTTGCAACGGGGGTGTCACAATCTATATGGTCGGCTGTGTTTCACTCAGTATCAGCTTTCTGTACAGCCGGATTCAGTATCTATACGGACAACCTGATGCAGTTCCAGTCGGACGTATATGTAAATGTGGTCATCATGGTATTATGTATAGCCGGAGCCATGGGTTTTATCATGATGACGGACATAAGCAGATGGATGACCCGGAAAGACTACAGAATATCCTTTACAACCAAGGTCATTGTAACCATCACAGGAATGCTGGCTTTGTGGGGAACCGTACACCTTTTTTTTGTGAAGATTCCTTTCAGGCCATGCCTGTAGGAGATAGGTGGATGGCTGCACTTTTCCAATCCGTTTCAGCCATGACCACAGTAGGTTACAATACCGTTGATGTCAGTCAGATGGTTCCCATTTCACTGCTAATCCTGACAATCACCATGTATATCGGAGCTTCTCCGTCCGGCACCGGCGGAGGTCTGAAATCCACCACAATTTCAGCCTTGTATGCCTATACAAAAAAACGCCCTGGAAATGCGGAAAGAGGTTTCTCTGCGGGGAAATATCATACCGCATTACCGCATTGCCTCGGCCCTGACTACCGTTTTGTTTTATACCTTCATCCTGTTTGTGGGTATTTATCTGATAGGACTGTTTGAGCCGGACAGCGCGGATTTTCTGAAAATATCCTTTGAAGCCGTTTCCGCTTGGCCACAGCCGGATTGACATCCGGTATCCTCTCGGACATCACCTTGGGAAGCAAGGCGGTTCTGATCATTCTGATGTACATCGGCCGTGTAGGGGTCATTACATTCGGTAATGCGATGCTCGCCGGAAGAGAAGAAAACATCAAAGGAAGCAAAGACATGGCTGTATAGCATCTGAACTCAATTTTCCTGAATAAAAAAGGTTCCGTTCCATTTATAGAAACGAGCCGTATCGAAGCAATTAGGGTATCGATACGGCTCGTCTATTTTTTTTTTCGCAAGTCTATTTCTTTGAACGTCTAAAAAGACAGATGGCCAAGGCTGTAAAAACAGAAAATATGAGAAACATCTCGGTCTTGTGCTCCAACGGAGCAGTCCAGATTTCCTCAAACAGGTTCATCCTTCCCAGTATCTCTACAGGAGTCCAAAACAGGATGACAGCCGGAATGGCCATCCGTATATTGGCTCCCCAAACCGGAATATGCAGCTGCTTGGCAAAGACAAAGAAAGAGCCAATCAGGCAGCCCAGACCAACCAGCAATGTCACTGGATGGTTTTCCCCCAGGAACACATCATCGTAGCAAAACATCAGCAACAGATAGGATGCCCACAGGATCATCATCAGCTCCATGAAAGTAACAATGCTTGTATGGCGTGTCATCGGAAGGGCAGCAATTTCGTTTTTCCTTCCCCTGAACAGCAGACGCTGCCACCAGTTGATGAAGTTGCATCCGTTTCGGGTACTGAAAATATACATCAGCATCACCATCATCCAAAAGCCGAAAGAGGCCGGCAAAATAAGGTATTCAGGCCGAGTGACTACCTCTCCGGTTATCGGATCCAGCTCAGCCTGCGTACCGAAACGATTGGCAAAGTACATAAAAAGGAATTCAACCCAGCCGGTCCAGAAGAAAAGTCCGCCGAGAAACCCCCATAGCGTCTGTCTGGTATCCCCTGATACAAACACTCCGGCAACAACCATAGCAGCACCTAATGCTCCCATGCAAAAGCGGCATAATGGAGCATGCCTGCAGGAAGAAAATGCTCCATGAGAATCATCAGAGCATGGCCCAATGGCATGGTGCATAGCACCATCAAAAAGGAAGCCAGGGCCTTTCCAAAAAATATTTTTCTTTCACTTGTCATAAACCTATAGGAATGTGAGACAATGAATCACTGTGGGGTTTGCTGTTTGGCATTTAATTTCCTGAATGAGGACAGTTGGCTGTTCCAGGTATCCGCCCCCATCAAAAAAGGGTCGGTTTCCTCTCCAAACAGCAGGTCAAGCAGGTAACGCGGGCGCTTGCCACCTACACTCATGCTGGTAATGCAGGAAGCGCAATACACCACCACCTCTTCACAAGGCATCTCGCCAGCCGTTTGGCCATGAGGGATTCCACCTCTTCCAAAGGCAGTTTCCCGTAGAATTTCTGCCCGCAACATTTCGAATGATTTCCGCTTCGCTGCGGTTCTGACAGACGGATATTCATCCGTTCAAGCAGCCGGCGGACAACCGAGAGCACTTTCGGATCGAGCCTTGCAGAACATGTGTCCTGGATACTCATCTCCATTCCCTGATAGTCAGGAAAGGGGAAAATGTCTGTTTCCAGGAGCTTCTCCAGCAAAAAAACAGGTTCGGCATCCGGACAGATTTTTTTGTATTGCTGGTAGCACGTAACACAGGGGGTCAGAATGCATGATCCACTCATGCTCTCTTTTCTGTTCAGACAGCAGGTCGTATGCAAGGTGATAGGACCGTACAGTCTTTCTACCAATCTTTCAGCCTGTTGGCCAGCTCGGGTTTGTAGCACATCAAGCACAGCCCGGTGCATATAAATATTGAATGGATGAACTCATCATTTGGTAATAATAAGAACCGTCAGTCGGCAACCATAGCCGAACTGACGGAAGGGTGAAAACTATCTTTTTAGAAGTCTATAGACTCTCCTTCATACAAAGCGATGTAGAGCTTCTCCAGATCCTCTACGGTTGCAGGTCTGGGATTGAAGGACGTGCATACGTCCAGATGGGCGTTTTCTGCCATGCGGTGAACTTCCTTCATCCAGTCTTCTCTGGCAATTCCGTACTCCTTGATGGATGCCGGGACATGAATATCCTTCTTCAGGTTTTCTACAGCCTTGATAAACTCGCAGGCAGAAGAAAGCCCCAACAGTTTGGCCAAATCTTCAAAACGGTCTGTTGCCTTTGTATTATAGCGCATCACATTGGGCAAAGCCAATGCATTGGCGCGACCATGAGGAATGCCGAAGATGGCTCCCATCTGGTGGGCCATAGAGTGAACGATACCCAACCACGAGTTGGTGAAAGCGTAACCGGCCAGGGCTGAAGCATCATGCATGTTCTGGCGGTATGCCAAATTGTCGGGGTTCTCGACCGCATTCTTCAGATTGGCAAAAATCAATTGAATGCCTCCTTTGGCGAAAGCATCGGCATAATTGTCTTCCACATTCGACACATAGGCTTCGATGCAGTGTGTGAGAGCATCCATACCTGTATTAGCCGTAACGTCAGCCGGCATAGACTGGCACAGATCGCCGTCTACAATAGCCAGATCCGGCTGCAATTCATGAGATGCAATCGGATACTTTACACCTTTTACGCGGTCTGTAATCACAGCCAGTGAAGTAGTTTCCGTTCCGGTACCGCTCGTAGTGGGAATTGCCACAAACCGGGCCTTGTTTCTCAGAGCCGGAATGGCAAACGGCTTGATCATGGTTTCGAACGGAAGTTCGGGATGTTCGTAAAGCACCCACATGGCCTTGGCTGCATCGATGGATGATGTACCGCCCAATCCGATGATCCAGTCCGGCTGCTTTTTCCTGCATGAAGCAGCGCCTTTTCGTACCGTATCAATGGAAGGATCCGGTTCCACTCCGGAAAACACATCGCAAGCCACCCCTTTTCTTGAAGCATGTCGCATACACGCTGCAGGCTTCCGTTTTCTCTGGTTGAAGAATGACCGGTTAACAATGACCGCTCTTTTTCCAGTAATAGTCTTCAGACTTCAATACTTTTGGGACCATGATATAAAGTCCCTGCACCATACAATTTTACCATAATTCCAATTATTTTTGATTGATAGTGCAAAGTTAGACCAAACCATTTGAAGGGAGGTTATAAATAAAATCCGCCGATTTATAAATTTTGGGAAGAACACGGAAAAAGGCTTTAAGCTGCAGCGGATGGATGTCAAAACCCTACAGACCTTGCAGTTCCCTTCTT